>JAABUL010004121.1_pt1 | contig 20056 bp, 17 predicted proteins | sample 5559151 | NCBI WGS metagenome assembly JAABUL01 (sample SAMN10711876, study PRJNA513368) | rock metagenome | isolation source: Antarctica rocks | place: Antarctica: Victoria Land, Pudding Butte sud | reverse complement strand
ACCTTCCTCTGGCGCTGGTGGCACGCATGGTCTGATCTGCCCCCGCCTCCTGATCTCCAAGCACTCCTCGACTGGGTCGGCGGTGGTCGCCCCCTCAACTACTATGTCCGCCTCTAACAAACTACCGCTAGCAGCAGTGCAGCGCTCACCGAGCGTCCAAACATCAAGCGTCTCATGCGGAAACCTCCCCTCACTGCACGTCACTGGAACGACGTCGCTCCCTCGGCTCTGTGCAGTACCAGCACCCGTCTCGCTGCTGATTCCCTCAACCAGTCGCCACGCGTACCGTCTGCCCGTTGCGGAGCAGCACCTGCAGTTGGTACGGCCCTGCCGGCGCATGCTGCATCCGGTAGCGATAGGTCGGAGCGGCATGGACCGGGATCAGACGTCGGTTCAGGAGATGGGAGCCAGCCAGCAGATTGAACCCCACGATCTGGGCTGGGTTCGAGACCGCCCAGGTGAAGGTTGCGATAGCGCCCTGCTGCCGAGCCGTGAAGCGAGAGACACGAGCAGACGTTGTTCCGCCTGCCGCGATCTTGAGCACAAAGGCATCACTGCCGCCACCAGCAAAGACCGGCTGTTCCGGTCGTACCAGCGGAAAGTACCCGGTGGTCACGCCGGCAATCACCATGTCATTGTTCGTAGTGAGTGCAATGCCCTCCCCTTGGTTGAACACCAACGATGGTGTCCCAGTGCATCCACCCAGTGTTGTGCTGAAGCGCAGGTCGGTGGGCGGCGTCAGGCGAACGGCGATCACCTGCTCGCCGCACTTCCCATTGTTGGGCCCCAGTGGTTGCTCACTCGGGAAGTCAGGCGAACCGCTCTCACCGGTGAGGAACACATCACAGGGCGCGATACACTGATTCCCCATGCCACCCGTATTGCCGATGGCCAGGGCGGTGACGGCATCGCTGCGCGACCCGCCGAGATAGGTACTGAACAGCGGAGCACCATTCGGGTCCAGCTCCAACACGAATCCGTGGTCATACGGGCTAAGTGCAGTGGGTTGTAGGGCATGGAGGGTGGGAAAGTCCGATGAGGTGGTGTCCCCACCCAGGTAGACATTCTGCCCATCGTCCACCGCGATGCCCGACCCATAGTCATCCCCGCTGCCACCGATCAGGGTGCTGTAGGCGATGGTAAGGGTGCTGACCCCATCGAAGCTCAGCTTGGTGACAAAGGCATCCTGACCACCATGGTGGGTGCTGCCATCGGTGGTCGAGAAGGTATCGCTCGGCGCACTGGTACCGGTGATGTAGGCGTTGCCGTACCGATCCACGGCGATGTCTTGCCCTCGCTGGCCAGCCAGGCAGGTGCTGTAGACCAGGGAGGGGGTCTGGCTGCTGGGATCGTAATCGATCCGGACGGCAAAGGCTGCAAAGGATCCGCCACACGAATACGGTGAAGCAGGAACTCGCGGAAAGTCCTGCGACGCAGCTCGACCGGTGACATAGGCATTGCCGGCTAGATCAAGTGCAATCCCGTTGCCCTGATCCTGGTTGCCGCCGCCGAGCAGCGTACTGTACAGCAGTGAGAGTTGTTGGCTACCCGGGTCGTAGTGCAGGCGAGCCACAAATACACTGCTCTGGCTATACCTTGCCGCGGCACCGGGAATCTGATGCACCCGCGGGAAGCCGACACCAGCATCACCCGTAACGGTCGGCTCACCAGTTGCGTCTACCGTGATCCCGCGAGCAGAACCTTCTCCCAGATAGCTGGAGTACTCGATGGCGTCGCCGGCTGGTGTCAGCTTGGTGATGAAGGCTTCACCGGTCTGACCAATGAATTGGTTCGGCGGCAAGGCGTGCGATGTCGGGAAGTCGGCCGAGGCCGTCTCGCCTGCGACGTAAGCTGCCCCGGTAGCATCCACCGCCACGGCATGCGCGCTGTCTTCCCCGCCATACGGACCGTTCCCCCTCGAACCACCCAGGTAGGTGCTGTAGGTCAAGGTGGGATCGACGATCAACGGGAGGTGATGATCGTATAGTCCCAGCCGCAGCCGCACAATCCCGTGATCATCCACCTGGTAATGGGACGGGACACGGTGCCGTACTTGTCCCACCTGCTGGTAGGCGAGGGGGTGGTCCTGAATTACGACGCCCGTCGCCGTCTCCAGCGTCAGGTCACCAGCGACGGTGAGAGCAGGATGGCCAGTGCCAGCGATGCGCAGGGCGATACGGCTGGGATCGGCACCGAGATGCAGGAGCCAGTCGTACTCCAGTTGGCCGCCATGGCCGTAGAAGGCCAGATCAATACCCGGATAGACGCCACGCTCCACCACCCGACCGAAGGTTGGGATATTGGCGTGCCAGGAGTGGGGATCAGTGCCGGTGAAGTAGCTCATCGTGCCGGGCAGCCGGGATTGCCCCACCATGGACACGTGTGAGGCTGCACCTACTGGCTGGAGGCGCAGCACTGTTTGCTGATGACTTGCACCTCGTAGGCTGAGCACCGCCGCTCGCTCAGTGAGGAAGAGGGTATAGCCCGATCCCCGAGCCAGGAAGCGCACCTGGCGATTCACCTGACCACGATTGGGCTCGAAGCGGAGCGGGAGTGCCGCCAAGCGCTGTGCGGCTCGCTGCCGGAGCCCATGCATGCCCTGTCCGAACGAATGGTCGCTGCTATGGGCTGGGGACACAGCAAGCCCCAGGACCGCGCTGCAGCTTATGACTAGGACCAAAAATCTGGACAGTATCCGAGTGCGTCTCATACCAAGCTCCCCTTCATGTCACTCTCCCCCATGACTCGCCGGCGAACTGGAATGGAGGTGCAGGCGCACGTAAACCAGGTTACAGTTGCGGCGGTTAGGCTCACAGTATCACCATGTGCCGTAAAAGTCAAACAATTCGCTACAGGCCAAAGGCCCCTTCCAAACCCGGTCCATTGCCTCTACCGCCAGTCCCACCAGGTCACCTAGTCTGATGCACCCATCACACGGACACTTCCCCCACCAGGCGGAGATGCAACGGCAAGATGGACATCACCAACGATAGTCGTCATGATGCAGCGTTGCACCGATGCTTGTCGGATGCGGAAGGAGGAGCGCCAAAGAGACCACGACACAAAGAAACGCAGCTCTCGTTCGAGCGAGAGCTGCGCTTGGGCGACACCGAGGCGGTTCCCTCAGCATCACAGTCCCACGCTAGTGTACCTGTCCTCTCCGGGGCTGGCAAGTCCGGAACTCTCGCCCCATAGTGCGTACCCACTATGGGGACGCACCACCTCAGGCGGAGGTGCGTCCCGGTTTCCCCCGTTCCTGGGGGCGTGCTCTCAAACGGAGCACACCAGACCGGAGGCGTCTCCAGTTCCCAGGACGAGAGGACAGACTCATGACCCAATGTGTGAATTCAATCAGTTCGGTGCTCTTGTGCGCCGTCACAAGAGCCGGGACGAGGATGGCCTCTGGCCGATGGCGAGGCTACAGACTCATCCTCCTGGCCGCGTTTGTGCTCAGCATGCTCCGAGCCGGCCAGGTGGCGCCACCCGCCGCCGCACAGACAGCTCCACCCACCTTCAGCGTGCCGTACGTCGGCGGCGACTATGTTGATCCGGGTGTCAGTCCAGATGCGAACAGTACGTGTCAGCAGAACTGGACCTGGCTTACGGATCAGTGTTACAACAACGGCCAACCGTACAATCGCTATAATCCATCCGATACGTCCGGTAACTCCAGCGTACCGGGGTACTCCAGAGATCGGCTGATCAAGCAGCTGACCTACCTCCAGGCCCAGCACCTCGGGAACTTCCAGCGAGTCTGGGTCAGCATGGATCAACTCGGCAGTTTCGATGCCACGACGAATCAGTTCCAATTCGTCCCGAAGGCGTTGGCGAACCTGGACGATGCACTCTCGCTGTTTCAGGCGCGGCGAATCAGTGTCGATTTGGTGCTGCTCTCCATCGCGCCCAACGACCCGTCGTCCAATAACTGCGGTCTTCAAGACAGTAACACTCATGAGTTCAACCCGTACATACTGACCGATCCCACTGCGGGGAGTAGTCCCAGAGTAATGAAGGATAGCTACCTCCAAGGTGTCACGGCTCTGATGCAGCGCATCGCGCAGGACAATAGCGCGGGAAGCGCTTTCCCCGTGGTCAAGGTCGCGGACCTGGAGAACGAGGCGTTCCTCCAGCTGGAGAAGTACTTCTGTACCGGAACCCGCGACATCACGAATTTAAAATCGTACTACGGAGCGAACAAGTCGCCGGGCGGTCCTGGATGTGTGTATTCAGACTCGGGTTACATTGACACTGCCTGCGTTGACGACAACGTCATCCTACCCTGGCTGAAGGCCCTGCGCCAGGCGGCACTGTCGGGCTATGCATCCATGAACTACACCGTGTCCGACACGGGCCGGCTGATTACCGATACCACCGGTACGTGGTTGGCGAGATATCAAGCGGTCGCTGATGTCTACGATATTCACGCCTACGACAGTCATCCATGGGATCCCGCTTCTTCAAGCCACCCCTTCGGGTACAACGCATGGGCCACCGCCGCAACACTCGGCAAGCCGTGGTTCGTGGGTGAGGCAGGGTGCAACAACAGCGTCTACTACCCTGACTCTCAAAACTTCTGTACCTACAATAACTCGCCGAATGACCCGCTGGACTGCAACTCACCGCCAAGTGGTGTCAGCTGTGCTCCCGGCGACACCAACGTCTACTCGCGCAAGAAAGTCGACTCCTGGTGGGACATCAATCTCCGCAATGATGGCGCGCAGGCCGTCATGCTCGAAGAGGCCAATCAGGCATGGAGGTCCGACGGCGCCAATTCCAGCTTTACGGCGACCCCCTCGGGAACGCAGCAATCCATGCTGGGCCAGAGCGTCTTCGCCCAGGGCTTTGACGGTCAGGGAGCCGCGAACGTCGCCTACAATCCCAACCCCTCCACGAGTCCGGTCGGGCCGGGCGCGCACCAGTTCTCCAGCGCCACGGTGACCGGCGACGCCAGCCTGGCCACGGTGGCGAAAACCGATCAGACCTACAGCATGTATGACCTCCAGGTTAATCCTGGAACGGCTCACACCGCCTTTGTCAGCAACCAGGGCGTATCGGGTACCGATAACAACGGTGCTCAGTACCATGCGTTCAAAACCGTCACCGTTGCGGTCCAGCTCAACGCACCGCTGAATCTCGGTGCCAACGGTTCGATGGTGCTGGCCAGCATGGCTCCGACCTATCCCGGCGCAGGCGCCACCTCGCTGCTGGTTGGCGCCAACGGAGCGCTGTCGCTCCAGTACACCGACACCGACGGCAGTACCAAGACGCAGGCCAGCACGTTGACGCTTAGGGACAACACCCCGCATACCATCGCGATTGACCGGAACCGCATGAACGATTCGACCGGGGCGGTCACCAGTCTGACGTTCTCACTGGACGGCACGCAAGGGTCGACAAGTAACGCGTCGGGAATATTGCCGCTGTGGAACTCGGCGTCGCTCGGCGCGGTGTCGTTTGCGAACACCACCACCGCGCCCGGTATCTTCCATCTCGACGATGTTTACCTGAATCCAGACTTCGCTGCCAATCCCACCGGTGTTCGACACGACGGACTCCTCCAGTCGATGCACAATGCCACCCCGCACCTCGGCCACACCCACCCCTGGCTGCACCCCAAGCCGGTCCCGTTCCAGGTCGTCACGTCGCCGGTGTCGCTGAGTACCACGCCGCTCAAGCTGAGCATCTCGCACGAAGGGATCTACCGCATCACCTACCGCTGGCTGCAAGCGCAGGGCATCAACCTGGACCAGGTGGATGCCGCGACCCTGGGACTGTCCGATGGCGGCGTGCCGGTCCCCGTGTATGCCTCCTCCAGCGGCCCGCTCTTTCAGTCCAGCGACTACCTGGAGTTCTACGCCCACCCGGTCAACAACACCTACAACGCCAGCAACGTCTATGTGCTCTCCGATACGGTCGCCGCCCCGCTGCGAGCGGCCCAAACGCCGGTCGCGCCGCCGCTCCATCCCGTCTCTAGCGCCATCACCCTGTACAGCGACCTCAAGCGCGTGCTCTACCTGCAAACGGCGCCGGGAGCGCCGTACACCACCAGTACCGCCTGGCCCTCCGATGGCGATGCGCACTGGACCGAAGCGCACGCCACGGTGACGCCGACCCGCAACTCACCCACCACCCTCTCCTTCTCGCTGGTCCACGCCGTGACCACAACCGGCGGCTCCTGCTTCCTCACCGCCCCCGTGTATGGCCAGGCGAGTCAGGGCGCGGACGGTAGCTACACGCTCCAGGCGTCGGTCACGCTCAACGGGAACCCCCTGCCGGCCGACCCGTCCTTCAGCTGGACCGACCCCTCGGCCTACCCCACCGCACACACCCTGCAGGCCACCTTCCCCTGCTCCTGGCTGATCGACAGCAGTCCCGCCGGCACCCAGAATACGCTGAGCGTGGGGGTAACGCTGCAGCCCGGTAGCGCCTATGACTCGGTCTGGGTGCAGAGCTATCATGTGGGCTATGGGCAGAGCCTGTGTGCCCAGGCCACCCTTCCCTCCAGCGGGCCAGCGGTTTCGGCTGCGGTGCCCACGCCAAAGTATGTACTCGGCGTTCTCAGCTATCCCGGCTCGTCCACCCTGATACAGATCAAGGACATCATCCTGAACCCGTCGGTGAGTGCCGGCGACGGCTACACCGTGCAGGGCTTTAACCAGGCGCCAGTGAGCCTGTGGCAGGTGACCGATGGCATCCCCAGCAAGCTCATCGGCTGGCAGGCCACTCCCAGCACCACCACCGGCGGCCCCTGCAACGCCGGCCCGTCCACCTACGACCTCGCCTTTGCCGACGCCGGCAGCACGGCCTCGGCGTACTTCGCCACCGCTGCTCCCTCCGACCCCGACAGCGTGGCGCCGCTCGATCAGAGCGCCATCACCAGCGGCGGCTCGACCTCCGCCCTGTATCTGATCATCAGCCCCTCCGACTTCATCTCCACCCTGACCAGCACCCAACTGCCGGCGCCCAGCGGGACCAGCAGCTTCGTGGCCTTCAAGAGCGGCCAGATGAGCACCAAGGTGGTGGAAGTGAACAGCATCTACGATCAGTTCAGCAACGGTCAGGTCAACCCGGAGGCGATCCGCACCTACATCGCCTATGCCCATGCCTCGCTGGGGACCAGGTTCGTGCTGCTGGTGGGCGGCGATACCTACGACTACCAGAACTACTTCAACTGTCCCAGCGCGACCTACACCGACGCCCAGGGCGTGATTCATCCCTACTGCGGCTCGAACCTGAACAATCGGAGCTTCATCCCCTCGCTCTACACCACCAGCATGCAGCGACTGGACACGCCCTCGGACAATCTGCTGGCGGCGCCGGCGGGCGCCGCCAGTGCTGCCCCGCAGGTGGCCATCGGCCGGATGCCGGTGTACACCACTGCCGAGCTGCAAACCGTGCTGACCAAGAGCATGACCTGGGCCTCCGGGCTGAGCGGCTACCGGGGTACCGCCTCCTTCGCCGCCCACAACCGGGATGGCGACGCCTTCCGGGCCAGCAGCGAGCAGTTGATCGCCGATCTGGCCCCCAGCTTCAACCGTGCCGGCATTGGCCGCGACTATCTGACCGGGGACCCGACCACCGATGCCGGGTTGCGTACCACCCTGCTCGCCGCCATCAACAGCGGGCAGGAACTGGTCAACTGGAGCGGCCACTCCGCCCCGTACAACTGGGGCAGTATGTTCAGCGTCCCGGATGTGGCCGCGCTAACGAACGTCAACCGCCCAGCCGCCGTGTTCGAGTGGGGCTGCCAGACAGCCTATTACCTCGAACCCTACAACCGCGACATCTCCAGCAGCTTCCTGGTCGATGCCAACGCCAGTGGACCGACCGGTGCGGCTATCACGGTGGGCTCGACCGGGCAGGATCTGATCGATCAGCAGGCGGTGCTGAGTGGCGGTAGCAGCGAGACCGGCCCGACCGGAGTGCGGTACTTCTATGGCTATCTGAGTCAGGGGAAGAGCATCGGAGAGGCGTTGCAATTGGCCAAGGACGATCTGCTGCTGGAGCATCCAGCCAACTCGTACGCCAATCCGGACTACCTCGATGTGGTCAACTCCTATGAGGTCTTTGGTGATCCCTCTCTGACGCTGCCGTAGGAGCGACGGCGAGCATTCCATGATGGGCGCGGGTCGGAGGTTGTTCCTCCGGCCCGCGCTGTGTATGGAGCAGCACGTATCTCAGCGCAACGCGCGTCCTCCGACCATGGCTGTGAGCGGGCGCTGGTCCCGCCCGTTGCTGCTCGTGCGTGCTGACGAAGACGAGAGTCGGATTGGAGAATTCGCGGGACGATGGCAACGCGCAATTGCGTTGTCAAGCGCATCAGAAGAGGTGCAGGCTCGGCGCCTTGGGGCACAAAGAGAGCTCAATCAGCGCTCGGAAGGAATCTGTGTCTGTAGCCATGCCCGAAGAGCCTGATGTGTTTCCACTCTTGAGCAAAGTCTGTGATGAATTTCATCATGGCCCGGGGTCTCGTCCAACGGCTTCTGAACTACAAAGCCAGCCTTGACCAAATGCCGAGGAAACTCGGCATTCTCAGGCCACACCGCCTTGTCCGCACGAGAGAAAATACTCAAGAGATGGTGCTTCGGCAAAGCCCTCGCCAGCGCATCCTCAGGGGTTAGGTCTTCGTGGTGCTCCGGGAGTCGCAATCCGTCGAATATATCACGCCGCACGATGCCAGCTACTCGACTTGACCGCCTGGTGTTTTAAGCTTGTTGAGAGCGCTATGGGTCACACAATGCCCATTGGGCGGTACATGCCATAGAACACCGGAGTAGTGCCAAGTGCGGTGGGATGTACAGAAGTATCCCAGGATCGCGTAGGTGCTGTGGAGTGTAGAATATTAGACGGGTTCTGCCTCGCGTGCTCGACTCGATCGGCTGACTTTATACCGAACTCGCGGCGCAACTCCTCCAGACCAGGATTCTCTTCGGGGATGTACTTGCCACCACCAATAATTGCCACTTCACCTAGGTCGATTTCTCGTTCCAAGGGAGGGGGATCTGGTATCAAGCGAACCTCGCTCTCTCCAATCCAAACGGTATGTCGATCATCATCGTAGCGGATAGAAGGCTCTTATTCTGGTTGTCGTGGTGGGGAAGATCCCATACCATGCCTTTCGTGCGTTCTGGTGCGCGGTACTTGCGGTGGGTATCGTAGTTTACCTTCGATTAAGACTGACATGCACACTTAATTATGCAGCCAATCCTCGTCATTGTCAACTATGGAGTCTGATATATCACCGCCAATGCAACACCACATCCATGGCGACGTTTTCTAGCCATGCCTGCAGTGTGCTCAAGGTCTTTTCTCCTGGTACGGACGCTTGGTTGGGAAGCCTGAACAAGACACCCGTGGTAGTACTAGTTGCTGTTGCGATTTGACGGGAGTATAGAGTTTCCGCGATCTTGGTGGCGTGATCAGGGGCTTGCCGGTGGCTCATCTCGTTCTATGCCGCCAGATGCTGGCCGATATGCCGGAGATTGCTGGCCATGACACCCCAGCCGACGTGCCGGACAAACCCGCTCTCCCCGTGGTCGGGACAGCGCCGTAGCCCGTAGTCTCGTCGAAGGCTGCTCAATCGTCCCTCGATTCCCGCTCGCCAGCGATAGCGCCGCCGCCAGGAGTGCTCCCGTTCCTTCGCCCGTTGGGCCTCGCTGACCACCCCAGAGCGCGGAATCACCAGGTGCTTCACCCCTGCCTCCCGTGCGACCCGCTCGTTGTTCGCTGCATGAACTCCACGATCCCCGGTCGCTATCCGCGGTGGTCGGTCAAAGAGTTGGCGGTGGTGCTCCAAGGCCGGCGATAGCTGCCCCTGCTCAGCCGTCTTGTCCTCCAGCACGGCAAACCGGGTGACGATCCCCCCTTCCACTTCATCGAAGACCACCATCCGGCCGAACTCCACGCTCGCTCCGCCTTTGTGGCGGGGGATGATCCGGGTGTGCGACTGTGATGTGGCTCACCACCTTCTCGCTGGCTGGCACCTTCTTCCCCTCCAGCACTCGCCGCTGGTCCTGACTGATGACCTGGCGGACCAGCGGCAGGACGTGATCGATCTGCGCGATCAGGCGCTGGGCCTGCGCCTTTCCCTCGCCGCTAACCGCTCGGAGGGCATCGCGGATCTGCTCCGCTTGTCGGACCGTGGCTTCCGTTGCTGCCAGCAGTGTTGTATAGACCCCTTTCCGTTGCTCGGCCTTATCCTCCCCGATTCGCCGCCGCAGCCGGTGCAGCGTCTGCAGACCGCGGCGCATGGTTCGCATCCGCGACCGGAACGCATCCTGCACGTCTCTGAGCTGCTCTTGGACCAGCGGCTTGCTCCGTCGGATGGCACGTCCCAGTACTCGCACCCCATCCGTCAGGAGACTGCTATCGGTGGGATGGTGGATATCCGTCTCCACCACCGTCCCATCGATTCGCAGCTTCCGGCCTTTGGTGACCTTCGCGTCTCGCGCCAGCTCGACCACCCGATCATTGAGCGCATGCAGGGTCTCGGGCCGAATGGTCTGAGCCCATCGTTGCAGGGTGCTGAAATCGGGCACGGCCCGAAAGTAGATCCGACAGAACCAACGCAGGACGATACTGTCGGCTACCCGCTGCTCGGTCTCGCGGTAGCTCCAATTGTAGAGATGTTTCACGACCAGCAGCCGGAGGATCGCCTCACCGGGGGTGGAGTGTCGGCCGTGGACCAGCGTCAGACGAGAGCGTGTCCCTAGGTTGGAACGAACCTGACTATAGAGCATATCGTCGTCCAGGAGGTGGTCAAGGTGGTGCAGGACCGGATCGGTGTGGTTCGCCAGTTCTGGAACGCGGGCGAATACATCTTCGTAGGGATACTGATCAATCAACATGTGAGCACCTGGATAGAAGAGGTAGGCAAGAGCATGCAGCGCTCTCGGCCCACCAGTATCGCTCCATTCAACAGTCGCTCGCTCTATTCCCACCAAATCGCAACAGCAACTAGTCCTAGGAAGTCGGCCGCCGCTCCGAATCATCAGTCTGGACAGGACAGTACTGCTCATAGACCACGTCACCGACCTGGAACCGGAAGACTCGGTAGACGCCAAGCTCTTCGAGGTCCTTCACCGTTCGTAGCTCACCTTGCAGGGCGTTCTCTGGGTGGTCCTCCAGGTCCAGGAGCCAGTCCTCTCCCCTGAGGGGATCATCCAACGGTTTGTCGACCGCACTGCAAAATACGTCCTGGCGATGGTCTCGCAAGTACTGTCTCAGTTCGGTGGCATCCTTCTCCTCGGGTGGGGACCGGCAGCTCTCGATGCTGCGCGGTGGGCAATGGTCTTAGCCACCCAACCTACCATCACGCCATGCAGCAGAACCTGGCTGTGTCGACACAATTTCGTGAACCGCGGCACGACGCCTGACCGCTGAAAGGCCACTCTGGCATATTTCGGCACCGTACTCGTGGCCAGGTCTGCTTTATAGACGTATCTTTGTTGGATGCTTGACACCGAACATGCCCGCCTTTGTTAGTAAACTTATGGAGCGACTGGGACCAAGACTGTCTCCTTCGCATATCCAGCAGTGGTGATGGGTTCTATGCCGCGACGTGCGTTACAACCAACCGATAGCCTTTCCTCCCGAGAGGATGTTGGGCAGCGTATTCGCCTTGCCCGGAAGGAGCGGGGCCTGAGCCTGGCCCAACTGGGCGGCGAGGACCTCACCCGCGGCTTCCTGAGTTCGGTTGAGGTGGGTCGCTCCAGCATCTCCCTCAAAGCGCTGTCCCTGGTGGCCGATCGGCTCGGTCTTCCGATCGCCTACTTTGTTGATAACGCGCCGGATCTTCTTGATCTCTCGGTGCTGCAACGAGCCGTCGATCACGCCGCAGCGGCCCTTGCCTATGGGCTCTATCTACGCAGTAAGGGCAAGACGGCTGAAGCGCTGGAGTATGTGGTGTGGGCGGCACAGGCGGCGTGCCTTCAAACGGATGATGACCTGGACCGTGCGCGAACAAAGGCGGTTAGTTGACCATCATCTGGCCACTGTGGGCTGCCACGTCCAGTAGCCCAGCAGTGCCCGGTACACGTGCCCATGCGAGTGCTTTCGCTGGAGACCGCGCCTCGTCTGACGCTCGTCATACTTCGCCGGTGTTCTTGGTCCACGCAGGGAAGGATTTGGATGTATTATTTCATCTTACAAGCACTGTGGGCACCGTATCACACAGCGTTCACGCTGCTCTGTGGGCGCTGCCCGTCGCTCGATTGACCTCACAAGGAGAACACCATGACTGATAGTAGTACCGGCGGTGAAATACCGCCCCCTCCTGTGCTTCGGGCCTCAACTGAAATTCAGGGCAACATCCTGGCGGGTTTTAACAAGGACTATCAACAGTTCTTGTTCCTCCGGTTCCCGGAGAACAATCGACCGTTGGTTCAAGGCTGGGGGAGCGCACTTGTCCCTCGTCTAGCTACGACCCAACAGGTGGCGACCTTTAACGAACAGTTCAGTACTGAGCGCCGCGCCAGTGGTGATGATCCTCAAAGCTTGCGCGCGGTCTGGGTCAACCTGGGCATAACACATCATGGGTTGCTGGCATGTTCCCCGGATCTGGCTGCGGACTTCACTGATTTTCCCGCCTTTGTCGAGGGTCCAGCTGCCCGGGCAGCGCAACTTGGCGATGTGCAGGAGAGTGCGCCGGAGCACTGGCATTTTGGCCGTCCGGATCGCCCCCCGATCGATGCCATCCTGACAGTGGCTGCGGATGATCCGGCAGACTTGCAGACGGAGTTGGACAAACAGCGAACCCTGCTTGCCCGATGAAGCTTGTCCGTGCTCTTTGAGCAGCACGGCGAGACCCTTCCCGATGCTCGTCGGGGCCATGAACACTTTGGGTTTAAAGATGGCATCTCCCAACCTGGGGTGCGTGATTTTGACCGTCCGAGCCGTAATACGCCGACGGAGGTTGCCGGCAAGCCAGGTACCGATCTCATTGCGCCCGGTGAGTTTCTCCTCGGCTATCCGCGGCAAAGCAGCCAGGAGGGCGGATCGGATGAGCCAGCGCACCTCTCTCCTGACTGGATGCACGATGGCTCGTTTCAAGTGTTTCGCCTTCTACAGCAGGATGTCCCCAGTTGGTGGGCGCAGGTCCTTGCCCAGTGTGCCACCCTTCCCACGGAGAACGCATTGAGCAGCGACGCTCTGGCCGCTACCTTGGTCGGACGGTGGCGCAGCGGCACGCCTCTAGCTCAGGCACCTGAGCGCGATACCCGTTCGGGGCGTGATCGCTCTCAGGACAACAATTTCACCTATGACGATGATCTCGAGGGCTTCAAGACACCTCGTTTTGCCCATATCCGCAAGATGTACCCCCTGCTGGAGTCGGGCCCTGAGGTGTTTCCCGAGCGGGAGCGTCACCGCATCGTGCGCCATGGCATCCCTTTTGGACCAGCGTTTGACCCGACCGAAGGACGGGGGCATGGCGTTGATACTGAGCGTGGCGTCTGTTTTAACGTCTTTATAGCCAGCATCGAGGACGGCTTCGAATTTCTTCAGCGGAAGTGGGCCAACAGCGCCGACTTTTTCGCGGCTTGTGATGGACCTGATCCGGTGATTGGCGCCAATCCAACCCCCTCGCCCTGCACGCTTCACCGCATGGAGCTCAATGACGTGTCCCTGACCTTCAAGCGTTTTGTGGTCACGGCCGGCGATCTACGCCTTTGCACCGTCCATTAGCACGCTGACCCTGTTGGCCCAAGGCCTGCTCCCCGCTCCACCACCGCCGGCTCCTCTTCCATATTCTGCAGGAGCTGGTTCGTAACGGTATTGCCGGTCGATGCCTGATGCATACCGCCTACCAACGCTCACGCTCGTATGGCCACCCCTTCAGCGACAGAGGAGGAATAGACCATGGGACAGAACAATCAGCCGGCTCCCGCTACCCCGATCTCACCGAAGGTCCTTGGCTCGACCTTGGGAGGCGGAATTGCTACCGTTATCTGGATCTTGGTGGGACACTATTGGCTCACCGGCCTCTCTGAAGCGGAAGTGACATCCCTGACGGGCGCGACCAGCACAGTTCTAGCGTTCGTAATTGGATACCAGGTACGAGATCCCTTGCGCCGGCCGTAAGTAGAGCATCGCGCTGTTCTCTCTTGTGGGATTGTTCCCAGTGCTATCGGTTGAATGTGCACGTTGGGTTCCGACCATCACGCCCAACTCAATTCCCGTATGGCATAGCCGCTCGTTTCTACATGAATGGTGAGCGTGTCCAAACCCATTCCAATGCTGCGACCTGCGTTCCGTCTCATAATCATCGTTCCATCTCTTGCACTCTTAGCCGTTTTATGAGATGATCGTGGCATGATTGTTGGCTATGCTCGGGTCTCCACCGATGACCAGGACCTTTCCCTGCAGCTCGATCCCCCACCACGACCACGACGGCGAGGGAGACTGTCTCATGAACCGGTACCGCTCTGTTCGACCACCCCGAGCTCTGCGCCATGCCACCAAAGACAACCTGGCGCTCGTCCCAGGAAGTCTGCTGCCCCAGAAGGTGATCTATCAGCACATCGCCAATGCCCTTCCCCGTGGCGCTGTCCTGATTGTGCTGCCGGCTGCTAGCCTTGTTCAGAAGCAGGCCATGCTGGATGTCGCCAGGCAACTCGGTAAACAGGGGCTGCAGGTATCGGTGCTGCCAGCAGCGGAGCTGACCAGGAATCGGCGGAGGTAAGCTCATTGGTTGATGTATGGTGCTACCCAGCCAACTGGCCGGCAATCAGTCGACAGATACGAGAACGAGATGGTTAGCGGTGCCGCTGGTGCGGCGCCGGTGAGGCCTTGTTTGATCTCAACACCGGTCGAATGGTCTTGCTGACCACGATGCACCTCGATGGTGATCCATGGAACTGCGAGAACTGGAACCTGGTCACGGCATGCCGACCCTGTCATGCTGCGTACGACGCACCAGACCGGACCGTTGCCCAAGCAGAGGCACGCCTCCGAACCAGAGTGGAACAAGACCAGTTGGCACTCATTCCCGAACTGGTGTAACTCCGGCCATGATGCGGCTACGCCACACTTGACAAGTCGCGGTGTGTGATATACTATCACCACAGGAAGAAACCACCGTATGACGCATGAACCACATCCCATTGCCTTTGACGATTTCGCCCGTCAGCTACCCCAAGTCTTTGAGCGGGTCCGCCGTCACAATCAGCCGGTTCTCGTGGAACAGAACGGGCAGGTATTTCGCGTCGAGCTCCAAGAACCACAGGATATCTGGGAAGGATATAACCCGGACGAGGTGCAGCGCGCCCTGCATGCCAGTCGGGGCCTCTTTGCTGGCACGGATACAACGCAGTTTCTGGCCGAGATGCACGCACAGCGTGAACAGGGAGTCCAGCGCCTCGACTAACGTATGCCTCACCTACTCGACACGGATATCCTGCGCTACTATCTAGACGATATTCCGGAAGCGGTCGCCTTCGTCACCGCACTGATCCCTGTCGGTATTGCCATCAGCATCGTCACCTACATGGAGCTGTATCAGGGGACGCTGCAGACGCCAGAGCCAGACCGCGCGCAAGAGCGGTTAGCCCTGCTCCTGGAGACTGTTCCAACGCTGTCGCTATCCCCTGCGGTCGCCAGGCGCTGTGCGCATCTGCGCGAGGAACTGAAGAGGACAGGCAAGCGCGTCCGACAGCGGGCGCTAGACCTGCTGATCGCGGCGACTGCGCTTGAGCATCGCCTCACGCTCGTCACCCGCAACCGGGACGACTTTGCAGACATCCCAGACCTGCAGACGCTGTTCTATGAGCCGTGACAGATGTGAACGCACCACAGCCGGGCACCCTGGATTCCACCCCGGTGCTAGCCGAACCGTGTCGACCTTTGGGCATTGTGCGGCGGTCTCCTATGAAGTCGCATTATGCCGACTATCGCCAGTTAGAGCATGCACCTCGAGTGAGGGGGCTATTCTGTCCAAGCTAGTCGACCTGTCCAGCACGCCAGAGGGCTTGTAGTCGTGGGCCCAGAAATAGACGACCTGTAGTGCACCCCTGTGACCGGACAGTCGCCAAAGTCACCCCATGAATTTGAGGGCGGCGTAGCTGGCCTCAAATTCGCTCGACGGCACGTACCCCAGGGCGGAGTGCAGCCGCTTGGTGTTGTACACCTCCTCGATGAAATCACCGATGTTGGCCCGGGCGTCCTGGTAGGTCTCGTAGTGTTTTAAGTACACCTCCTCCGCTTTGAGGGTCCGGAAAAATCGCTCGGCTTTGGCGTTCTCGTACAGATTCCCCTTGGCGGCAATGCTGACCACGATCCCCGCTGCCTCCAGGCGGTCAACATAGCCGCGGCTCGCGTCGCCCAGGGGGCACCCGACTCCCTGGTCGGAGTGATGGACCAGTCCGGACTGCGGCCGACGACTCCAGAGCGCCCGCTCCAGGGCCGCCAAGGCCAGCTCGGTATCGATGAACCGGGAGAGTTCCCAGCCGACGCAGCGACGGGAGCAGGCATCGAGGATCGCCGCCAAGTAGCAGAATGCGGTGGGCAACCGGATGTGCGTGATGTCGATGACCCAGTCATAGTGCCTCGTGGACACGAAGTGGCCGAGTGTTCACGGTTCATGGTTCGCCTCCCTCACGATGCGCCCTCGGGCGCCACATGTGCCATAAATCCCAAGCCGCCTCGACGACCGCCCTGCCGGGAGCGTGCCGTCTCGACGACCTGCTGCCGGAGTTGGCGGAGTCGTGCCAGCTCTGCTTCGTCAGCCCAGACAATCCAGCTTCGGGTTTGCTGCTCGTGGCGGCGGATTTGCAGCCAACCACGGTCCATCCACTTGTAGAGGGTCGAGCGCGGGATCTCAAGCATCTGGGCGATCTCGGTTGGCCACCACTCATCGACCGCTAGGCCCTGGCGCCGTCGAAGGCGTTGCTTTCCTGGCGTGATCCCCAGACGACGGTGGAGCTCGCGCATGGTCGCTTCCCCAAAGTGCGCGCCGTCCTGCGGCGGACGGTAGCCTTCCGCGTTGAGCTGTTGGGCAATCGCCGTCGTTGAGAGTCCCTCCTGCGCCAGCGTCCGAATGCGACGACTCAACTCAGGGTAGTAGCTCAGGTCGGCGTACCTCGCCACCGGCCGCGTCACGATCCCATCGGTCTGTCCGCCACCGATCCAGTGCATGGTGACCGCGACCTGCTCGCTGCGCCCTCGGGCGTCGACGACGATGCGGTCGACGATCTGCCGCACGATCTCCTTACGATCAGCCATGGTGGTCATGGGCGCGTCCCACAGGGCTGGAATATCGACGGCCAGTTGCCGAATTTGTTCTCGCTCCTCGCTGGCCAGGACGCGCGGTTGCTGGCCCTGGACGCGGTGATAGTCCTCTTCGAGTCGCTGCAGGGCGACCAGCCGCTCTTCCCAAGCTCGCTCCAGCGTCCGCACCACCAAGCGGTTCTCTGGCTCCACGGCATGGTATTGCCGTGCCGCACGATCGGCCTCGTACCGCGCTCGCTCCAGACGCTGCTGCCAGAGCTGAGTGAGTTCGTCGCGTTCCTGCTGCACGCGCTCGGCCGCGGCGAGCGACAACTCTAGGGTTGCCGGTTCCAGCGCCGCAAGCACGTGGTAGCGGACAAAGGCGTCCAGGCACGGGCCGGAGATGCACTGACACAGTGGCTCGCCGTAATTGTTGCGGCGTTGGGTGCAGTGATAGCTGTGATGGTTCTGTCGGTTGTAGTGCACCTGGAGCCGACGGGTACAGCGGGCGCAGACCTCCAGACCGACGAGCAGCGCCGCTCCCTGGCGAACGGCTCCTCGCGCCTCGGCCTGCGCATGATTCTGCTGTAAACGCTCCTGATTCCGTTCGTACTCTGCCCAGGAGATGTATGCCGGGCAGTGATCCGGCCGCAACGCATGCCAGTCGGCCGGGTCCATGACTACCCGCCCCGTCTGTGGGCGCTCCGGCTGCTTGCGCCGCGGGTCAACTTGACGTCGGCCGTAGACATAGGTCCCGGCGTAGAGTGGATGCGTCAGGATATTGTGCACCGTTACCCGAAACGGTCGATGCCAGACCAGTTCACCCTTACCAGGTCCCTCCCGCACGCGCACCCCAAGCTCAATCCGGTGCTGGGCCAGATAGCGAACGACGGCATTGATCGTGCCCAGTTCGTCAAAGGTGTGGAAGATGAGCCGCACCACCTGTTGCACCTGCTCGTCCGGGTCCAGCTGCATCCCACACATAGCCGATGGGGAGAGCAAACTTCAACTCCCCGCGCCGTGCCTTGCTCAGGGCACCCTGTCGCATCCGCTGTTTGAGGATGTGGAGTTCGGCCTCGCTCATCGTCCCCTTCAGTCCTAACAGGAGTCGGTCATTGTGCTGAGCCGGGTGGTAAATTCCGTCCACGTCGGCGATCAGGGTCCGGAAGAGGGCGCACAGCTCGAGTAACTGATGCCAGTCCTTGTTGCAACGAGCCAGCCGCGACATCTCCACGCCTAGAATAATCCCCACATGATCCAGACTTACTTCGATCACGACCCGCTGGAACCCGGCGCGACCAGCCGCACTTGCCCCCGATTTGCCCAGGTCGTCGTCAACCACCACGATGCGGTCAGATCCCCATCCCAGGTCCTCTGCGCGGCCGGCAAGTTCGTATTGCAGGCGTGTCGACTCCTGATGCACCAGTACCTGCCGGGGTGTCGACTGGCGTATATACACCATGGCCAGTTGCTCTCGGTGCCAGGTGCGGATCTTGTCCGATCGAGATTCATCGACACGGGGGGCATTCCGTCGTTCAGTCACCGTCGGTGTCATTGCTGACCTCCTTCGGCTCCGGTTGGCCGAGCTGTCGCTCGAGCAGCCGGCTCAGCAGGCAGAGCAGCCGCTGGCGAGTCGCCGCCGGAATCTGGTCCCAGCGTGTGCTCTGGTGTTCTGCACTGGACGGGGGGGGACGCGGATGGTGGTGGGTGGGGACATGACACGCTCTCTTCCTGGCACCGCAGATGGTGCGCCGCCTGCAGTCTCTCGACCAAGACAACCAAATTCAGCAGCGCCGCTCTCCCAATGATGGGAGAAGCCGGCTCCTGCGTCAATGTTCCTGTCTCTTGGGTAGTGCGACTGGGTCGCGTCGGCCACCCAGGCTTCATTCGGTGCGGTGAGAGCGCGATCCGTGAGCAGGTTGGGATAGCGCCGGTAGCCATGCTCGGAGTCCGTGGTGGCAACAAAGCGCCGTTTGAGCTGGCACAGCAAGGATTCTTCCCGCATGACGCGCCGGGTACCCCCTGGGTGCCGCTTGTGATTGACCTCCCAGCCATTCCGTGCCAGGGCATGGGTCACCCGTCGATAGCCATACCCCGGAAAGGCCAGCACCAACTCCTCGATGACGTCTCGCAGGGCGAGGTCTTTGATCGGCGTCGCCTCGGGCTGGCTCAACCGCTCGTAGTACCAGGATCGGCTCACCCCCAGCAGCGCACAGAGACTCTGGATCGACAGGATCCGTTGGTCCTCCGCTGTGGCCGTGATCACCGCGTGACGCTCCGCGATTTGACCGTCTCCAAGGCTTTTTGTACCACGGCATTCTCCAGTGCCAGTTGGCCACAGAATCGCTCCAGCTCAGCACCCTTACGCTCGCCTGCTTCCTGCTCCGTCTTGGGTCCGGGCAGAAAGGCGCCGTCACCGTACTGCTCGTACTCTTTGCGCCAGCGAGCGAGCAGGCTGTTTGCCACCTCGTGCTCCCGGCAGATCTGAGCCGGCCGCTTTTCGCCGCGGGGGATCTGCTGGCAGACCTCCACCTTGAACTCTCGGGTATGGACTCGTCCACGCATCGTCACCTCTCCTGCTTGTCAGTCTATGATCTTGGAGATTGTGCCTTTGCCCACTGTCCGCGCCACGGGGCTCACTATCTTTTTCCACTCGCTAAGAAGTCATCCTAAAGTCGCGCTATTGTCACACCGAGGTCACGGTAAAGTCACGCAAAAGTCACTGCTGCTCTAGAAACTGAAGGCAACCCACCACTGGGAGGTTGCCATGCAGCTCCGCCGTCTCATCTCCCTAATCCGCACGACCCCTATTCTCTGCCTCAGCTGTCGCACCGGCATCATCGCCGTCCTCGGG
>JAABUL010004119.1_pt1 | contig 20075 bp, 19 predicted proteins | sample 5559151 | NCBI WGS metagenome assembly JAABUL01 (sample SAMN10711876, study PRJNA513368) | rock metagenome | isolation source: Antarctica rocks | place: Antarctica: Victoria Land, Pudding Butte sud | reverse complement strand
GTGGAGTAGGTATGTAAGGGGCAGATCCGCTGCATATAAAGGGGCGACGAACAACACCGTTTCGAATTCAAAATGGTGATTCGTACTTCTAAGATCAGCAGCTTGACGGTAAATTTGGAAGATCTTCTAGTGGACCCAATGCACAGAGATCATTAGGACAGCAGAAACGTCCGTTGCTCTTCATAGCCATCCGCTGTATGTTACCACGCTGTACCACGCTTTCAACGGCATTCGTTCAAAGATCCCAGCGTATTGGGACTGAATGTCTGCAGCTTACGGACAGGTCGCATAGTAGGACTCGAAGTGTCAAGTCACTACCTCTAGTGTCAATCTGCGTGGTTACTAAAAGTATCGAAATTTCCGGCGGATTCGTGGACGAAATGTGCTGTAGTGGAAAGGTATGTGCTATACCTCGTATGAGCGTGTGCAAAACCTGACTCGATAGCATGGGAGAGCTATAAACGCCTGCGTGATGCATTTCCTAACTTCCGTCGGCAGCAAGAATATTTAGTGTATCAAGCGAAAAAGTTCGATGGCTATCAAATTTAGACTATTTGGCCTCTTGTGTTGGCCGGAAAATCTCGGAGGCAGCTAACAATTGCAGTCAATATTGTTCGAGGGCTATGCACTATGTTCCATTACAGTCAACTTATCGGACCATACTGTGCCTGCGGTAGGAGTTGACAAATTCATATTCTACTTTGCTTTTCCGGCAGTCTCACGACGTTTTCGGTCATACAAAGTCCGAGTGATATCCTCGAATGGGGCGTTTCGAAGAAATGCTCTGGATATTTGTTGTCACATGCGAGGAGACAATATTCTCTGTAGATACGAGGCCAAACAACCGCGTATTGAGCAGTGACAACTCCATACCTACGGCAAGATCTGATGCAGTCATCGAGGTCTGACTTCCGTTTCCTACAATAGACCCGCATTTTCCAAGCCGCACCTTCTGCAGCACTGGGAGCTCAGATTGAACGATTAAATCGTATCCCATATCCTGGCAGGGCACTCGTTTCAGGGGTTTCTGCCAAGGCCTGGCCGAGAACAGCCCAAGTTGCCAGGACATGGGATAGGACTCTCCAAGTTAAGCTCCAAAGAGTCTTGCTTATTATTTCCGAGTCGTGACATCTGTCCATGTGCAACTTCGGTAGAATTTCCACCACGATGGATATTGAGTCCGTCTAGAGTTTCTTTGGCTATTCGAGTCTGGAGCTCGAAACCACAAGCGAGCCCTTTCAAAAGGTGATTCGAAGCGGCGAGGGTCCCCTCCCAATTGAAGCAGTAACGGTACTCCCAATCATCGTAGACACAGCCATCGGCTTCATATTGTTGCGGGGATCTTGCAAAGGACAAGACCCAATGGAAGACCGCGAATGCACTGAGAGGGTAAAATCTCATCTGAGGTCCAACTCATGTTATCATAAATAACAGAGCAAACATAGAGGCGTATCACATTGACTGGATGTACTTGTAATAAGGAAGATGAAGATTGAATATTGAATTTTTACCCCTCTAGCGTTGTGTAGCCCCACACGTATCAAGCTCCCGTGCGACCCCTGTTCCGATGAAGATCGAAGATCACATCTGTGCCGTAGGCCCAACTTGATGAGACACATCCAATCTCCTGAATCCAAATGTCGGGACCTAAGGCAGGCATCCATATGAAACTGGCGAGAGGTAGCCACCCGATTCGCAGAGCACTCATAAGCGTCTGAGCATGCGATACGACATCCGTCTCGAAATTCACAATCAATGCCTTCATTGGATCAATGCTTAGTCCTACCTCAGCTCACGTCTGAACTCGTCTTATGTTCGTAATCCTCGAGTCTACCGGGACCTCGCCTTGACCATCCGAAGCCACCTCTCCGTTTGCGCATTGGCAAATCTCTTGCGGATGCTCATTCACTTCTCATCATTGTGCACTGGAGACTTTCCTGCGATCACAACCACCTGCTCCGAGCATCATCCGAACTGAAACCCGATGCTGTAGCACGTTCGACCACTCAAATGTAACGTTCAATATTGATACAAATCAAGTCCAAGATGCAGCGGACATCAAAACCGGATGGTCTGGACCTTCCCTCTCCGCAGCTGCAGAGAAACCACAGCCTGTCCAGTGATCTTACCCCATCCATATCTGGATCATCGCTCTCGTCGCCGCCTTCCATCAGCCCAGACCCAGCCTACATAGCTGCATCAGCAGCTTCACAAATTGTTGGTAGTGATCGCGCCGAACGAGGCCCTGAGTGGTTTGGTGGCGAGCGTCAGGGCATCGTGGTCGACACTGCTGTCGTCTCACCTGGATCACTTGTTCTCGTCAATACTTTCCTGGACCAGCTATTGTTCAGCTTTTTGGCTAGCTCCCGGTCAACATCCATTGCTTCCCTGAGGCCTGCAATCCTAGACGTGCTAAAGCCAAGGCTGGGGAAAGAAGCCATTGATGGCGCCGATGAAGAGCTGCAGGGATATCTTGCTGGTGGTGACGCAGAGGAACTGCTTGCTTTTCATAGTGGTCAGGAATTCAAAGGGGAATACAACCTCAATCTCATCTGGAGGAGGACAAGATTACGATGCATGGTCTACACACGTCTGGGCGACATGGAGGAGGAGGATGAAGAGATGTATCTCGAACGAGAACATGAGGGGGACCCAAATGACGGACGACCTCGTCTGAGTCGGGATCTTGGATCGGTCTCGCCAGCTGCGGCCATATTCTTAACATCCATCCTCGAGTTCCTTGGGGAGCACGCGCTGCTGGTAGCAGGCGAAGCAGCGCATCATCGAATGCAGTCGAGGCAGCTACCAATTGATGATTCACGGACCGTGGTGGTGGAAGAATGCGACATGGAGAAATTAGCGTTCAATACCACCCTGGGTCGTTTGTGGCGGTCGTGGAGGAAGAGGGCCAGATCGTCAAGTCTCCTGAGCCCTAGGCCAATGTCCCGAGGCATTCAGCGCCACAAATCAGGCTCGCTGTCGGCTGGTGATTCTGCTAGCAGGAGTACCAGTATCAGCGAAGAGAAGGAATCCGGTTACTTCGATCCTACACGAGGCCCTTCAGTTGCACAGATTCTACATCAAAACGAGGAACCATCTCAGGAGAATCGAGAAAAGGGTGATGAGCTGCCTGAAGAGCCCGACTTTTCAGACTTTGGCGTAGATGCTTCCTCCTCGGGAAGCCGAACATCAAACCGACCTCGCCCTCGTAGCATGATTGAGTATCAAAGAGCTGCCAGCCTGTCTGCGGCAGTGGCTCTGGCTCGAAATACAACACAGGCATCCGATAGATCAGGGTCGGCTGGCGACCAAGCAAGGCCTACCCAGCAACGACAAAGATCTTCTTCCATGCCAGACAAACATAAATTATATATATCACCTGTTGATGAGGCATCCACAGCACCCACTGGAGGTCCAGATTCCGTTGTACGAAATGGCGATCAAGTTACGGCCGAAAAGGAGATGCCAAAATCGGCTGACGATGCGAGGACCGTGCCTGAATTGTCTAAGAGTAATCCAATAGTATCAACAATGTATGACGGTGCGATAAGTCAAGGTACGGAGCCACTGCCAGACACCATGGCTGAGCGAAACAATCGCGGTATTAGCACCTATACGGAGTCCTCTAATTATACGGATGAGTATGATCATGAACTCGCACCTCAGGCATTGAATCTCAAAAAGGCTGCCGATGACGTTTCCGCTGAGCCTCGAGCATCGCTAGATAGTACACTTACAAGCCATGATACCTTTGATTTGGGTGAAGTAGTTTCAGTCGGTCACCCTGGAGGCTCGGCTCAGGATCTAGTTGGGAAAGAGAACATATCTGAAGAAAACGGGTGCCTACCTGGTGGTCCTGTGCACCAACCCAGCGCTGGCACGGAAAGTGATCGCCAGTACGCAGGCAATTTCGCTAATTTGGCCACTCTGCAAGGGCACCAGCTTCGCACTTACGACGAAAGCGGGCAAGCGGTGAAAAGGGACATTCCTGTCCTTTATGAGGTATCTTCCAATGAAGACGTCATTTACGATCCTGCAGCCTCCATACGCACAAGCACTGCCCTCGGTGACGAAGGCGAGGTCATTACTCCAACCCCTGCGGAAGACTGGGTTGGGAGCCCACCGCTGGGTCTTCCACCGCTGACACCTCTGCGAGAATCGAAGAATGCCGCCCATGAGACCTCTCACAAGGCATCCTCAAGTGCTCCCTCTTATGATGCCACTTCAAAGCCTGACGGTTTCGTCCCAACCCACGGCTACAATGGCTCGGACGGCTCCAGGAATGCGTCTTCCTCGTCTTCGTTTCATCAGGGTCAACCAATGACGGCCGTGAGTAGATTGGTCGATATTCGCTCTCCACCGCTGGCCGTGAACACCGGTACAGAGAGAGCTGCGGTTCAACGGGTCTCACCTTCTCCTGCAACTCCTCTATCGGCGAATGGGAGAACGTCGACTAGCAGTAATCGACCCGTGACTTCTGGCTCTACTCATTCACAGATGTCATCTAAGATCAAGGGCATGATGGGTAGAGAGTCAGGTGATCTGATCCGACAGCCCATACCAAAAAGAACTTCGTCTGATGGCAGTGGAAGTTGCATTATAACGCCGAATAAGGAGCAAGATTTTGAGCAGCTCATTAACAGTGACGAAACAGTCAGATATACGCTAACGCCACAGAACATGCGGGAGATGGAGGTATGGCTCGGTTTCAATGTTGAGTTTCTATCTGCTAATTGTTTGAAGGCACCTGAATCTCCAAGATGGCAGGCTCACTCGCGCTCGGAGACCGCAGAGCTGGCAGACTTTCTACATAATTCGGCCCCAGCAGTGGTAGAGCCTGATCGTCCGAGTAATTCAAGGTCCTCGACTAAGCTCAAAGGCCTCAGCCTGCGCTCAAACCCAAGTAACAGCACCAGCCCCACTGCGCCTACACACGGTCTAAGCTCTTCCCCCGATAATGTCAGGGCTCAGACAAAGCCAATACCGAAGTCACCTAACCCCCGTACTTCAGGTGTGCTCCCTCGCGATCCGATCACCAATGATGACTCTCTCCGGGATTTTGCAGATTTTATTCGATCCACAGGACCGGACACTCCAGCCAAAGCGCTACCTAAAGCGATTCTTTCAAATACGAAACATCCACGCCCAACAAGCTCGTCCTCGCCCGCAGCAGGAGCAGGCATTGGCAAACCATTTCCAAATAAGATCACGAAACCAAATCCGGTGGTCGACCCCCCGAAGAAGGCTGAGGCCCAGCTTCCCAAGAGAACAACCTCGAAGTTGCAGGCTCGCGAGCCTATTGGCACGAATAAAAACGCAACATCCGATCTCGCAGATTTCTTCCGTTCAGGTCCCGTTGGCACTCAAGTGGATGGTTCCTCTGCGTCTCAACGACCTCCGGCGGTGTCCCAGCGCACTGTAAGCACGAACGGCTCTGCCAGCGGGAGGATCAGAGAAGCACTCAATTCTGGCAGTTCGATCGGTACTACTCAAGATAGTCTCACAGCATCACATTTCACTCAATCCTCCACGAATTCCAGAACAGGGTTGCTCGATAGCTCGAATCGTGCTCCAACCGTCAATGCAGCCTCCGTTAGTAGAAATATCAAAAAGCAACCAGCGCGCAATGATGATCCTCCAGAACCAGCGCGTGCACAGCGCGGAGTCCGCGACCCTTACGCCATCGACAGCGACGACGAAATCGAAGGCGGCAACGGCGCATCGCAAGCACCACCAGCGCACGAAGAAGAATCCCTCAGCGACTTCCTTCGCAATTATACCCCTTCCCCGCCTTCCACCGCCACTCGCACGTCCCCCCCAGTCCTTAACGGGGCTCCGAAACCCGCCAAACAGAGCGGTCCGACCATGCGTGAGCGTCTGGCGCGCAATACAGCAGTTCTCTCCGATCACCATCCGCTTCCTCCTAAAGCACCCGAGAAACCTCCCACGTCCAAATCCCCTCCTCAATCAATCGAGATCCGCAGATCGACCCAGCGTACCAATTCAGAGACAAGCTTCAAGCCACCAACCCAAAACAACATCATCCGTGGCCGCAGCACGGAAAACGTCCCTCAGCTCCGCCCAATCAACCCTCGCGTTACGTCGCCCCACCTCATCTCCCAAACCGGCACCAAGAAGGACTCGTACCGGCCCACCCAGCCAACGTCCGCCAAGCACGTCGACCGCGGACCTCGGAAGCAGCTGCAGGCGCGCGAAGAACACGGTGTGCTTGGTGGCGGGCCGCGCAGTGGCGGTCTGAGCGACCTCGCCGAGTTCCTGCGCGACACGGAACCGCCTGCGCCCAGTGGACCGGTTGGCAGAGGTAAGGTCACCAGTCCGGTTAAGGAGAAGGAGGAGAGTACATTTGGGAGGATGTTTGGGCGGAGGAGAAGGGCTTGAAGTTGGGGGTTGTGGGGGGACGTGAATATGATCTTGTGCATTTTGAACATGTTGTATGATTGGGATGATGATGTTGATGAGGAGGATCTTTTCTTTCTTTATTTCTTGTTCATCTTTTTCTCTCCTGTTTGAGGATGTTTCTTGTAAAATTTTCTGGTGGAGGCTTGAGTATTGAGATTCCCCCTTTTGCGCGGTCGAGGGTGATGTGTGGGATGATACTGGTCATGGCCCTTTTTGAATGTATGATGCTGGGTGGGTGGGTTGTTGAATGGTTGTGGGATTTCTCCTTGGACATATTGGTGTGGCTTTTTCTCTTTCGTTAATGGTATGATAAAATGGAGGGGATAGATAGTTGTAGCAATTCTCTGTTTATATCCATGCTGCTCTTGTTCTGAACGTGACTGCTTCGCTTCGCTGTTATCTACACTTTTGATGACTTCGGCATAGGTCAGCCTTTCATATCGTCAGTACCAGTGGTACCTTCCTTTGCCCGGCGACTCCTTTTGCCAGCCACTTACTCCATGATCATGCGTGCTCAATCCTCATCATCTCCGAATTCTAAACCCTTTTCCGTCACACGGAAAGTAAAGCAACCCTCCATCTCCAACCCTTTCACGCCCTCTCTCACTTCCTCCTTCCACCCCTCGCTGCCCCACCAGTTGACCCACGCTGAAAAGCCACTTTTCGCTACAGCCTCCCACCTATGCGGGCCCTCTTTCAATGCCTCTTCAATACTCATCCCTGGCCCAAATTTCCTGATTCGATCTCGCTCAACCACGACGTTGACGGTGCAGAAATTATTCCATACGGACGGAAGATTTCGGCGAAGAGCTCGATGACCTGCCTTGGATGTCGCTGGGGAGAGACCCCAGTTGGTGGCGACGATGGTGCACGAGAAGCGATGTTGAATGTCCCTTAGTATCGAGACCAGAGTGCGGTAGCGTTGCAGGAGAACGCTATTGTTAGCTTTTTCGGCGTGGACATTGGTTGGGATGCCTGCTTCCTCGTCCGCATCTTGGCGATCTTGCCAGAGGAAGGAGCTCAGATCGTTGAGGGCGAGGAGGCCAAGGGGACGATTGGTGGAGAAATGCGTGGACGGCTGGGCGAGAAGATAGGCCGGTAGAGTGGCTAATGTAGCGAGAACAGAAGAAAATGATTGAGGACGGAAGATATGAAGATGTGTAAGAGAGTCGGAAATCAGGGCTGACATATCTTGTTCTCCTAACTTTGAAGACGTAATAGAGCAAATTGAAGAGACCAGGGTTTGCATAACATCATAGAGACGCAAGATTGAGAACTTGCTCGAAAGATCAAAAAGAACGACCGCACTTCCTTTGCCAAATTTGTATAGGCCATTGTATTCCGCTGGGAGCAGAGCTAGCGAGACCAGATGGTAGAGTAATTGCGTCTTCCCTGAGCATGCTGCGGCACCTGTAATCTCTACGACAGGTAATGGTTTCTCTCTTGCTGGAGATGGTACTTGATGTTGAGTAGACCATTGTGTATGCTGGAGTTGTTGCTGCTGTCGTGTGAGTGGTGGGTCTCTGAAGACGTCGAGTAGTTTATCGAGAGGTGCGAAGCCTAGGGAAACATTTGTCGATCCTTCGAGCTCTCGAAGGGAGAAAAGCAGCTGCAAATTTTCGTTAGTATCATCGTTGTACGACGGGATGGATATGTAGTTTTGGAGATTCCACACACCTCATCTAAGCCTTCCTCCTTCAATTCACCCAGTAGATCTCTTCCAAGCGCTTCCGCACTCATGACGCAGGTGGATATTTAGTAGATAGGTCCGCCATGTCACTTCAACGCAGCACTAAGCCATCCACTGACACTTTAGACCAGATGGAGAATTTGTGACATGGCTCCGCCTATCGAAGTCTTTCCAGCATCAGAGCTGTCTCACCGAGTCAACACACTACCGAATGGCCGCCTGAGAAAAGGAGAGGCTATCGATCTCGATGACTGCGAGTTGCTGGAGTTGGTGCAGTATGATTGCGGTCTCAAAGGACCAAAGTCACGTCAAGCGGTCATACAATGCTGGCCGGTAGTGAAGCTATTCCGGAGGTCGGGACAATCGTTCCTTCTTGGTCATGAATTGCAATGACTGACATTGCTACTTTTGCAGGTGTGCTGGTGGTCTTGTAGTGGAGACTACAGCGTTGGAAACCGAGAAGTGATCATGAGAGGTAGTCTGGAGCCAACTCTACCTTGCTACTTAGTCACAACCGTACACACCAGCGCCATATGCCCCCTTATCAGGATCGCAAATATCATATTCGATTAACAACGCAACGCGTGGGTATCTTCTCCGCGACCTACAGATGCTCAAACGCCTAGCAATGCCCAAATATGTGACCCCATCAAATGCTTTCGTTTCCTCCGCTCCTCTGCTGGGCTGGCTTCCTCCAGTATCTCTTCTCGGAATTCACCGCCGAATGAAGACGTCCGCTCCCAAATGACATACTAGTCACGTTCCCATCATCCTGCCTCCCTTTGCCTTTGTAGCCTGGGTCCTCATCAACCTCCATTCCTTCTCCGTCTCCCGCAAATGCCGCCATGGTTTCCATGAACATCTGTTTCCTCCTAGTCCGCGCATCCTTCGGCCCATTTTTGCGTAACGATTCGTGTGCTGGATCGTCAGAGCTCGCGCCAACGAGTCGCCTGAGAGCCTCTTCTCCCAATCTGCCTTCCTCCGTAGCTCGTTCTCTGACCCTTCTGGGATCTGATTCGCGCTCGGGGAACTCAGCCGTGGCTTTGTATGTATGCTTGCTGGGAAATTCGGGAAAGTGGTTTGGAACGAACGCCGTAGCTTGCTCGTTTGGAGGGCCATTTAGCAGTGGGCCTAAGAATTGAAATTGGTAGTGCTCATCATCTGGTACGGATTCTGATTCTAGAGGATACTGTGAGCGATCTGGTGGCACAGGCGGTTTGAGATGAGGTATCAACGACCTCAGACTGAGTTGATGCGTATGCAAAGCTTGTAAAAAGTCTTGAGGTATTGGCTGTGTTCGACGACAGGATAGCATTGACTGACGCACGTCCGCGAGGTAGTGGGCCATGTCTGTGAATATCAGCAGATGAATGATCGCCAGCTCTGCACATTAGCATCTCGTACATTCTTCCACATCGCCGCGAAAGCTCTCAAGGGCTTCCGGAGCTGCAGCTTCAAAGCCTACAGCTTCAAGCGCAAGACCGATTGATCGAATGAGCATAGACTGAACCATTTCATCGTCCTGAATGATCGCATTATGCCGCTGCTCCCGCTGGAGGTCCCATGAGGGTTTGTGGTGCCGTATAGGGCCGCGATTTAGTTTCTTAGCTGCTGGTTCATCAAGCTGGGCGGTCGAGGAGGTCCGCTTTAGATGGTGAGAATTGTAGACTGCCATAGGTGCCATCAAGGCACGGTAGGTAGGAGCGACAGGTACTTAGAAGCGATCATCTGAGCGATGAGCAGTGAGCAACGCTTTCAAAACAATGAGGAGGATCGTACCATAGGTCGTCAGTACCCAGGATCGCAAACTGCGGCACCTTGACAAGATCAGTGTGATTGGCCAAGTCGAGCTGACTCAGCACCGAGTCATAAAGTTGACTCTTGTTCGCCTTTCCACAGCGCAAACACAAACGCCAACAAGCACCATGTCTGCACACAGGAAATCGGTCGCATTCAGCGAGGATACAAAGGTCGTCTCTGAGAACGGTAATGTGAAGGAAGGGGCTACCAGTACCTCAGACGGGACATCCGCCGAATCTCACAGTACAGGTGCTCATCTCTCCCAGAAAACTTTTCTAGACATAGCCACTAACATGCATGTCGTCTCCAGAGGCGCCGGAGTCGAAATCAGACCCCGCCGTGGACGAAGTAAATGAGCTTTTTGCAGGACTTGGGAAGAAGAAGAAGTCCAAAAAGCCGAAGGAGGGAACAGCAGACGGGGGCGACGAAGCCACCCCAGACGCCGATGGCGAATTCGACGCCGGAATAAAAAAGAAGAAGAAAAAGAAGGTTCCCAAAGCAGAGACAGATGACTTCGAGGCCAAGTTGGCGGAAGCTGGCGTCAACGAGAACGGAGAAGCTGCGGTAGCAGCTGAAGAGGAAGACGTCGCCGAGGGGGATATGAACGACGGAACCGGTATCTGGGGGCACAACGAACAGAAACCTATAAAGGTATGGTTCCATATATCTCCGTTCTTATATATCGCTTTATGATAACATTTGAAAATAGTACGACAAGCTTCTGGAACGGTTCTTCACAATTCTGCAAACGGCGCATCCAGATATGCTGTCTACCTCTTCAAAGAGCTACGTTATCCCTCCCCCTCAGTGCCTCCGAGAAGGAAACAAGAAGACTATCTTTGCGAATATTCCGGACATTTGCAAAAGGATGAAGAGGAGCGAGGAGCATGTTATTCAATTCATCTTCGGTAGGTCGAAAACTACCTAGTCCTTGAAAAAAGAAACTACTAACGCACTGAGCAGCTGAATTGGGTACGAGCGGATCCGTCGACGGCTCGAGAAGATTGGTCATCAAGGGCAGGTTTCAGCAGAAACAGATCGAGAATGTCCTGAGGCGCTACGTTGGCGAATACGTAACTTGTAAAACCTGTCGGTCGCCGGATACGGAACTCAGCAAAGGAGAAAATCGACTGTACTTCATCAGCTGTAATTCCTGCCAGTCGAGGCGATCTGTTACGGCTATCAAGACTGGTTATTCGGCACAGGTTGGCAAGAGAAAGAGGCAGCAGACGTGAGGAGTTTACTGAAGGGATTGCGAACCAGAGTGCTTTCCTGACAACTTGGCATGGTCGATGTTATATTACGCTTTGAGATTGCGTGAATGGGTACATGGGTTCTACTGGATCGAGAGGGAATCATGCACGCATTACCTCGACGTTGTTGTGTCATAGAGCACGTGATACAACTGTAAGCGCGTGGGATATCGCTATGCATATTTGCACGATGTGTTAAATTAAATGTGGCGAGCTGGCTGTCCGATAGCTTTTTTTCCGAATTCCAATCACGCTTCATGCTCATCCTGTAGTCTTCGGTCATTGTTCAGCGAGTCCTTGCGGGCCTTCCCAATATACTCCTCCAGCTTTGCTTTGATAGCACTGTCCCACCCGGCCAATATCCTTGCAGCGGTCAACGCCGCATTTGTGGAATTGTTTATACCTACCGTAGCAACGGGACAGCCTCTGGGCATGTTTGTCATGCTCAACAGACTATCCATGCCATCCCCAACGGTGGGTTTGATTGGCAGGCCGATGACGATAACGCTGGTGTTGGCAGCCATCATACCTGGCAAGTGTGCAGCACCGCCTGCAGCCGCTATGATGACTTTGATGCCGCGCTCATCGGCGTTTTGGGCATACTTTGCCATTTCGTCTGCGGTGCGGTGTGCGGATAGGATGCGTTTCTCAAAGGGAATACCGAACTTTTTGAGGATATCATAGCATGCTTCGAGATGGGGTTGGTCAGACTCTGAGCCAGTGACGACGGCTACAAGGGGTTCGGGTCTTGGAGCCGATTTGTGTGGACCGGATTCCTTTCGGATTTCGTCTGCAATTGCAACAAGGGGCCTGATCTCGTTCTCTGCTTCCTCCATACTGTCGCCTAAGATGGTCAAATGGCCCATCTTCCTACCTTTCGTGGCTTTTCCTTTGCCATAGAGATGGACTTTGGCGCCGATTGCATCCGCTGCATTTGCAAGTTTTAGATAGGACTTTGGATCCGCTCCGCCAAGGATGTTGAGCATTATGGAGGGTTTGAGAAGTTGAAGACCTTTAGCTGGAATGGGTCGGTCAAGGATTGCGAGGAGATGGGTGTCATATTGAGACAAGCGGCAAGCCTCGATGGTGTAATGACCGCTGTTATGCGGTCTTGGTGCGATCTCATTGACAAGGATGCTATTGTCTTTGAGGAGGAACATCTCAACGCCAAAGATACCTTTGCCTTTGAAGCTGGCGACCGCGCGTCTAGCGAGCTGTTGCGCATTTCGGTTCGTCTCAGCGGAGATGCCACGAGCCGGTGCGTAGACCACTTTGCATATACTGTCCTCGTGGACCGTTTCGACCGTAGGATAGGATAAAGTCGATGGTTCCCAGTTCTTGGTGCCCGCTTCTTCTCTTGTCTTGACGACCATGACCGCGAGTTCTTTTGTGAAGTCCACCCATTTCTCCGCATAAAGAGGTCTGTTTTTCAGCGTTTTTAGTGCGGCTTCGAAGTCCTTCTGGGTCTTAATGGGATAGTTCCCCTTGCCATCGTACGCTCCTGTACGAGCCTTCAGCATAAAAGGCAAGCCCAAGCTGTCTGCTGCTTTCTGTAGTGCCTCGGCAGAAGATTCTGGGATTGGAATTGATTCGGTACCATCGACTTCGCCCTCTAGTAAAGTCACCTTCTGCAAGTACTTATTCTGAATTGTACGGATTGCCTGCCAACTAGGTTGGATGTCAATCTGCCTTCCTTGAGCCTGGGCTTCTCGCTCCAACTCCTCCAGCACTTGAGTATCGACATGTTCGATCTCGACAGTCAGGATATCGGATTGTTTAGCAAGCTTTCGAATGGTCTGCGATTCGGCAAATGACCCCTCAACACCAGGGTTTGTGCCATTGACTTGCTTCGCTGGAGCGTTGTTCTTGTCAAGAACGGCAATAGATATATTGCGGTTGTTTGCAGCCTCGACAAGCATTCGGCTGCAGTTGTGCCAGACATCAGTATCTCTCTTTTGCGCAGAATCGTAAGTTCCGAGACACGTCCGAGAAGTAGAAGGCTGCCAATATATACACCCCACACCCCAGGAAAACTTCGGATCTGGGAAACGACAGAACGACATACCCTAGCTGGCCACCACCAAGGATACCCACAGTGCGCTCATCCATGGCAAAAAGACTTGGCAGAAGGAAACGAGGAAATTCTTGTCCTGGTAATAGTCAAAATGTTTGTTCTAAGGTTGAAATTGAGGATGAAGGAGAGGTAATCGAGGGAGATCAAAACGATGACTTCGTATCAGCATGGTAAAGTTACTCGGTCAAGGATTGGCAGGTTATATTGGAGCGCCGAGGTTGCTCACTTGGCCACTATATGATCATTTATGAAAGAGAATTTTCAGTCTAAGCGGGAAAATACTGTAGGGCGACTTCGAGGCGCGCAACAGTTGAGCAACGCAAGATGGCAATATGTGGGGCCACGCCAGGTCGTTGGGCAGACAGAAGCAAGTGCTGCAAAAACCATGTAAGGTCACTCTGTCTGGTTCTCCCTTGATAATGCTCGTGAACAACCACGAGGGAACGAGGCCTAGAGTGCATCGTCTTTCTTTCTTCAAGGCCTGGATGCAGGCCGAGGACGAGGCCTCAGGGTAGCCGCCACGGCCGCCCAGCCAAAGTAAGCGCCCAGAGCTGGCTGCAGCTTACTTACCCCTCCAATGTCCAGCCACTAACAGCCCTTCATCGTCTGCTGGCAGTTGGATGGCCTACCAATGAGGGCCGATGCCAGCTTCTATTTGAAGCATCATGTAATAATAGAAACTATGTTAACGCTGCATATCTCGAGCTATCAGCTTAAGTACCTTACAGCTCCTGACAATACCGCCTATGTTTCCTGCCCGTCTCCTTTCCCTTACATATTCTGTGGATCTTTGAGCTCTTGAATGAGTTTCATCATACTGCCAGCATCATTGTTTCTCTTTTCGCAACCTTCGAGACTGTTTTGCTAAGACCGAGAGACGTTGTCAAAGTTCGAGCCTTACCGTGAAAATGGCTTCTTTACCACCTCCAAGCTACGGGCAGAGTAGTCCTGCAACAAATGGAGGCTATTATCCTCGTCAGTCTCCGAACGACTGAGTCATGAAAGTATTGGGAAGCTGACTTGAGTCGTAGCACCACCTAGCGGACCTCCAGAGAGCCGGACATATCCTCCGCCCATGATTTCCGAGAGACCAGGTCAATACTTCCCCCCACCATCCTCATCCCCCGGCTTTCCACCTCCTCAAACTTATCCACCACCGCCTTCCCAACCATCGCCATCCCAACACACCTACCCCCCGCCTCCCCCACAGCAACAATACGCCAGCAGTGGCCACAGACAGTCATTTGCTCCTCCACCGCAAGCCCAACCGCCATTATCCGCGCCAGAGAAGAATTATCTACCGGAAAAGACAGCAGAGCAAGATTCGGCTGCGGACCTTTATTCAGAGCCGCCTCCAGATGGAGGGACTATTGGGACGCATAGAAAATACTCGCAGCCAGCGATGTCTCCAGAGAAGCCGCTGAACACGAATCAGTCCTCTCAGATGCCGGGCGGTGCGCCAGTTGCGGGACACTTCAGTGGTGCCATGGCGACACAGGATGACGTTGGAACGTTCAATGGGGGAAGCTACCGGATCAGTCATAGGGATAGTAATACTATCATCACGCTGCAGTTGGCAATGGGGTGTCCATTGTCTGCGAAGCCTGGTGCGTCTTTCGCCATCCGTTGGATGCTCATTCATTAATGTTGGAATCACAGGTATCATGATCGCCATGTCCCCTACCGTCACGCTCAAAGGTGCCATCAAGTTCTCGATGAAGAAACTCATTGCCGGCGGCGAAATCGCAACTTCAACCTACACCGGTCCTGGAGAATTACTCTTCGCACCGCCTTTCCTCGGCGACATCACGACCCTCCGCCTGACGGGCAAGGAGCAATGGAATGTGGGTAAAGACGCCTTCATGGCGGCCACTCAGGGCGTAGTGAAAGAGATGAAAAACCAGGGTTTTAGCAAAGCTATGTTTTCAGGCGAGGGGTTGTTCGTGTATAGGATGAGCGGTACGGGAATCGTGTGGATTGCGAGTTTTGGCGCAATCCTCCGAAAAGATGTGAGTGAACGCTCTAGGTTTCCCTCATCTTCAAATGCAGCTCATGGAAGATACAGCTCGTCGAAGGCGAGAAGTACATCATCGATAACGGTCACCTTGTGGCGTGGAACTGCAAGTACGTTATGGAGCGTGTAGCAAGTGGGGGTATCATTTCTGGCATCAGCAGCGGGGAAGGCTTGATCTGCAAATTCACGGGACCCGGTACGGTCTTTATGCAAACCAGGAACCCTGGGCAGTTCAACATGTGGATGGGGGCACATGCTACGAATGTCTGAATACTGGGAGGCGGATGCACTGTTGACTTTGAGGGACTTGAAGATATCGCGAGCGATTTACTGCAATCTAGATACGATGACTCCGCACCACTTCTAGCCCTTCATATGCTTGCTCTATTGATTGTGGTACCGAACTGGGCTGTTTCAAGGTGACAAGTCTGCAGGAAATACAGCTCTGCAAACGGCCGATTGCATCTTCGTCAATTGGCATATTGTCCCTTCGAACGGACTGGGATTCTACATTTCGGCCTCTCTCAGGTGCAATTACGCAGAAGATGACGCCTGCTGACAATAACCAGGCTATTACAGATGATATTGCTCTAATCCTTGGCCTCTATTCTGAGGAGAGCAGTCGTTGGATAACAGGACAGGCCATGTCGGCCATAGGCAGCTTCTCGGTGCACCGATTGGCGTTTGTGCTACTTGAGTTAGCAGTTTTGCAAGGCGGGATGTTCATGACGGGGGTTTTCGGTCGTAGTGGAGGTGTTGATACTTCTTGATCATTGTGGCAATGTTCACAACGTTTTTTGATATTTTAGGGGCGATTAGAACGCGGGTGTAGAATGTGCTGTTATGATGGTTGTTCTGCTGCTCGCAGGGTGATCGAAAGGTTGTGTGACTTATGGGTTTCTCCGCTTCAATTCAAGTATTTCTGTATCTGCTCTACGATGTACCTTCCGTCCTCAGGTATAGATTGCTGCGACGTGAATGTCATTGAAACAAGATGATCTAGGTAATAGCTCTCCACTACTTAGAAGGTCGCTGCTCATTATGTGTGCTCATAGTGAGAGGTCCGTACTTTATACCTGGTTACGATCTCTAAGATAGCGACATAAGCTCGGTGTTTTGGTCTCTCGAGACGGAACACCTTCACTCATTCGATGCAAGCCACTGGCAGGGTGGCAATCGACCAAGCCTCAGCATTCTGCCTCAAGAAGTTCCTGTGCGGGACGCCGAACACGCCGAGCTCAGTCGCAAGAGATCCATGACCACGCCTGTCGAAAGTCGAGTCTTTCATGCGGACATCCAGCTTTCACCATTTGCACGTGCCATCCATCCATCTCACCGACTGGGAGCAAGCGCTCATTCGATTCCACAGTGATGGCCTGCGTGACGACCGCCTATGGAGCTCCTAAGGCCCTTCGCCAAGATGGGAGGAAAACCCAGCACTGCTGTGCGTCATGGTAACCCAGTAGTGATGTTCCATGAGTACCATTGACGAGGGTGGCTAATCAAGCTCCGTCTGGTTGACTCGAGACAGTCTCAAACAATCCCCTTGAGATGGCCATCTTACAGGTTTGTCTAAGAGAGTCTATCTTCGGGAGTTGTGTTATCGAAGAAACGTGTTATCATGACCCGAGACAAGAATAGATACAGTAGTAAGGATGAAAGGAAGGACGCAGGGACTTTGTTATGCTCCTATTCCAAGGAGAATCAGCTTTTCCGAACCTTGTAAAGTATCGATGAATCTGTCAATGTCAAGCTAGATTTGGCAGTGGCGTTCGTTTGATACTGTTGACTGTCTCGGCATCAAGCCCTTCCGTAACGAGGTACGAGCGGAGGCTAGGCCATAGTGGGCCTCCCCTAAGGATGGGAGTGGAGCCCTCTGCCGCCAAGAGTCTTGGTGCCAAGAGCACTGCCCAGTGCCCTGCGACCGAGATAATAACGATGACAGCACATCCATTGAACCTTCTTTTCTCTTTTATCCGTTCTAGACATTGCCTTACAGAGTCTCACATGTGCCTGTGTAGACGTGCTACCACTCGATGAGCTGATCCACAACACTGATAAAAGCCCCGCCACCATGCCCACTATGGAAGAGCAAAGCACTGCGATAACCAACAGGTCCCTACGCAACATACGCACAGTCCGTCCAGCATACAGAGTGTCTGACGTAAACATAGCTGACAGAGCACTAGGAGCTTGAGTTTCTGGTAGACTCGAGCATTATAACCCCACAACAATTGTCATCCATTCTTTCACAACTCCCAAGTCAAACCAGTCTCCACGCTCCGCTTCAGAGCCCAAACCCTACAAATACAACTGCTCCCGTCCAGACTCCTCTATCACCACCAGTCACTCAGTTCGCCAATACATCGTTGAACGAGAAACAGAGCAGCTTCTATGCCCCAGCACCTTCACCGGCGCTCCCGCCTCCAGCATATGCGACTGCTGGCGCGCCGGCGTCTATCGCTACAGCCTCCGCTCTGTACGAATATCATCCATCCGACGATGGAGATCTTGCCATCCTCCCTGACGATCGCATCTTCATCACGGAATTCATGAACGCCGACTGGGCAAAAGGACGTAATGAACGCACAGGGCTACAAGGCATATTTCCCCGAAGTTACGTGGCTGTTGTGAACGAGAAGAATGCTATGGCCACTCTTCACCCACGTCCCCCACCTGCGCCGTCTAGCTACGGCAACATGCCGGTAGACGTCAGTCAGGGTGGGAGCAGCTCTGCTCCTGGGAAAGAGAGCAAGCTCAACGCGAATGGAAAGAAATTCGGGAAAAAAATGGGCAACGCTGGTGAGTCCTTTGATCGTTGAGGGGTCCGGATGTTCTGTGCTGACTACCATTGGCATAGCTATTTTCGGCGCTGGGGCTACCATTGGTTCCAATATCGTCAATGGGATATTCTGATGGCTATGTATCCACAGGCTTCGGTGTCTGGTTCACATTGTGGAAATGGCGTTTGGTGAGGCAATCCTGGACAGAGCGTTTGTTCATAGACTTCGCTTTTTGAGCAACAGAGCATTTCTTCATCATCTCTCAGTAATGCATGCTGCAGAACGGACTTGACGATATGAGTAGATGCTGGCCGGGAATCCTGCGCCCCTATATGGCTCATTAATTTGTCATGCCTGAATCGCTGAAGCTGATTGAGCAATGCTTAAGGCCTCGTCTCGTACACACGCAATCAATATTTACATAAGCGGACGCGAGATACAGCACCCGAGTCTGACCTTCCATTTTGAAACAGTCAGATCTACTTTTCTCACTGGGCCAGACTCGGGACTAATTCGAAATGCGGTTTCACCATGAATGACGCTTCCTCATCGCGCTTTGAGACAAAGATCTCCCCAGCTCACTCTAGCACAGGCTTACTTCTCGCTATATCCGGCTATGTCCGCTATCAAGTGCCGATCTTTCCGTATTAGAATATCTACATCTCATCATATAAAACTCCAGGCAAGAACAAAATGACCTTCTCCTATTGACTCTCAACTTCACCTTACAAAGGTCTACTCCGCACGAGTTTTCCTCCGCTGAACTTGTAGTCTTTTTTTCTCTTATTCATCACCATGCCTTTCCCTTACAAGAAAGTCCTAGTGATTGGCGCTACGAGTGGCATCGGGAAGGCCATGGCATCGCGACTGGTCAAGGAAGGGAGTACCGTGATCGTGGTCGGAAGGAGGAAGCAGAATCTCGAAGAATTCGTCCATGAGCACGGAAAGGACAAAGCTAGTGCCGTTCCTTTCGACATCACAGAGACGGAGAAGATTCCCAACTTTGTGACCAAGTGAGCAAGCTTCCGGTGACTTTCGACCGCGTCAGCGCGCTGATTAAGATAGCATCACAAAAACCCACACAGACCTCGATTGTGTGCTGCTAAACTCGGGTATCCAGAGAGGCTTTGACTTCTCCAAGCCCGAGACGGTAGATCTCAGTCTCGTCCAGCAGGAATTCAACACGAATTACCTCAGCTACCTAGCCCTCACAAACGCATTCCTACCCTTCTTGCAAAGCAAGAAAGAAAAATCGGCCCTTATCTAGTGAGCCATCTTCCTACTCCATCTCATGGTGTCGGTCCGTTAATGCACCAAAGCACAACATCAGGACTCGCGCTCGTGCCACTCCCCCGCTGTGCCAACTACTGCGCCAGCAAAGCCGCGCTGCATCATTATATACTATGCCTGCGCGAGCAACTCAAAGGCTCAAACGTCAGCGTCGTCGAGCTCTTTCCCCCCGCCGTTCAAAGTATGTTGCCCGAGTGGAGCTTGAAGTCTATACTGAATCGGCCCGTAGCTGAATTGCACGACGCGAAGCATCAACCTGATATCAAGGATGGAGGCAATATCGGCATGCCTCTTGTCCAGTTCACCGATGAGGCTTATGAAGGCTTGGCGGCTGGGAAGGAGGAGGTTGCGGTTGGTGGGGCGAAATCGTGGTATGAGGCCTTTGAGCCGAAGCGGCAGCAGATTTTCCATGGGATGATCAAGGCTATGAGTGGGGTGACGTAGGATATTTTGAAGATGTACTCTAACGCTCGTAAGCACTTCATGCATATTTGTCAGAACTCTTGTGCTTCCTTCCGAGACACGCTGCCACTACCAGGCCAATGCAGATGAATGCATTCAAAGGTACGTATTCGTGCCACACTCATAACTATTTGAATTTTATCAGAAAACATATCCCTCCCCATCTCCCCCACTCCTCCCCTCTCCATCTCCCTCCATCCCTCTCCATCTCCCTCCCCACATCTCCCTCCATCCCTCCTCATCTTCCATCTCCCATCCCTCCCCTCCCAACCCCACCCCACATCAAAAC
>JAABUL010004117.1_pt1 | contig 20079 bp, 17 predicted proteins | sample 5559151 | NCBI WGS metagenome assembly JAABUL01 (sample SAMN10711876, study PRJNA513368) | rock metagenome | isolation source: Antarctica rocks | place: Antarctica: Victoria Land, Pudding Butte sud | reverse complement strand
GCGGGCCGTCCCACGGGCGCCAAGGATTCCTACAAGCGGGCACCCTATCGCAAGAAGACGAACGAGTCACGGGAGGATGCGCCGTTGCCCTTGGCTGCTTAACGTGAATTTACCAGCACCTACTTAGATATGCCTCCGATGCTCAAGTGAGTATCGGAGGTCTTTTATTTGTGCCGCTCAGAACTTCGATGTGCCGGCGGGCATACGTACGTGTATTACGTCACAAACGATAGCGCCACGGTGCCTGACCGCTGTCCCTTTCTAGCGGATTGCCACAACCTTATCATAGTCACGCCTTTATGGAAGATTGGGGTCCCCGGCTGGAGACCCCAATCTTCAGTGAACGAACCCCTTTGTAAGACAGCGTTAATGCAGGTAGCCGAAGGGGTAGCTGAGCCGTGCGGCTATCTGGGCCATGATCGCCAGTAGCGGCGCGTCGCGCTGGGCGTCCGCCAGCGGCAGGTACGGGTTGACGTTGTAGTCGCTGTCCGACCAGTCGGCCAGCATCCACACGTTGCTGCCCGCGCCGCCCGCGCCATAGAACGTGTCGAGCATGTCCTGATACCACTGTATGCGCGTCGCCGTGAAGGCCGGGTCGCTCGGCTGCAGCAACGCGCCGCCCTGGTTGAGGCCGTACGACTTCTTGACGCCGTACTCCTCCATCACGACGGGCTTACCGAGGTCGCGCCCTTCCTTGGTGATCCCCGCGATCAGCGCGTTGGTCTGCGGCAGCGTGAAGTTGGCCCACGACTCGTTGGGGTAGGGGTGGAAGCTGAAGAAGTCGACCGTGGGCACGTTCTGCACGTACATCGCGTCGTTGTTGTCACCCTCCTGGCTGCCGGCCCACTGGAAGCCGGGTCCGCCCGTCTGGGAGGACGTGCAGCTTTGGTCAGGCGTGAACGACGCCTGCGCGGCCGGCAAACCGGGGTAGAGGGGGATGCAGCCGTGGCCCTCGGAGCCGGTCGACACCATGTGGCGCGGGTCGAGGTTCTTGATGTAGCCGCTCATCATGCCGATCCACGCGCGCAGCTTCTGACCGGAGGGGTCGCAGTACTGATGCGTGGGGGTCGGGTCGTAGGTGCAGTCCATGCGCGGCTCGTTCATCAACTCCCAGGCGAAGACCGTCGGGTCGTCTTTGTAGGCCACGCCGGTGACCGTGTTGACGCGGTTGACGAGGTGGGCGGCGTACTGCTGGTAGAGCGCCTGCGCCTTCGCGTCGGTGAAGAACGCGTACTTGTTGGGCAGGTTGAGCCACGACGCGAGTTGCGAGATGCCGCCGTAGGCCTCCCAATGGTTCTCCAGCGTCAGGATGACGCGAATGTGGTGTTTGCGGGCGCTGGCCATGATGTAGTCCAGCTTCTGGAAGGCCGCCTCGTTATACACACCGGGCGCGGTCTGGAAGGCGTATGGGTCGGTCGAACTGTCGTCGAAGGCCCAGGTGCGCAGCACGCTCAAGCCGTTGCGCTCGGCCTCCATCATCTGGCGGTCGATCTGCGTTTGCCAGGGGATGACCGTGCCTTTGAGCAGGATGTTGCCCTCGATGGTCTGCTCGTCGTTGGCGACCGTCGTATCGGTGCGCGTAAAGAGGTCGTAGTCGTTCCAGCCCACATAGCGGAAGGGGAGGCGTCCATCGAAGAAGATGGTGTGCCAGGCGCGCACGAAGCGTTGCCGCCAGGCATAGTTCTCGACGAGTGTGTCCACGAGGTCGGTGACCGCGAACTGGCTGTCCCGCGCGGTGACGCGCATGGTCTGCACGCCGTCGCGCAGGCGCCGCGTGTTCAGGTCCGCTGTGTAGACGCCGCCGGCGCCGGCGCTCATGGGCAGCGCGAGGTCGCCCACGCTCAGGGTGACGCTCTGCAACGGGAAGCGCGGGTCGGGCTGCACCTGCGCGCTGACGGTCGTCTTACCGTCGAGTTGCTGGTCGAACGTGGGGGCGGTGATGTGAACCTGCAATTGGCTGTTCTGTACCAGCACCGTAACCTGTGCTGAGGTCGAGGCGCCGGCGTTGTCCGTCGCCGTGATGGTCAGTGTCTTGAGGCCGTCGCCCTCGCGCCACAGGTCCCACGCCGCCGTGTACAGGCCGCTGGCGCTGTCGAGGGTCAGTGGACCGGACTGCGTTGGTGTGCCGAACGTGACGCTGCTGATCTGGCGTCCGAGAGACGGCCGGACCTGCGCCTTGATGGTGTAGCTCTGGCCCCGCGGCACGCTCAACGTGTCATCTGTTTGTGGCGCCACGAGCTGCACGGTGGGGTTGGTGGTGGCGATGAAGCGCACGTTGTCAAAGTAGATGTTCCCGCTGTAGGTGGCGCCCTGCCCGACCACGCGTAGGATGAACTCTTTGGCCGTGCTGAAGTACGTCTGTGCGTTGGGGAAGTCCGCGCTCGACGCGCTCAGGTCGAAGGTCACGGTGTTCCAGCCGGCCTGGAGCGGCTTGGGGCCGGTAGCCGAGGGATGCCACGGGTCGTTGAACACGATGTCCGAGGAGAAGCTGCCCGCGGACACGGCGGGCACGTAGACGTCGTAGCTCACGGCCTTGTAGACCGTGAGATCGACGGGGTTGTAGTTGTCGAACACCTTGTCCGCGCCGGCCTGATCGTAGCCGCCGCCGCTGAAGTTGACCGGCAGGGCCAGGCTGTTGGACCCTTCGGAGTGCTGGTCGGCGCTCTGGACCGGTTGGCCGGCGTTGGCGTTCAGCCAGGTGGGCGCGGTGAAGCCGTCGGCGCCGTCCTCGAACGTATAGGTGATGGGGCCGTCGGCGTGCGCCCTTGTGGCCGAGGGCCGCGCCCCCAACGAGCCGCTAAACGATAGGCTAAACGTGACGGCGATGGCGGCGAGCAGGATGCTGATGCGTCGCAGTGGATGCATAGATCGGTCTCCTCTTGATAATCTCTTTATTACCCCTCACCCCACCCCATGCGGATTGGTCTCTCTCCGCTCCGCTCCGACAGCCCAACCGGCTCTCCCTCAAGGGGCGAGGGGAGACGCGCGGCGCCACGATAGGCGGCCCCCCTCTCCCACGCACGGGCGAGCGCGCTGGACCGTCGGCCGCAGCCGAGGGGCCAGTTAGCCATGGGTCGGGGGTGAGGGCCGTGCCGTCGCCGCCGAGAACTAGCTGGCTTGCCTCCTTTCCACTCCGCTTGTCCGTGTCGTTTGTGCCCGCTCGTCCACCGGCGCTACGTAACGTCGAGCCAGCGTACTTCTTTGGGGCCAAGGGTTAATTCATAGGTGTGCGCCGGGTGGCCGGCAGGCCGGCGCGCGCCGGCGTCAGGGTCGTGTACGGAGGATAGGGCAGTGAACGAGAGGCACTCGCGCACCTGCTCCCACCCGTGGTTGATGACCACGACGCGGGCTATCTCTCTCATCTCGTCGCCGACCCACCCGACCTCGACGGACGGGTGTTCTCCGGCGCACGCGGGTGTGAGCCCATGCGCGGCGGCGATGGCGCGGTAGACCCGGTACGTGTCGTCGCCGGCGCTGCCGTCGGGCCGCGCCGCCGCGTAGTATTCGATGGGATAGGCGCTGAAGTAGACCGCGCCCGCGCCGATGGTGTGCTTGAGCAGGGCCGGCGCGTCGCGCCCGTCCACGGCCAGGACCTCGGCGCTGGTTGGCGTCAGGGGGCAGTAGGACCGCCCGCTGCCGGTCCCCGCCGGCGTGAACGTCAGCTCCGCGCCACGGTCGAGCGCGCCGAGCGCGCTCAGAAAGCGCCAGCGCACCGGCTGCTCTGGCCGGTCGATGAGGCCGTAGCGCAGTTCGTGCCGCGCGCCGACGAAACGCTCGAAGTCCTGGATCCACATGCCCCGATGGATGGGCAGCGCGCCCGCGAAGTAGGAGAGGTAGACAATTCCCCCGTCCTCGACGTAGCCATGCAGGGCCTCCCAGTAGGGTCCCGTCAGCTTCTGCGTGCTGGGCAAGACCAGCATGGGCTCACGCGGGATCTCCGGCTCGCGGCGGACACGCAGAGGCAGCTTGGCCCCCTTCAGGGCCACGTAGGATTGCAGCAGGTTGGCCGGGATGGCGTCGTCGCCGTACGAGAACGGGTAGCCGGCCGCGAGGTACGAGGGTACGCCGAGCGCCACGACCGGCTCGGGGTGGCGCAGGTGGGTCAGGTCTAGGCTGGCCATGCGCCGCGCGAAGTCGCCGAGTTCGCGCGCGACGGGCTTGGGGCTGCCGTCCGCGCGCATGATGCCGAACAGCAACTCGAACGGGTGGTGCGCGTACGGCGCGTCGTCGGCGAAGGGATAGTCGGTGTTGTTCCAGGCGATGGCGCCGGCGGCGCCGGCCAGGAAGGTACTGGCGAGGGTCGTACGGTAGTAGGCGGCGGCGTTGTCGTCCGACACATGGGCGCTGGAGCAGCCAAACTCTTCCAGCAAGATCGGTTTGGCCCAACGCTCATCCCGCGCCATCTCGACCAGATAGCTCGGCGTGTAGGAGTGGCGCAGCGCGTCGTCCTGCATGGGGTAGGTATGCGGACCCCACATATCGACGCTCTCAGCGAGGCGTTGCTGCGAGAAACCGTTGTCCTGCCCCGTCACCTCTTTGCCCCACACGCCGTCGCCGATGCCGATAGGGCGGTCGGGGTCGGCGGCGCGGATGGCGTCGGTCAACCGCCGCGCCCACTCCGTGACGGCGTCCTCTGGCCCATGGCCGCCGTAGAGCGGAATCTCATTGCTCAGGAGCCACCCGGCAATGGCGGGCGACGACCCGATGCGTCGCGCTACCTCGCCGGCATACCACTCTTGCCGCTCCAGCATCCAGGGATCGCTATACAGATCGCGCCCCGCGCGCCACGGCGGGTCCAGGTTCTCGCCGGACATGTGCCCGACCAGGAACGTCGGGATGGTCGGCAAACCTACCTCAGCGCAGAGGCGCAGGAACGCGGCGAGGCGCGCCATCATGGTGTCGTCGAGGTGCTCCGGCTCCGGCATGAAGTCGGGCCAATTGAGGAACGAGCGCGTGACGTTCAGGCCGAGTTCGCGCAGTTGGCGCAACTCCCGCTCGACGACGCGCGCGTCCCATCGGCGCCACATGCGCGGGCCGCCCCGGACGGACCAATAGTTGACGCCGACCACATAACGTGGTTGATGTGGCTGATGCGGTGACCCGAGATAGAGCGGGCTCATGGATTCCTTTCGCTGCTATGTACGTGAATACGTGAGCGTCACCTTGCTCAATCGCGGCGACCACGCCGACCCTGCTGTGTTGTTCCAGCGTAGTTTGACGTAGCTGACGCGTGTCAGGCCGCTCAAGGTGTAGGTGTATTTTTCCCAGACCCCGCTTCCGCCGGTGATCGTTGGAGTCGCGCGCGTCCACGCCGTCCCATTGGTCGACGTGTACAGGTCGAAAGGCGACACGGCTTCGACCGGCCAGAAATATGCTTCGGCCTCGAACGCGGTCAGGCCCGGCCTCTTCCACACGATCTCTTCGTGCGTCGTCTTGGTCCGCTCCACGACGGACGCATCGCCGCCGGTGAATTGTCCAACATCGGTGGCGAAGCGCAGGTTGGGCGTGTGGCTGTACGTCTTGCTCCAGTCGTTCAGGTCGTCCACCACAACCCGGTTCGCGCTCCCACGCGCCCTATAGACGGGCGAGTAGGGGCCCGGCGCGCCCGAGAGGTTATAGGCGCGGACGCGGTACCACACCGCGCCCACCGGCTGCGCCGCGTCGGTCCACGGCGTGGCGTTGTCGGTCGCGCAGCGGCCGCACACAATGGTCCAGGGACCACTGGCGCCGTTCGTCGCGCGCTCGACTGTATAGGTGTCCGCCACGGCCGTCCCACGCCAGGCGATACGGCCGGTTGTGACGCTGGTGATCAGCGGGGTCCCAGGGATACGATACGCCGGCGCCGTCAGACCGCTCATGGCGTAGGCATGGCGCCGCAGCGCTTGCGCGGCGCGGCGCATAGCGGGCGTGTCGCCGGGATAGTGCAGGGTATACGAGGGGCTATGGTCCACGTAGCCAAAGGTGTCGTCGTGCCCAAAGAGCGCCCAGTACAAGTCGCCTGAGACCGCGCGTGTCGACTGGGCGGCGGCTAGAAAGGCGTCCAGAGGATCGCCGCCGCTCTTGCCCTGCCAGTCGAACTCGCCCGCGATGAAGGGGCGCCCCGCGGCGCGCGCGGCCGCGGCGTCGTCCTTGAGTTTGGTGACGTCGGCTGGGTAATAGTGGTCGGAGAGGATATCGACGCTGGACGGCGGTGGGCCGGCGAGGCCGACGCCGTAGTCGCCGTCGAGAACCAAATGGTGGTGGTCGACGCCCTTGATATAGGCCGAGATCGTCCGGACCCAACGCGCGGGCGCACGCAACTCGTTGCCGGTCTCCCAGGCCATGATCGTCGGATCGTCCCGGTACGCGACGCCGGTATAGATGTTGACGTGGGTAAGCAGGTGTCCGATGTATTGCTCGAAATCGCCGATGACCGTCTTATTGGTGTAGAACTGATCCTCGTCCGCGATACCGCGCCAGTCGGTGAAGGTATGCTTGCCGCCGTGGTAGTAGCGCCAATTGTCGACCAGCGGGATGATCAGCCGGAGGCCGTGGTCGCGCGCCGCCTTGACGGCATAGTCGATGTGCGCCAACGCCGTCGCGTTGAAATGGCCGCGGGACGGCTCGACGCACAGGCTGCAGCCCACCGAGATGCCCAGGGTGTGGGCGCGCACAACCGTAGCGCCCATCGCGCGGGCGGTGGTCAGGGCGTCGTCGACGCGGAAGCGCGTTGGGTAGCCGTCGCCCTGCAAGCCAAGCCAATAGATGTTGGGTCCGGCGAAACGGAAGGGGCGGCCATCGAGCAGCAACGCCGCGCCCGCGCGCGTCACGAAGCCCATTCCTGGCGCGGCGCTTGACAGTCCCGCCGAACGTCCCGCGCCCGCCGCGGCCATCGTCGCCATGGCAACCACAGCAACCACGGCCGCAGCGGCCGGCAAGGCGCGCTTGATCTTGCGAGGAAACGCGGGCGCTATGCCGGCCAGCGGTTCACCTGTGCCAGGTCGCGTCCTCACCATGTATCTCCCTGCAAGTTTTACTCAATCGCTTTCTCAGCATTATGCGTTGATTGATGGCGCATTGTCAATAGGGGATTGGGCCTCACCGCCCAACGGCCCTCACCCCCAACCCCTCTCCCGCGTCAGGGAGAGGGGTTGGGGGTGAGGGCCGTCCCCTATTGACAATGCGCATCTTTGTGTGCATAATAGACGCAAGCGATTACGTTGGAGATTTCACGCATGACCACGATTGCTGACATCGCCCAGACCATCGGGGTATCCCCCGCGACCGTCTCGCGCGCGCTCAACGGTAAGATGGGCGTGAGCGAGCCGGTACGCGTGCAAATCCTGGCCGAGGCCTCGCGCCTCAACTTCGCCGCCAACGGCGCCGCGCGTTCGTTGGCGACGACGCGCACCGACAACGTGGCGTTCGCGATCTATCAGCCGCCGCTGACGAGCGACCAGTTCTTCGGCGCCTTCTACAGCCGGATCATGTTCGGGGCCGAGCAGGAGTTGCAGCGACAGGAGCGCCATCTGCTGATCACGACGCTGACCGACGAGCATATCGCGCGGCCGGAGCAGTGGAGCGTGGCGCGCGGCCGTCGCGCCGACGGTGTAATCGTGGCTGGGCCGGTCGTGCCCTCCCGCTTCATCACGGCGCTCTACACGATGGGCTTGCCCGCCATGCTAGTCGACAACGCTATCGCGGGGGCGCCCATCGACGCCGTGCTGGGCGACGACCGTAGCGGGGCGCGCCAGGTGGCCGAGCACCTGCTCGGCCACGGGCACAAGCGCGTCGTGGTGATCGCCGGACCCAAGGATTGGATCACCAACCGTGAGCGCTGCGCCGGCTTCGGGGACGCGCTGCTCGCGGCGCGCGTGAAGCCGCTGGCGATCCTGCACGCCGACGCGACGACCCACGATACGGGCTACGCCCTGACGCGGCAAGTCCTGGAGCACCGGCCCACGGCCATCCTGGCGATCAACGACGCCATGGCCATGGGCGCGATCGACGCCGCGCAGGCGGCAGGACTCTCCGTGCCGGGGGACATCGCGGTGACGGGCTACGACGACATCGACCCGGCCCGGCACATCGGCGTCCCGCTCACCACCGTCCATGTACCTAAACAGCACCTGGGCCGCGTCGCCGCCCAGCAACTGTTGAGCCGCATTGCACACCCGGACGCCCCGCACCAGCGCGTGCTGGTAGAGACATCGGTGATCGTACGCAACTCGTGTGGGTGCGCTGCGCCAGCGCGTACGCCGGGCCCGGGCGTGGAACACACGGAAAACGGGGGGCCGTGACCCGCGCTCCCAGGGGAGTTCACGAGTTTGACCGAAGAAATAGGGTTCGTGAATTATCCACGGGGCCGAGACGCCCGGCGTGGCGTAGGGGCGTATGGCATACGCCCGTGGCCTCGAACGTGTGGGCGTATGCCATACGCCCCTACGATAATTTACGAGTTTGATCGAAGAAAGGGGGTGATTGACGCGAAGCCGGAGGCGCCCATAAACGGGCTCGCACAAACGTAAGCATTGTCTTTTCGCCGCGCATTTATAGAGCAAGATAGCAAGACAGGTCGATGGGCAGCGTCGCCTAAAGACGCTACCGTCGTGTTAATGGAGACCAATGATGGACCAGAACAAAACCGATCGTCGTACGTTTCTTATCCGCGCCGCCGCTACCGGCGCCGCCGTCGCCGCGGCAGGCTCCGTCCCCGCGCTCGCTGAAGCCGCCACGCGGACAGCACGCTCGTCCGCCGCGACGACGACGCTGACCTGGGGCTGGTGGCAGAATACCCCGACCAAGGACGCCGCCTATCGCGCCTGGCTGCAGGGGTTCGAGGCGACGCACCCGAGCATCAAGATCAAGGCTGAGATCCTGCCGTGGTCCAACTACTGGGACAAGCTGCACACGACCCTGGCCGCCGGGAACGCCTACGACGTCATCGGTATGAGCACGGGCATGGTCCCGCAGTATTTCCAGAACGACCTGTTCTACAATCTGACGCAGTTCTCGGACTACACCATGGCGTCCAAGAATCTGCAGGCCGCTACCAAGTCGCTCTTCTATTGGAACGGCAAGCAGTATGGGCTGCCCACGGGCATCGCACTGTGGGTCATGGGCTACAATAAAACGCTGTTCAAGGCGGCGGGTGTGGCGTACCCCGATCCGGTCAAGCCGATGACGTTCGCGCAACTAATGACGATCGCCAAGAAGTTGACCATTAAGAAAAACGGTAGGACCGTGCAGTATGCCCTGGCGCCCGGCGCTATCCTCGACTGGAACGAGTTGGTCGAGATGCGCGGCGGTCAGGTCTACGACCATGCCGTCAACCCTACGCGCATGACGATGAATACGCCGGCCGCTATCCAGGGGCTCGCCGATTACCAGAGCATGTTCACGGAGGGCGTCACGCCGTCTATCGACCACATCGCCGACTTCGGCGGCGGCTACATCGGTTCCCTGCAGACCGGCAAGGTCGCGATCGCGGCGGTCGGCCCCTGGGACTTCGGGACGATCGTCGCCAGCAAGCTGAACTATGGCGTCGCCCCCAGCGTCACCATCAAGCGCCCGGCCATGGATTCCGGCGCCAACGGTTACGGCATCTACAAGGGCTCCAAGAACACCGACGCGGCGTGGACGTTTATCAAGTGGGCTACCCAGACCCAGAACCAGCTCAACTACGCCAAGTTCAGCGACGTCCCGGTCGACCACGACGCCTTCCTGCGCGTGGGGTCGGTCATCCAGCCAGAGAGCTTCGTGCAGACGCTGCGCAGCCAGGAGAATGCCTTCCGGCCTGGCGTGCTCACCCCCAGCGCGCAGCTAAGTGTGACGCTCACTAACATCACCAACGACCTGGCGCGCGGACGCCTCACCCCGGCGAAAGCGGCGGCCCAGATGCAGGAGCAGGGCAACGCGCTGTTGAGTCAGCAGCACTAAATCGAAAGTCGAAAGTCGAAAGTCGAAAGTGGGCTAGCGACACCGAGCGAATTGCTCGACGCCTACCGCGCCAATCCACCGATAGTTACTTTCGACTTTCGACTTTCGACTTCCAACTAGTCGTGGAGGAGGATGATCGTGTTTAATGCCGCGACAGGGCAGCGCGCGGGGAGCGCCGGGCGTCAGGGCGTCGCGAGGCGCTCCAATCCCATCGGCCGCATAGTGGGCAACCATAATGTGCAGGGCTATCTCTACATCGCCCCCTGGCTCTTTGGATTTATCGTCTTCGGGCTCAAGCCGTTGATCGAGCTCATTTACCACAGTTTCACGAAGTATAATCTGTACCTGCCGCCGCAGTGGGTGGGACCGAAAAACTATCAGGACATTTTGACCAACGACCCTATCTTCGGGCAGGTCGCGCAGAATATGGTGATATACGTCGTAGGCGCGACGATCGTGTCCATCGTCGTCGCCCTGTTCTTCGCCACGCTGCTGGCGCGCGACTTCCACGGCAACCATGTCTTCCGCATCATCATTTACGTACCCAGCCTGCTCATTGGTACCGCGACGGGCGCCCTGTTCAAGCAGGTGTTTCGCGGCGATGAGAACGGGCTAGCCAATATGTTCCTGCATCTCTTCGGCGTCGGCCCGGTCAATTGGATCACCAATTACGACCAACCAGTGTTCGTGCTGGTCCCCCTCATCCTGGTCAACCTATGGTTTATCGGCGGCGGCATGATCATCTTCCTGGCGGGCATCAAGAGTATTCCGCCATCTTTATACGAGGCCGCGCAGATGGATGGCGCGGGGGCGTGGCGCTGCTTCCGTACCGTCACGCTGCCGTTGCTCGCGCCCGTCATCATCTTCAACACGATCATGACCTTGATCGGCCACCTGCAGGTGTTCGAAACGCCGCTCATCTTCGCCACGTCCGGCGGCATGACCGGCACGGACGTGCTGGGCTACCACTATAACCTGGCGTTCTTCCTGACCTACCTGTACCGCGTGGCCTTTATCGACGGCGACTTCGGCTACGGCTCGGCGCTAGCGGTCATCATATTCGCGGTCGCCCTGATCCTGACGGTCATCGTCCTGTGGGTGGGCCGGCGCTACACCTACTACGGGCAGCAGCTCGCCGAAGCCGAGTAACAGGGAGAGATGGAGAGACAAAGATGGCACAGCGCATTGAAACGACCCCGCATTCCCTGCCCGTCCCGTCCCGTCGCGCCCTGCTCAGGCCCGGCGCGCTCGACCGGACCCGCCTGCCCCTGACCTACGTTGTCCTGATCCTGTTCAGCGTGATGATCCTGTTCCCCTTCCTGTGGCTGATCCTGGCCTCGCTCAAGGACATGAACCAATACATGGCCATCCCGCTGCAGTGGCTGCCCAACCCCGCGCACTGGGACAACTACTCCGCGATCTTCACCGTGTACAATTTCGGCCGCTACGCCTTCAACAGCGTGTGGCTGGCCCTGTACAGCGTCGTGGTGGCGACCCTGAGCTCCGCCGTCGTCGCCTACGGCTTCGCGCGCCTCAAGTTTCGCGGCCGCAACCTGTTGTTCGGCCTCGTGCTGGCGACCATGCTGCTGCCCGCTCAGGCGCTCACCATCTCCCTCTTTATCCTGTTCAAAGACTTGGGGTGGTACGGCACCTTCCTGCCCATCATCGTGCCCAAGCTGTTCGGCTCGGCCTTCGACATCTTCCTGATGCGCCAGTTCTTCCTGGGGCTCCCGCGCGAGATCGACGAGGCGGCGCGCCTGGACGGCTGCGGCAACTGGCGCATCTTCTGGCGCATGATCCTGCCGCAGGCCACGCCGATCCTGATCGTGGTCGCGATCTTCGAGTTCCTCAACAGCTGGAAGGACACCTGGGGCCCGTTGGTGTATCTCACCGACGACGCCAACCGGACGCTGCCGCTGGGCCTGCTCAATTTCACCACGCCGTTCGGACCCGACTACCCGAAGCTGATGGCGGCGACCGCCGTCGCCCTGGTTGTCCCCGTCATCCTCTACGCGTTCGGCCAGCGCTACATTGACCGCGGCGTCGTGATCGCCGACCTAAAATAGGGGATGCGGGCATGACGACCTATAACATTCTCGATTTTGGGGCGGCCGGTCAGCCGGGGTGAGGTAACGCACTATGGATAAGAGGAACGCGCTCATCGTCGGCGCTGGAGGAATGGGACGCGCGTGGGGCCGCAACCTGCGCGACTGCGACGCGGTGCGCGTGGTCGGGTGGGTCGACCTGCGGCCCGCCGCGGCGGAGCAAGCCGCCGCCGAACTTGGCTTCGACGACATCGTGATAGGCGCCGACCTGGAGGCCGTGATCGCGCGGGCGCGCCCCGACATCGTGGTCGACGTGTCCACGCCCGAGGCGCACCGCGACGTCACACTGGCGGCGCTGGCGGCCGGCCTGCCCGTATTAGGCGAAAAGCCGATGGCCGGCAGCATGGAGCACGCGCGTGAGATGGTGGCCGCCGCGGAGCGGGCGGGCACGCTCTACATGGTCAGTCAGAGCCGGCGCTACGACGCTAACCTGCAGGCGCTGCGCCGGCTGATCGTCGATCGGACCGGGCCGCCCAGCATCCTCAACTCCGATTTCTATATTGGCGCTCACTTCGGTGGGTTCCGTGACGAGATGGCGAGCCCGCTGATGCTTGATATGGCGATCCACACGCTCGACGCCGCGCGCTACCTGTGCGACGCCGACCCTGTGGCCGTCTACTGCGAGGAGTTCAATCCCCCGTGGAGTTGGTACCGCGGCGACGCCTGCGCCACCGCCATCTTCGAGATGACCGGTGGCTTGCGCTATACCTACCGGGGGAGTTGGTGCGCCGAGGGCCGCCCTACCGCGTGGGAGGCGGAGTGGCGTGCGGTGGGGCCGCACGGCACGGCCACATGGGACGGAGCCGGCGCTCACGCGCCCGTGGCCGACGTGGTGACGGCGCGCGACGGCTTTCTGTCCACGGTGCGGACCGTCGAAGCGGAGGTCGCACAGGACGTGCCGACCGGCATCGCCGGCTCGCTGCGCGACTTTCTGCACGCGCTGGAGACCGGCGTGGCGCCGATGGGCGAGTGCCACGACAACATCAAGAGCCTGGCGATGGTCTTCGGCGCCATCGAGTCAGCCGCGACCGGGCTGCGTGTGCGCATCGCGCCCTGATAGGTTGATTGGTCGCTCCTGCTTTCCGCGACGACAGGCTCAGGAAACAGCGCGAGGAGAAGTATCCGTATGGACATCGTTCACCTACACGAGCGCGCACTGGATGAAACGGCGCGACTCGTCGACGCCGTGAGACCCGATCAGATGGGTCTGCCCACGCCTTGCTCCGACTGGGATGTGCGGGCGCTCCTTGCTCACCTCGTCGGTGGCAATATCCGGTACGCCGGCATGACGCGGGGCGAGCCGATGGGGCGCGGGCCAGCGCGTGGGGGTGGGCCAGCCGCCGATCTACTCGGCGACGACCCGGCGGCCGCGTATCGCCGCTCGGCCGCGGCAGTGGACGCGGCGTGGCGGGACCCGGCGCTGCTCGACCGGACGTTCGCGCTCCCCATTGGCGTCCTGCCAGGGCGCGCGGCGCTCACCCTACACCTGGTGGAGACGGTGGTCCATGGCTGGGACGTGGCCAGGGCCACGGGGCAGCGGCCGGCGCCCGCCGCATCCTGGGAATAACAGGGGCGCCCGGCGCCGGCAAGTCGACGGTGGCGCACGCCGTCGCTGACGCCCTTGGGGACCAGGCGGCCCACATCGGAATGGATGCGTTTCATCTGGCCAACGTGGTCCTTGCCTCTCACGGCTCGTGGGGCCGCAAGGGCGCCCCGGACACGTTTGATCCGTGGGGTTACGCGCATCTGCTGCACCGCCTCAAGACCAACAACGAACCAGTCGTCTAAGGGTCTGTGAAAAGTCAGCAACTGCCGCCCCTGGGACCGCCGGCTGCCATCTGGCAAACGGCCGCGACCGGGGCCAGCGCCCGTGCCAACGTGCTCGCCCGCGCTGGCGGGCCGGCTGGCAGCCGGCAGTTCCAGGACTTTTCACGGACCCTACCAGTCGTCTACGCCCCGGTATTCGACCGCAGCCTGGAGGAATCCATCGGCAGTGCGGTCCCGGTGGTCCGCGACGTGCCGCTGATCATCACCGAAGGGAACTACCTCCTCCTGGACGTCGAGGGCTGGCGCGAGATCCGGAACCTGATCGACGAGATCTGGTACCTGGACGTGATGGACGACGAACGGCAGCGCCGGCTAGTGCGACGCCACGAAGCCTTCGGGAAACCGCACGCTGAAGCTGAGGCCTGGGCCAAGGGCAGCGACCAGCGCAACGCCGACATCGTCGACGCCACCCGGGAACGGGCGGATCTCATCATCACTTTGAGGGGCAACAAACCATCCCTAAGAAACAACAGGACGGATCACCATGACTGATTTCAACGGCCGCACCATCCTTGTCACCGGAGCCAGCGGCGGTATCGGAGCCGCCACCGTCAGGCAGCTCACCGCCGCTGGCGCACAGGTCATCGCTAGCGCCCGCACTGTCGAGTCACTGGCCGCGCTCTGCGCTGAAACAGGCGCCCAGCCCATCGCGTTCGACTTGACCTCCGAGGACAGCATCAAGGGTGCGCTTGCAGGCCTTGCCCTGTGGGGCGTCGTAAACTGCGGCGGCTTTGGCGGCGAAATCGCCACCCCGCAGGACACCGACATTGACGTCTTCGACAAGGTCATCAGCATCAACGCCCGCGGCGCCCTGCTGGTCATCAAGTACGCCGCGCCCTCGATGATCCGCCACGGCAACGGCGGCGCCATCGTCAACGTGTCTAGCCAGGCCAGCCTGGTGGCGCTCACGGGCCACATCTCCTACGGCTCCTCCAAGGCTGCGCTGGACAACATCACCCGCGTGTCCGCCCTTGAACTGGGAAAGTACAACATCCGCGTCAACAGCGTGAACCCGACCGTCGTCATGACCGGCATGTCCAACTTCTATTGGGGCCGCCCCGAGATCGGCGGCCCTTTCCTCGCGCGGATGCCCCTCGGGCGCTGGGCCACCGTCGACGACGTGGCCGCGCCCATTGTCTTCCTGCTCAGCGACAGCGCAGCCATGATCACCGGCGTCTGCCTGCCCATCGACGGCGGATACACCAACCGCTGATCCAGCCCGGCGCGCGCCATGACGCCCGAGGACACGCTGCTGCCCGGCCGCCCATGGACAGCACGCGTCTTTGTGAGTTTGGCATCATGCGCGGCCACCCTTTGTCGTGCGACACTAGCTCTTGTGGGGTGACGGACGGGTCGTTGTGGGGACGCCGGTCCGGCCGTCGCTCACGATCCTCTTCCTAACACGGCCTGATGGGCCTGATGGTACGGAACGTGACAGCGGGGGCAACGTTCGCCGTCTCTCCGCCTGTAGACGGAAGCCGCGTGTCATCCGTGTGATGGACGCCGCCGCTCCGCCCAACGTCCCACGCTCTCCCAACCTTTCGCGCGATTTCAACACACGCCAGACGTTGTTTACTAGGGACAAGAACAGACGACCACGGAGAGGAGGGGCGAACTATGGAGACAGAGGGCAGGACGATCGCCGTGATGGCGGTCGCGACGGATACGGCCCTGTTCACCGAGGCGGAGCAGCACACCCTCCGCGTCCAACGCCCGCGAGCTGGCGCACTTGCACGTCCTGCGCTGGTTTCAGCACGCAAGCCAGATGGTGTCCTGGCGAGCGCGGAGAGGCGCTGATGGATACCCTACGCTCGTGTCCCGCCTGTAGGCAGACCGACGCCCTCGTCGCGCTCGGAGTGCGCCACGATCGCCCCTACCGCTGGCGGCCGTGGGTGACTACGCCGACGCGGCTCTTCCTCTGCGTCTGGTGCATGGCCCTGGTGGAGGCGGGACCGGAACACGGGCCGGTCGTCGACTGCGCGCCGGAGCGCGCCGACTCCTCGACCGTCGGACACGGCCGCGGGCGGCGCGGCCTCGCACGCGCGGCCCGGCCACTGCTCACGGTCTATGCGGCGTCGGCGGACGGACAGATCGCCCAGGCCCGCGGAGCCTAAGGAGTCGCCAAGGAATAACTTCCCGCCGCTGTCGGGCAAAGCGGCTATGAGCCTGCGCCCAAAAACGGGAAGTAATTGTTTAACGAGCCCTAACCGGATGTGGTAGACCATGTCCCATCACGCTTTCGGCCACATCGGGTCGCCGTGTACGCGCTCTGTCTGTGGCTCTGCCGAGCGTGCAGGGCTACTACACATGGCCTGGGCCGCGCCGTCTTGCCGTCGAGGATTACTATCACGTTTCGTACATCGTCGTGCGCGCCGATCTGCACCCGCGCCTCGCCGCTCAGATGGCGGTCGATAGGCGCTATGCGCTCGTTTACATCGCGGGTAGCTTTGCCGTCTTCCGCCGCACCGTGGCATAGCTACTGACCAGGAGTAACTGGCCCTCCGGCCCTCGGCGTTCTTGACAAGCCTGCATCCCTCTGGTATTGTAATGAAAAGCATTGAGGGCAAACGTTTGCACGGCGAGTTGAGGGTTTGAGATGGTCAAGGATACCCAGGTTGGAGGCGGCATCCTGGATGTAGCGCAACGCGCCGGTGTCTCCCCGTCCACTGTCTCGCGTGTGCTCAATGGCCGCATGGGGTCGGTGACGATCAGCCCCGCGACGGTCGAGCGTGTGCGCGCCGCCGCGCTGGAACTACGGTATCGGCCCAACCCCGCCGCGCGGAGTTTGCGTACCACGACGATGCAGACGATTGGCGTCATCGCGCGTGATCTGGCGCAGCCGTTCAGCGCGGAGTTCTTGCAGGCGATCTATGCCGTGTGCCGGACGCGCGGCTACCATGTGCTGGTGGGAAACGCCGAGTATCACGCCGGCGAAGGCTGGACGATGGGGGCGCTGGGCGATATCCTGGGCCCCGAGCGTGTGGATGGATTGCTCCTGCTGGGGGATGTGCTTCCCCTTACGCTCAACTACGAGGGGATGGCTGCTTTCGTCCAGGAGCATCGCCATGTGGTGACCGTCGGCTGTCGACCGATCCTGGCGGGCGAGATCGCGATCAGCGTCGATAACACTCGCGGCGTCACCCTCGCGCTCGACTATCTGTTCACGCTAGGGCATCGCTCTATCGCCTACATCGGACCCGATCAGTGGCCGATGTCGTGGGAGGACGAGCAGCGCTGGGAAGCTCATACCCGTTTCATGGAAGCGCATGGCCTTCCCTATGGCCCGGCCTATTCGGCCGACGTGCGCGATCATGACCTCGCCGTCGCGCGGGAGGCCCTGCAACGTGTACTCGCCGCCCCCGCGCGGCCAACCGCCGCTTTCGTGTCCAACGATATGAGCGCGCTCTTGCTGCTCAAGGCTGCTTTGACGTACGGGTTGCGCGTGCCGGATGACCTCTCCCTGGTTGGCTTCGATGGTATCCAGAGCGCTGAACTCAGTACCCCAGGGCTGACGACCGTGCGCCAGCCGATCGAGGCGATAGGCCGCTATGCGGCCGACGTCTTGCTCGACAAGATCGCGGCTATCGATCCGCCGCCGTTACCGCCGGAGGAGGCGTCGGGTATCAACCCAGTGGTCTTTCTGCCGACCTTGGTGCGCCGTGAATCGGCGTGCCCACCCTCATTGTAAACCTCATTTTGTAAACCTCATCCACTCGCGCAATGTGCGGCGGGTCATGAGTTGACCTGGAAAACGTCTTGCGATTACTGCGATGACGAAGAAAGGAGGCGGCACAGGATAGTAGATGGATATGCTGTAGCGTCATTAATCGACAGAAGAGAGGAAACGCCTTTATGATCACGAGCATCGGACACGTCGCATTCCGTATCACCAACCTGGAGCGGTCGCTAGACTTCTACTGTGGCAAGCTAGGCTTCCGCGAGGCGTTCCGACTGGATCGCGTGGGCGAACCGTCGCCGTGGATCGTCTATATTCAGGTCGTGCCGGGCCAGTTCATCGAGCTCTTCCCCGGCGCTCAGAGTGTCGCGCTGCAACCGGGCGCCGCTGGCGGCTATAATCACTTCAGCCTGGGCGTCGACGATATGGATGCGACGCTACGGCAGTTGCGGGAACGCGGGCTTGAGGTCCTTGGGGCGGCCACGCAGGGCGTCGATGGCAACTGGCAATATTGGATCACCGACCCCGACGGCAATCGCATCGAGTTGATGCAGATCATGCCCAATTCTCCTCACGCCGCCGCGGACGCGGGCTGGGTCGAGGCGACAGCATAGGCGAGGGGAGGGATCAAGCGCAACCTATGGACGACGTCTAGCGAAAGAGAAGAGGGAAGAAAGAAGTATGCAGCATGGCGTACTATCGCGTGGGCCGATTCGGGTCGCCATCGTCGGGACGGCGTCGCGCTCGGACTACCTTTACGGGCCGATCGTCCAGGCGTTGACCGGTGATGTGGAACTCGTCTCGGTGTGGGGGCGCAGCGAGGAGTCGGCGCGCCGGCTGGGCGAGAGCCTGGGCGCGCCGTGGTACACCGACCTTGATCGGCTGATCCGGGAGACGGCTCCGGTTATCGGCATCGTGTCGGTCGCCTACGCCGCCAATGGGCAGGTTGGGCTGATGGCCGTCGAGCACGGCTTGCATGTGCTGTTGGAAACGCCCATCGCGCACGATCTCGGTGAGGCCGACCGCATCATTGAGGCCGCCGCGCGGCGGAACGTCAAGGTCGAGGTGGCCGAGCAGTTCCATCGCCGCCCCCTGGAGGCGCTCAAGCTCCGGCTGATCGCCTCCGGCGTGTTCGGCCGGGTCTACGCGTCGTTCAACGACTTCGCGGGTCACAGCTACCACGGTGTGAGCGTGATGCGTAGCTACCTGGGCTTCGACGCCGTCCCGACACAGGTCAGCGGCGCGGTCCATCGCTACGACCTCGCCGCTCACTGGTCGCGTCTGGCCGATACACGCGGACCACGGCAGGAAACGCAGGAGCACGGCCTCGTGGAATTCGAGGGCGGACAACTCGGCGTCTTCCACTGGACCGACGTGGGCTACGACTCGCCCTTGCGCTGGTGGCGCAGCAGCCGCTTCCTCGCCGAGCGCGGGATGGGCATCACCACGGGCCTGTATCCCGACGTGCGCGACGAGTTATCCCTGATCTCTCCCGATGGCGAGGCGCCTCTCTTCATGACGGTCGAGCGGCGTTTGGAGCGCAACGACGGCGGCGCGCTCGTGGCCATGGTCGCGCATACAGGCGACCCGGCGATGCCGACGGTGCGCTGGGACAACCCATTCGCCCCGGCCACGAAGGGACACGGCGTGCAGTGGCACGACGACGAGATCGGGGTGGCCGCGTGCCTGATGAGTCTGGTGAACGCGGTGCGCGGCGGCGGCGAACCAACCTACGGTGGCGCGCAGGCGCGCCTCGACCAGGAGATCATCCTGGCGGTCCACCGGTCCGCCGACGAGGGTGGCCGCCCCGTGCGGCTGCCACTGGCGCGATAGCGCGTCGCGGGGATCTGCCGGCGGTTTACCCGCATGTGTCGTATCACCGTGGGGCGCCGGGCCCACGAGGACTAGCGTTGTCAATTAAAAGGAGAGGAACACGATGCAATATACCCAGTTGGGCCGTACCGGCCTGCGCGTGAGCCCGCTGTGTCTGGGCACCATGAATTTTGGGCCGCAAACAGAGGAGCGGGACGCCTTCGCCATTATGGACCGCGCTCACGAGCTCGGTCTCAACTTTTTCGATACGGCCAATCGCTACGGCCAGATGTCCGGCCACGGCCACCTCGGCGCCACCGAGGAGATTATCGGACGGTGGTTCACGCAAGGGAACGGCCGGCGCGAGAAAACGATCATCGCGACCAAGGTCTATGGCGCCATGGGTGACTGGCCGAACTTCAGCGGCGTCAACGCGCTCACGCTCCGCCGCGAGTGCGAGGCCAGCCTGCGCCGCCTGCAGACCGACTACATCGACATCTACCAGATGCACCACATCCCGCGCGGCACACCGTGGGAGGAGATCTGGCAGGGCATGGAAACGCTGGTTCGGGAAGGCAAAATCCTCTACGCGGGCAGCTCCAACTTCGCCGGCTGGCAGATCGCGCGGGCCAACGAGATCGCCCACCAGCGCCACTTCATGGGACTCGTCTCCGAGCAGAGCCTCTACAACCTCAACGCGCGCATGGTCGAGCTTGAGGTCGTCCCGGCCTGTGAAGCCTA
>JAABUL010004116.1_pt1 | contig 20083 bp, 24 predicted proteins | sample 5559151 | NCBI WGS metagenome assembly JAABUL01 (sample SAMN10711876, study PRJNA513368) | rock metagenome | isolation source: Antarctica rocks | place: Antarctica: Victoria Land, Pudding Butte sud | reverse complement strand
CATTCCACCCTCAGTGTCTCTGTTGCTGCGGGCCGCGGCAGTCGTTGCTATCACCGTAGTCGCAATACTGACCCATACAGGGCGTTGGACCTGGCTAGTCGCTTTCATCTACATCGCCTTGATCCTTGCCATACGAACGTTCAATCGCCGCATAGGGGGCAAGGAGCCGCCCACCTCAGGCGCGGACGGAGTCCGTGAGCCGACTGCCGGAGATACGCTTCTGCCGCCTGACTGAATCGGTGCACAAACTTCTTCTTGCCTTCCACCCTTCGCGGCCCGGGGCCGGCGTCCGCAGCTTGGCCCGAGCCGCCCCCGGCCAGCCAAAGTCAGCTCTTGCTTGGGTTTCGTCAAGTTCTTTGGCCCCGGGTGTCGTCGCGGATGTTCGGCCCCGGCCGCATTGTGCTGGAGGGAGTGGCGTTCACCGGTTCACTCGGCGGGGCATGAGTCGTGTTCGGGTGTCTGTTGGCCGTGGTGGGTTGGGCCGGTGCGATCGGGGCCGCGGCCGGCGGGCGTTTCCGCCGCCGGCCCGGCCCTCCCCCGCTATCCTCGGGCACCGTCGCGGTAGCCACGATGGCCGGGGTCGTAGTGGCGGTCACCGGATCGAGGGCCCGATAGATAGAGGTGCGGCTGACCCCAAGAATTCTCCCGATCTGAGCGACGGTGTGCTCCCGCTCGTCATAGAGCTTGCGGGCAGTCCGCCGCTGGTCCGCACTCAACTTGCTCGGCCGGCCCCCTCGGCGACCGCGGGCCCGCGCCGCAGCCAAACCGGCGATGGTCCGATCCCGGATGATCTCCCGCTCAAACTGGGCCAGCGCAGCGAAAATGTGGAAGACCAGCCGGCCCCCGGCCGTGGTCGTGTCGATCGACTCCCGCAACGACCGGAAACCCACCCCCCGCCCATCCAACAAGGTGACCGTGTCGATCAGATGCCGCAAGGACCGGCCGAGCCGGTCCAGCCGCCACACCACCAGGGTGTCCCCCGGCCGGAGCTGCTCGAGGACCCGGTCCAGTTCAGGGCGGCGGTCCAACGCCCCCGACGCATGGTCGACAAAAACCTTCCAACAGCCGACCGCGGCCAGCTCATCGGTCTGCAGCCCGACATTCTGCTCAGCCGTGGAGACCCGCGCATAACCCAAGAGGTGACCCACCGACCGAACGTAGCGAAAACCTTGCCACCGCCAGCTCACGACACGCTGATTCCGGACGCGGGTTCCGCTACACAGCCCACGCTCGGCGAGAGCCGCCGATCAGACGACTATCGGCGTGTAGCGAAAACGGTCGATTGCGGACGGCAGTCGCGGTTGGGTCGCTACCTGCTGGGCGCCACGCCGATGCCCGCGGGCAGCGTGTAGGCGGTGATACCGTGCGACGGCAGGTAGATGGTGCCGTCGGCGATGATCGGCGGGGCGAACGATCCGAAACCGCCCGGGAACGCGGTGGCCACCGCGCCGGTGGCGGCGACGACCGCGGTGTAGCCGTACACCCCACCAGGGTCGGTGACAGCGCTGATTAGCAGCCCGTTGGCGTAGGTGAGTCCGACCCCGCCGCCGGGCTTGCTCCACACCACAGCTCCGGTGACCTCGTCGAGGGCGTAGGTGGGAGAATTCTGGTCGGCGTAGACCCGGCCCTCAGCGATCGCCAGACTGCGCGTTCCGATGCTCAGCGGCTCGGTGGCCCACAGCTGCCGGCCGCTAGCCAGATCGAACATTCGCACCCGTCGGTCGCTGGTCCCTACCGCAATGCCGCCGGCATCCGCCACCGGCATGGTGCCGGCGACCTCGGGATCGTCAGCGGCAAGCGGCACCGACCACAACGCCTGACCGGTATCGGCGTTAAACGCCGACAGGTTGTGCCCGACCACGTAGATCGTGTTGTTGTAGAGCACCGGGGTCGCGACGTTGAAGTACTCGATGGTGGTGCGCCAGCTCACGGTGCGAGTGCCGACGTTGATGGCCTGCAGCTGATAGGTGCCAGACGCCCGGTCCGCCACCACCACATACAGCAGTCCGTGAGCCAGGGTAAGGCCCTGCACGCTGGTGTTCCCGCTGAGAGACATCTCCCAGGCGACCTGACCGGTCAAAGCATTGAGCGCCCAGACATTCGGCCCTGGCCCGGTGAAGTAGACATTGCCGCTGACCGCGTCGTAGGCCACCCCGGACAGTTGCAGGTCCGGCGCGTCGTAGGTCCACACCGCTTTGCCGGTGACCGCGCTGACCCCGACCGCCCCGTGTCCGGTGCCGTAGACCAGCACCCCCTTAGCCAGGACCATTCCAGCATCCGGCGGGGTGTCTTGGAGGCTGCCAGGAAACAGCGGGACCGTCTGGCTGACCGTCGCTGGGCTGAGCCGGTGCTCATACCAGTTCGCCCCCCGGTGCGCGGCATACAACCCCAGCTGGGTCCACTGCAGCCGGGCCTGCACCGTGGTGGCCGCTGACCGTGAACCCTGCGCGGCGACCAACCGGTGTCCACCCGGCTTCGCTGTGCCCGGCACCGTCACCCGCCCGGTGAACCCCCCAGACCCACCCGCGGTCACCCGGCCCAGCTGCGCGCCATCGAAGCTGAGAACGACCGGCTGCCCAGCCTGGAACCCGCTGCCAGTCACCGTCGCCGGCAGCCCCGGCCACGCCAAGCCAGGCCGGACCGACACAGACGGACCGCGGCCGGCCAGCGCAGCCGGCACCGTCCCGGTCAACGCCACCACCACCGCACCGCCGGCGATCAGCCCTGTCTTGGCACTTTTACGCATCGTGGTCTCTCTTTCAATTCGGTTTGTGGGCCAGCTGGCTTCTCTACTTGGTGGGAGCGGGCGAGACCAGCACCCCTCCGCCGGTCTTGTTGGTGATATATACGTGACGCAGGTAGGGACCGGAGCCTGTATAGGCAACCGAGACATCGGTCATCTGGAACGCCTGGTTCAGAAAGCCCGGCGTGGCGGCGTTAGTCAGAGTGGTGCCGCCAGGGGCCGTCGTCCACAGTCCGACTCCAGTGTCCTGATCAGCGTTTCTTGCAAGCACAAGGCTATCGGCCGTGGCGCCCGGAGGCCGATCGATGCCAAGCGGACCCGAAACGAGGATGCTTTGACCGGTGCTGCTGAACTTGAGCGCCGTCTGCGTGACGGCCGCAGCATCCAGCCCGGTCAGCTTAAAGGCACCGATGCTGGTGCTTGCCCACAGCGTGTCAGGTGCCCCCGGCTGCCCATATTGCCCTTGGTCGCCGACCACATAGCCAGTACCAAAGGCGTCGCCGGCTGGCACGTTCCACACCGGGTCGAACTGCCAATACCCCGACGAGGTCCACAGGTTGCTGTTGCCGGGAAGAGTCAGGTCCGGGGACCGAAACAGCACGTGCAGGTGTGAGTCGTAGATGATCGCCGCTGCCCCGGGGATAGAACTGCGACCAGCTGCTAGTCCCGCAACTACCAGCCACCAGCAGCGCCCCAGCCGAGCCGGCGTTCCGTCCCGCCAAGGCGTATGCCTCAGCGTTGCTGGTGTCGGGGCCGATCGGCTCGTAAGCGACCGCCGACATGCTAATCAGATCGGGGTTGGTGATGCCCTGGTTCTGCGGGGCCCACGACTGCGCGGCGTCCGTGGACACGTCAGCGCCGAAGACGTCACCGCCGGACAACAGATCATGGGTAGTCATTCCGGTGCTGTCGGTACCAGTACAGGTCGACCCCGCCGCTAAAGCCACAGCATTGACTTGCCCCCACCAGCCAAGCCGCTCGACCCGAAATCTGCGATAGCCGCGAACGACGGGGTAGCCATGGTCGCCATCGACACCACCGACGCGGCCAATGAAGCCAGCACCCCCACCGACCGGCGCCGAAGCGTAAGAACATCCGCGCGCCGCCAGTTTACGGAAAACCTAAGCGTTGCCATGCCTGCTCCCTAGCGCCTACCCCCATCACAGACTGCTCCGATGGCACAACACGGCGCAAGGGCCCCGAGGTGAACATTAGGAGCTCTAGCGAAGGCTGCAGCTCCCCTGGGCTCTCTCAAGTGATGCAGGACAACGCAGTGGCACCGACGGCAGCCCTGTCGGGGCTGCTGGCGATCTCTGCGAGAGCGTGGCAGGCCAATACTGTTATGCCATTATAACTTGGGTGCTATGTGTAGATGGTTGTAGCCGGCTTAGCCTTCGTTGCAGCACTGAGCCATTAGGCGCGACACGCGTAGGTCGCCTAGATAACGTACTTTGGCGCCCAGGGACACCACAATTGCGTTCGTGACCCGGATCGTGACCGTCGCAGCGGCCAAGGGTGGTGTGGGCAAGACCACGCTCGCCTACGAGCTCGCCTATCTGCTTCAAGCGCCCCTTGTCGATCTTGATTGGGACCGCGGGGGGGCGACTCGGCAGTGGGGCTACCGCCATGAGGACCGGATGCGAGCGCCACTCCTCGACGCTCTAGAACGGAGAAGGGCCCCTAGGCCCGTCACCGGCGCCCGGAAGCCAGACCTGATCCCGTCTCACCCTGACTTCGCGGACAACCAGCCACCGCCCGAGGACATGGCTGACGCCCTCACCAAGTGGGCGGGGGAGTGGGGTCGGGACTACGTCGTTATCGACACCCACCCTGGTGGGGTGCCCTCGACCTTTGCCGCGATGTCGGTCGCTGGTGTAGTCGTCGTTCCTACGTTGCTGGCGACGAAGGAGCTGGAGGCTTTGGAGGGAATGCTCAACGAACTCCCCGACTATCCGCTTCTCGTAGCTCCTAATAAGGTCCCAAGCGCCCCTCCAGCAGCCCAAGTCACGAAGCTCGGTCACCTCGTGAAGCAAGCCAGGGTCAAGGTCGGTCCCGTTGTGAGCCACTACGCCTGGCTTCCTCGACGCCAGATCCGCGTAGCGCTCACGTCCTATGACCCCGAGCCGGTCCGTATCCAACCCCTTACAGCTGAACTGCGAAGTTTGGCCGAGGCGGTGAGGACTTATGGTCGCTGATGACGGCCTCAGCGAACTCTCGGCGCGCCAAGAACGCCGGCGGCGCCGGCCGTTACCTCCACGATTTCCACGATCCGACTCCACGAACACTCCGTCGCAAGAGGCATCACCAGCGAAGAGAGCCACAGGAGATGCCGTCTCGCTCCTGCCCTCAACGTCACCGACCGAGCCCAAAGCGAATGCCGGCGGCATAGAACCTCTGGGGCCGCCCTCTCGTCCCCAAGCCGTCCCCGCCGCGCCGCAGCGAGTCCCAGCTGACCGACCCTCGCCCCTGCGGGCCGCCCAGCACTACATCGATGACGAGACCGATCAGGCCCTGCGGGCCTGCCGAGCAGCCGGGATCGTCAGGAAGGTCGACATAACCAACAGCGCCGTGGTCCGCCTCGCCGTCCAGCGCCTCGTCGACGGCCTGGGCGCAGACGGTGTTGTCGACCTATTGGCAACAGATCCGGGCAACAGGCCGCGGACGGGACGCAAGCGGCGGTGACGGCCTGAGCCCCGGGAGTGTCCCTAGCTCCGCTGCCTGACAGAGGAGCTAGGGACAGCCCCCCTGAACCAGCCAATGATCAGGGAGATGCCGGCCGCTGCGCGTCGCTGCGGCGGCATTGGGGGCAGGCAACGTGGTGGTGGAGGGGGTGGGGGATATTGCCGCCGGGGTGTTCGTGGGGGCAGGTGGTGGGTCCGAGGGTGGTTTGCCAGGTCCATTGGCGGATGAGCTTGTCCTGGGCCCGCATGGCGTCTTCGACGGCGCCGGGTCGGTCTGCGGGGTCGATGTCGCGGAGGAGGGTGGCGAGGTAGGCGGCGGGGTGGTCGATCTGCTGGGGGATGGTCCAGTTGCGGGCCCGGAGGGTTTCGTCGGCGGCGGTTTGGATGTCGCGGACGGTCCAGCCGGCTAGGGCGAAGCGGTGTAGGGCGGTGAGCCGGCGGGGGGAGACCTGGCGGAGCCAGTAGACCCGCTGCTGCAGCCCGGTGATGAGCCGCCTGACCCGGACGTCTGCCGGATATGTCCGGTTCGCCCGGCCGGTTTGGCCCTTTCGGGTAGGAGCCCGGCGCGCAGCGCCGGTCCTCGTTCGGTCTGGGCGGGTGAAGAACTTACTTTCAGGTGAGGTAGCGGACTTACCCGGGCTTACGCCGGGTGGGGTGACATGGTCCACAGCGGGGCCGGTGGGTTGTGGACGGCGGCGGACGGAGAGCAGGGCGAATTCGGCGGCGAGGCGGCGGTGGGTCGATCCTCGGCGCCAGGCGGTGAGGCGTTCGGCGCGGGTGAGGACCGACCGGCCGCGGACCAGTTCGACGACGAGGTGGAGGCGTTTGAGGGCGTCGCGGGCCCGTTGGATCTGCCGGACCGACATGTGAAGGTCGGTGGCGAGGCGGGTGTTGGTGGGCCGGCAGTCCCGGCCGGTGGTGTAGTCGGCGTAGCCGGCCATCGCGCGGGCGACCCGGACCACGGTGTGCGGGTCGGCGTGCACCGCCTTACAGATGTCGACGCCGGCGGCGACGACGCACCACACTTCCACCCCGGTCCAGTCGGCGCGGGACCACCAGGCCGGCCGGGCCGAGCAGGCCCCGGGTGGGGGAGCCAGGCCGATCGGCGTACGCCGGCCCAGCGCGGCCGCCAGCTGGCCGGCCAGGCTGTTGGCTGTCGGCGATAACAACGACGGTGGGGCGGTTGGGGCGACGCCGGCAGGTGCCGGTTGAGCGGGGGGCACGGGTCCTCCAGGAAGGGGGAGGTCCCGAGGGCCGTCAGGCCACGGTCAGGGCAGGCAGAAGACACACGCGACACGCGTGGCTGCTTGCGGCGGGAGAGGGATCAGGTACCCTCGGCACCAGGATTTCTGTTTGCGCCACCGGCCGCCCCGACTCTCGCCAAAGAAATGGGGGCGGCCTTCGGCATTCTCAGGGTTGTTGCCCTGGCGCCGAAGGTTTCTGCCGGTGCGTAGCAGGGCCCGAAGCGGGCCTCTCAGCTACGGCACTTATAAGACGCGGCTAGCCGGCGATCGGCAACTCCTCGTCTTGGTCACGCTTAGGTGGCCGGCCCATCCGGACTCGGGGCTTGGGAGCGCCGAGGAGTTTGAGCTCGAAGAGCTGCTGAACCGTCATGTCGGCGGCGGCAGCTTCCGCCTTCAGCCTTGCCTTGTCGTCGGCTGACATGCGAAACAGGTAGGCGGTTGCTCGCTCCGCGCTCTGTGCCTCGAGTTCCATGTTGAGCATCCTGGCCCGGCTATCGAGATAATCGGGTTTGACACGCCGACGGCTGCCGTTTTCCCGACTAGTGCGTCGGCACTACCCGATTGCGCCGGTTATCCCCCCGCTCAAGGCCGGCGGGAGGTTCGGCTATCGAGACGGTGACGACGCTGATGTCAGCACGTCGACACCCAGCCCCGGCGCTTAGCTCAACCGCAGGTCACCGGTGACCAGCGCAACGTCGAGGCGCCGGGCGATGACGACGTACAGCGCGTCGGCCATGGTCACGTTGTGACGCATGCTCCACGCCTCCCGTAGCAGCGGTGACGTGTCGACCCGGCGGACTCTGAGCGCGAGTAGCTGATCGAGGGCGGCCTGCGCATCGGTGGGCGTCAACTCCCCGCGCAGTTCCATCCGCCGCAGGGCCGCCGCGCACTCGAGGTGGAAGTGGTCGGGAACGGCGATCTGATCGGCGTCGGCGACGTGGCCGGCCCACAGGCTGCCCCGCGGCGGTCCACAGCAGGAGTGTTGGAAATGCCGGGGGCGACGTCAGCGGTGCGGGTGAACCGGCCGGTCAGGTCTGGGTCAGCAGGGCCAGGAAGGCGGCGGGGGTGTAAACGGGGATCTGCTCGGTGAGGCCCAGCAGGTCGGAGTCGCCGGAGACGATCACGGCCGGAGCGGCCTCGGCCAGGCAGATCAGGTAGTCATCGTTGGGGTCCGGGGAGCGGACGGAGGGGGCGTTGTCCGGGTCGCCGATAATCCTGGCCTGCTGGCGCAGTACGTCCAGCAGCTCTCGCGCCTCGTCCGGGCTGACCCGACTGGCGATCTTCGGATAGCCCAGGACACGCTCGAGCTCGCCGAGCAGCGCCGGGGACACGATCAGCTCATAGGCGCCGTCCAGCCAGGCCCGCAGCAGCGCGGCCGGGGTGCCAGCGCGGGACAGGACCGCCGAAACGACGACGTTTGGGTCTAGGACCGCCTGCACGCCGGTGGGATCTCAGCTCGTGCCGGGTCGTGTCGCGTGCTGGGCCTCGATGGCCATCGCCATCGCCTCGTTCTCCTCGAGGTCGTTCTTGGCCCATAGCCGCTCCAACAGGTCCAGTCCCAGAGCCCGCCGCAGCGCCTCTTCGATCACTTCGCTATCGCCCTTGCCGGTACGGGCAGCACGAACCCGCACTGCGGTCAGCACCCGCTCATCGAGCGTCACCGTGGTACGCGCCTTAGACATAGCCGCATCATAACATCATGATGCGTCAGTACCGAATGTATGAAAGAAAGCTGACTCGCTCTGCCGGACGGTGTTGGGCAGCGAAGCCCCCGGCGCAAGCGCATCCTCTCGGCCGCTGAGGTGCTGGCGCTGCACCCGGGTGCGGCCAGACGCTGATCCAGACTCCCCTGGTACGAGGGAGGCGCGTGCGGGCCGCTATCGGCGGCGCCGTCTCGCCGCCGGTTGCCGGGATGGCCGCCGGGTTTCGAAGCTGTTTGCCGCGTGACGCGCCCGTGGGCGAAGTCATAACCGCCACCGAGACGACGTGGGTCGACATCTCGGCGACCGCCGCAATTAGCGGCCGAGGCTGGGGCCGCCCCGGTGCCGGTATGGGGCGGGATAGGTGGGGCTGGCGGGGTCGGGCCGGCGGGGTTGGGTGGCCTGGTCGGCTTGTCGGGCGGCCTGGGCGGCCTGCCGGGCGGCCCGATGGTGGGTCCAGCTGGTGTGGGCGCCGGTGAGGATGGCGGTGGGGTCGGGTTGGGTGGTCAGGGCCGGGTCGGTGGTGAGCTGGGCGACCCGTTGGGTGGCGGCGTCGAGCTGCTGTTGGGCGGTGTGGGTGTGGGCGGTGAGGTCGGGCAGGTCGTTGGCGAGGTCTCGGTGTCCGGCGGCGGCGTCGCGGTTGGTCTGCAGCCGCCGCGCCCGGTCGGCGGCCTGGGTGTAGGCGGTCTGGGCTTCCTTCGCAGTCTGTTCGGCTTGTTGGGCGGTGCGGGTCGGGGCGGCGTGCTGGGGGAGTCCGGCGGCGGCCTGCCGTTCGGCGTATGCGGTGATCACTTGGGCGGTCCGGCCGGGGTGTGGAGGGCGGGCGGCGTAGGCGGCGACCGCGGCAATGTCGCCGGCGGCGGGCAGGTCGGGGTGGATGGGCTGCCATTTGCTGGCCCACTGCGCCAGCCGGGCCTTCGCCTCGGCGATGTCGCGGTGGTGCAGCAGCCGACCCAGCCGGCCAGGGTCTACCTGCACGATCCGGGCGGCCGCGGCGGCGGCGGGCCGGTCGGCAGCCCAGTCGGCGTGCAGCACTTGGGTGATCTGGGCGGCCCGGCCGGTCAGCACCTGCCGGCTTTCCTCGGCGGCCTGCCCGGCCGTCTCGGCGGCCACCCGGCTGGCCTCGGCGTGCTGGCGGAGCGGGGCCAGGGCCTGTTCGGTGTGCTGGCGGCGGTCGGCGTCGGCGGTGGCGTGGGCGAGCCGGGGGCGTAGCCGCTCCAGCAGGCCCTGCGCCTGGGCCTGTTTCGTCCACGCGGCGCGCAGCTCGTCGAGGACGGCAGCCAGCCGGGCATCGTCATCAGCGTGGGCGGTGGGGGTGGGGGTGGGGTTGGGGGTGTAGGGGGCGGCCGCCCGTTGAGCGGCGGTCCGGGCGGCGTCCAGGCCGAGGTCGGCCCGGCCCCGGCCGGCCGTCTCGATCCACCGCGCCCGGGCCTCGGCCGGGGTGTCGGCGATCAGGTGGGCGGTGTTGGCGGTCCGGCCGCGGGTCATCCCGACGTAGGCGGCGGCCGCGCCGGTGTGGTCGTCGAGGAGGAGGTGCCCGGCGTGGGCGGTGTCGCCTTGCACGCCGTGGACGGTGCTGGCGTAGGCCAGCTCGACATGCTCGGCGACGTAGGCGGGGGTGACGGTGCGCCGGCCGGCCGGCCCGTGCAGGGTGAGCCCGCCGTCGGGGTGGACGGCGATGATCGTCCAGGTGTCGCGGTTGGCGACATCAGCGGTCCGGTCGTTACGCCGGGTCGCGATCAGGTCCCCGGCGCCGACCGGCTGCCCACCGGCGGCGGTGGCGGTAAGGGTGTCGTCGACCAGGCCTAGATCGACGAGCCGGCCGCGGATCGCCGTGTTCAGCTCGCCGGCCTGCTCCCGGGTCGCCACCGCGACTGCCGTCGGCTCCCCATTAGCCCGGGCCCGGGCGGCGGCGTCGGCGACCGCGGCCAGCCGGGTCGCCTCGTCCGGGTACAGGGCGACCTGCCCCCGGCCGGCGAGCCGGCCGAACACCCCACCCGGGTCGTCCCCGGACCGCATCCGCAACGAAAGGTCCGCGTAGTCGGCATCCGGGACGGTGCCGACAATGCCGGGGGCCACCTCGGCGGTGCGGGTGAACCGGTGAATCACGTCCAGGGTGACGCTCCGGTCCGCCCACCGCCCGGCCAGGTCCAGGACGCCGCCGCGGCCGACCGCGGCCAGCTGATGGGGGTCCCCGACCAGGGCCATCCGCACCCCGTGCTGGTCGGCGATGGTGAGCAGCGCCCGGGCGGTGTCCTGGTCGGCCATCCCCGCCTCGTCGACCACCAGCAGGTCCCCGGCCTGCAGCAGCGCCCCCGGCCCGGGTCCGGTGTATTCGCGGCCGCTGGCCGGGTCGACCTGCCCGGGCTGCAGCCGGGACCACGCCCCGGCCGGGTCCCAGCGCCAGCCGTGCTGGTGGGCCAGCCACGCCGCCGACCCGGCCCGCGCGCCGGTCTCGGCCCGGGCGGTCCGGGCCGCCTTCAACGTCGGGGTGACCACCACCAGCTGATGCCCGTCCGCCTCGAGGGCGGCCCGGGCGGTGGCCAGGGTGGTGGTCTTCCCCGCCCCGGCCGCCCCGGTGACCAGGACCAGCGGATGGTCCCCGGCCAGCGCCGCCACCGCCTGCTCCTGCGCCGGGTCCAGACCCGTCCCGGCCGCCGCCGCGGCGGCGGCAACCTGCTCCGGGGACGCGTCCTCACCGGCCATGGCACCGCGGACAGCGAGCCGGCCGGACAGGTCAGCCTCGGCGGCGATCACCGCCGGCGACGTCCACCCCCGCACATGCCCGGGGATCTCCCGGTCCAGCAGCGGCACGCAGCCGGCCGCGGCCCGGGCGGTCACATCCTCGGCCAGCCCGGCCCGTACCGCCGGGGGAGCGACCACCCCGGCCCGGGCGATCAGCTGCTCGACCTCCCCGCGCAGGTCCGCCTGATTCCAGGCCGACCGGGCCGCCCCCAACCTGGTCAGCACCTCGACGGCGGCGGCATCCCGGTCGACCCGACCGACTGGGAGCGGCTCGAGGCGGACCGGGCGTTCCGGGGCCGGGTAGCCCAGCGCGTGGAGCTCGCCCAGCCACCGGCCGTGCGCCTGGCCGGCGGTCTCCACCCGAGCTTTCCCCGGCCGGTCAGTGGCCCAGGCCCGGGCGTCCCAGGACCGCCACAACCCCGGCCCGGGCACCTCGTTGGGATGGGCGGCCCGCCACTCGGCCTCGTAGCCGGCGACCTGGGCGGCGACCTGCCCGGCTCGTTTGCTGAACGCCGCCACGAACCCCGCCAGCTGCACCACCTCACCGGTGTCCGCCTCGAGGGTGAACCCGTGGCCGGCCAACGCGGTCCGGAACCCCTGATCGGCGATCACCGCGGCGTGGCCGATCCCATGCACCGCGGCGATCGAGTCCCGCACTCCGACGGTGTCCAGGCCCCGCCACTTCCCGGCCGCCCACACCCGGGCGTTGACCTGGACGTGCAGATGCCGGTGCGGGTCCCCGGCCCGGCTGGTGTAATGCCTGACTGTCACCGCCTCGAGGCGTTCCACCGGGGTGGCGACCTGGGCGCCGCGGGGGCCGACCCGGGTGGTGGCGTGCTGGCCCAGCCAGGCCACGATCTGCTCCGCCGCCCGGTCCTGCGCCGCCTCAAAGGCCGCGGCAACATCGGGGTGCAGCTCCGCGGCGATACTCCACGACTTCGGCCCGTTCACCACCACCTCAGCGAACCTCACGGCATGCTCATCGGTCCGGACCCGCCCCCGCGCCACACCGGTGTCGGGGTCCACCCCCGCCACCCACCCCTGATAGGCATCCCCGCCCAGATCGGCCAGCCGGGACACCACCCCACCGCCGGTGGCGGTGTACCGGCGGGCCACCCCCGTCCCCTCCGCCAAGTAATAGTCATCAGCCCGAGACCGATCCGCCTCCACATAATCCCGGGCCGCCCGAGCCGACCCCCGATACACCTTCACCCCACCCCGCACAAGCCCACCCCCCAAACCGGCAACCCGGTGTCACCCCATAGGGGTGACAGACCCGTCTACCCTGGTAGCATACGTGCTGATTCTAAGTTAGGAAGAGCAGTAGGTCGGCTTGCTGAGACGACGTGGTAGTCGGCCAATGACAGGGTCAATGGCCGGTCGTGGCGTAGACCGGGTGGCAGTTGCTGAGAGGTGGACAGAGGATGGTCGGGAAGGCGGAGGCCGAACCGAATACATCGGTTGAGCGGACCGGTCAGCGTGTCCAGCGTGATCGAGTGCCCGAACTGGCAACAGGCCGGCCGATCCTGGAACGCCTCGACGGGCCGCCTCCAGTACTGCCGCCGGCGAACCAGACGCCCTCAGACCAGGCGCGGCGGCAGCTGATCACCCAGCCCGGCCAGTGGATGGCCCTCAACCCACGGGTGAAACTGAACGAAGCCTCCGCCCGCCGCCTCGCCCGCTCATTCCAGCGCTCCAAACCAGGCCGCCTCGACAAGGCTGCCACCGGCCGGTTCGACGCCCGAGCCTTCCAACGGGACGACACCTGGCTGGTCGCCGCGGTGTACCAAGCCGACCAGTAGACGTCCGAGGCGGTACTCGCTCGCTCACTCACCGGACCCGGCGCGACGAACGTCCCCTCGCCCGGGGCCGGGCCAAGCCGAGGCCTGTACCATTGTGACCACGAGGTGATCACAATGGCCAAGTTGAAGAACGTGGGCGTGCGTGAGTTCCGTGACCACGCCACGAGCTATCTGTCCGGCTCCGACCCAATCGCGGTCAGCAAACACGGCCGGGTGATTGGGTTTTACTTGCCCGTGGAACGCGACGAGGACGAGATCCCGCGCGCCGTTGCCAAACTGGGCGCGACCGTCGAACAGGTGCTTGAGGAGAGCGGCCTGTCCGAGGACGAGCTGGCAGCTCTGCTGGACTTACGGAGCCCGCACATTCCATGATCATCGTCGCCGACGCGAGCGTGCTCGTCGCCGAGCTGCTCCGCCGCCGCGGCCGGGCGCTATTCGCCCGCGCCGACCTGCGGGTGATCGTGGCCGAGGAACAGTGGGATGAAGCCGAGCACGAACTGCGGCGTCGGCTGGCCCTGATCGTCGAGCAAGGTCGGCTGACGGCCGAGCAGGCCCGCTTACTACACGACGCAGTGCAGCGCCTCATCGACGACCGGGTCATCGAGATCATTCCGCGGACCCTCTACGAGCACCACGAAACGGTAGCCCGACGACGCGTCCCACGCGATCCGGACGACTGGCCACCGGTTGCACTCGCGCTGGCTCTCGACGTCGGCATCCTGACCGGCGACCAGGACTTTCTCGGCTGCGGCTGCCCCACCTGGACCGTCGACACGCTTCGCGGGGAACTCGGCGACCCCTAGCAAGGAATCGAGCAAAACGGACAGCCCCACCGGCACTGTCCGTCTATGCATCTGGCGATCCGGCGCTAGCCGATTCGACGGCCAGCACATGGCTCGGTCGCCCGCTACACCACTACCCTCCCTCGAAGTTCGGGGCCACGACATTCGACGACGGCATCGACACCCTGACCGCCGCCGCCCACACCGCCGCCGATCCCCCGTCCAGCGCTTATACCGAGACCCGTCCTATCAACGGGCCAAGCCGGGACGGCTCGTCGAGCTAGCCACCGAACGGTTCGTGGCCCAGCCCTCCGTCCAGGACGACACGTGGCGCGTCGCAGTCTCCTATGAGCCACCCTCCGCCGGGCAGCAGCCCCTACCAGCAGCGGCGGCGCAACTCGCACGCGACACCGTCGCCGCGCCCGGTCGCGCTGGTATCACCGCTCCGCCTTAGCGGCGTTGTCGAGGACTTGGCGGACCCACTCCGCTCGGCTAGTGCCGGCCTGTTCGGCTGCCCGGCGCACCGCCTGGTCGAGCTCGACGGGCAGCCGCACCCGCAGCAACGGCGATTCGCCGGCGTGCGAAAGCGACGGCCGCCCGCGGCCGCGGACATACCCGCGGGCAGCCTCGACCGCAGCGTCGACGTAGGCGTCATCGACGACCCGCCCGGCGCTGTCGCGCAGCGTCTCGTCGTCCGGCACATCGGCACCCACGATGTAACGGGTTCCTGTCGTCATCGCTGACCGCCCTTCCTCAGCGTCGTAGGCATCACGTGGATGACGACGACCACGTCCGCCAGATCCAGGGCCACGATCTCCAGCTCGATCCCGCGGTCGTCGAGGCCGAGCCAGTACAGCTGGGCGTCTCGTTCCTTCCACCGGCGGAACCAGTGTCGGTTCCGTCGTCGTGATCACATGCAGGGCGTGGGCCTTACCGATCCGGTGTCGCCGCGCGGAGCGGTACCACCGAACGACACGATCCACCCCATTATTGTGTCACTTAAATGTAGTCCCTCAGCTATCGCGAACGAGCAGTCGATGAGCTGTTCGGGCGGGCCTGGGCGTTGTTCACCGCCCCGCGGCTCTGCGCCGCCATCGTCGACCGTCGTCTGGGAACTGGTCGTGCACACTCTGGCGTCCTAGCGTCATGAACCGTGTAGCGCGGCCCTTGTCGGCCGGACTGTCGATCTCTGCGCTGCTGGCGGGTTGCACAACCACCCGGCACGCGCAGGCAGGCAGGGCCCATATACAAGTGCCCAGGCCTGGTCAACGCTCACTTCGCCGCCGCCGGGGGTTACCCAAAAGGCCTGCCCTGGAGGCCTTCCGCCCATTCACAGTCGCTTACATCGAACGACAGTATGGTCCTGTGAACCCGTCAGCCTGGGTAAAAAGTGGACGTTTCCGGGTTGCCTGGGTGGCAGGCTCGATGGCCGCGATCACCACATCGTTCCTAGTGGCCGCAGCAGCGGCTTCTCCCAGGGCTGGAGTAACTGCAGCCGGTTCGAAGGCCAACTCGCCGGTCAACATCAACCCCGAAAAGACGCCCGTATACGACCTGCCTCAAGTCCCCGCGGAACCCCCCGACCCGCTCGAAGAGCGGATCGGGGCCGCGCAAGCGATGGTTAAGTATGCGGTCACGGATACTGGGCTGATTGCCTGCGTTAGGCCGGACGGCACGCTGGCCGGCACGCTTCACGTGGACAAGGTCGACCCGACCGTGCCGTTCACTCGACGAGAAGAAGGCCACTTGCACGCACCTGTTTCCTGGCAGCCACCCGTGAGACGACTCACGCGCTAGCCCTGTTGCAGTAGCGATTGATCTTGGGGCCCACCACGGGCTCGGGAAGCGCGAAAGTGCCTGTCTTTGCTGGGATTCTTGTCTTGCTAAGTGTCTGCGCCGTAATCCGTGGGGATCAGGCTGCGGCGGGGCCTGCGCTGGTCGGGTTGTTCGAGACGGGCTAGCAGGTCGTCGAGGTCGTCGGCGGTGAACTTCCAGTCGCAGGGTGTGGCGGTGGCGTTGTAGCAGCCGCTCTCGATCCCGGTGTTCGGGGCGCACCGGCCCACGCCCAGTCGGTCACCAGAGATCGCGGGCGCAGGCGGCACGGGCCAGGTCCAGAACGAACCCTCTATCGCGATCTTGAGGATGTCGATGGGGAGATGGGCGGCGAGGGTGCTCAGCGAGCTGTAGCCGGTTCCGAAGCCGTCGATCCGCCGCCGGATTCCAAGCCGTCACCAGGCCCTGGTCGTCGATGGGGATGGCCCCGCATCGTTACCGCCCCGGTCTCGGACAGCGCGGCCAGGGCCGGACGAGCCTCCGCGGTGAACAACAGAAATGGCCTTATGTTGTTGCTTATGCTCCGGGCACCCGACGTCGAAGTTTTCCGTCCCGCCGATGTCGCCAGGGTGCCCGATCGGCTGCCGGCCCTCCCCCAGCGGCTCAGCGCCCTCGACGACCTGACCGCCGGCTACCTGATCCGCTTCCGGCCGGCCACCCGCCAGGCCTACCAAGGCGACCTGGCCAGCTGGTTCACCTTCTGCGACCAGACCCACATCGACCCGCTCACCGCCGGCATCCACCACGCCGACACCTACCTCCGGGTCCTCGACGAGCTCGGCGACCCCCGGACACACCGGCGGCTCTCCCCGGCCAGCATCAGCCGACGGGTCTCGGCCGTGGCCGGGTTCTACCGCTACGCCGTCCGCCAGCGGGCCGTCGCCGAATCGCCGTTCTACGCCGTCGAGCGCCCCGGCGTTGACGACGAGTCACAAACCACCGGCCTGACCCGAGACGAGATGCGCCGACTGATCCTGGCCGGCCGCCAAGATGGGCCCCGCTCCGAGGCCCTCCTGCAGCTGCTCACCCTCAACGGCCTGCGCATCACCGAAGCCCTGTCCCGGAACGTCGAAGACCTCGACCACGACCAGGGACACCGGATCCTGCGACTCGAGCGCAAAGGCGGGAAGCGGGCCAAGGCCCCCCTCACCCCGGCCGCCGTGCGGGCCCTCGAGGCCTACCTCGCCGGGCGCACCACCGGGCCGCTGTTCACCACCACCACCGGCCGGCGCCTCGACCGCACGTCTGCCTACCGCATCGTGCGCCGCCTCGCCCAGCAGGCCGAGATCCCCGCCGCCAACAGCATCAGCCCCCACAGCCTCCGCCACAGCTTCGCCACCGCCGCCCTCGACGCCGGCGTAGCCCTTAGAGACGTCCAAGACGCCCTCGGCCACGCCGACCCCCGCACCACCCGCCGCTACGACCGCACCCGCCACAACCTCGACCGCCACGCCACCTACGCCGTGGCGTCGTTTCTCGCCGACGGCTCCTGACCGCTTTTAGTGCGACGGCATGACGGCATGACGGTGCCGGACGAAGTCGAGCCGGTACCCGGCGGCCCTCCGTCGTCGGCTGGGGGTGCGGAAATGAGTCTTGCCCGACAGGGAGGCCGCCGTCATGCCGTCATCTATCGCGACTGTAGGAAGATCATTCTAAGCGCTCCAGCGAGGTAACCTTCAGCCATGAGTACCGCTGACGGCTGGGACCTGACAGTTCCTGAGGACGCCGCCGAGCTGCTGGCGGAGTTGCGCCGCCATGGGGTACGTCCCGGTCAGCGCCTCCATGTGGCGCGGGCACCGGTCGAGGGCGGGCAGGCCCAGGCCGAGGGCGGCTCCCCCGCCGCGCGTCACCTGAGTTTCGCTGGATCAGTGCAGGCCGAGCCTGACCTTTCCGCGCGGACCGACGAGTACCTCAGGGGCTTCGGCCGTACGTGATCCTGGTCGACACGAACGTCTTGGTCGCCGTGGCCAACAGCCGGGACAACAACCACCTGGCAGCTCTGTGACTTGCTCGAGACCTCCCTTTGACGACCTACTGGTCGCTCCCACCGTGGTCGCCGAGGTCTGCTACCTGCTCAGTGAACGGGCCGGCCCCACGACCGAGGTTCAGTTCCTGCGCGCCTTCGGTGCGCGTGAGCTACACCTTGTCGAGCTGACCCTGGACGACGTCGAGCGGATGGCAGAGCTGGCCGAGCGCTACGCCGACCTCGGCCTCGGCGGGACCGACGCCTCCGTCGTTGCCATCGCTGAGCGCTTGGGTATCGACACGATCGCGACCCTTGACCGCAGGCACTTCAGCGTGGTGCGACCCCGACACGTCGACGCATTCACGCTCCTGCCACGCTGACGGCATGACGGTATGACGGCATGACGGCGCGTCGGCCGATTAGCTCTGTCAAGGTCAAGTGGGCCCACCGTGTCATGGCTACTCGGCCCCACCCCGAGCCAGTGGCCGGCGCTACCGTCGGGCATGAGTCCACACCCCTCGACCCCGCGAGTTGCCTTCTACTTGTTGGCCGTTAGTGGCGGGCTCGCGGTGTTGTCGCTGGTGCTGGCTGTGATCAATGCCTGCGGGGGGCTCGTGATGCTGGCGCTGGGGGCAAGCCTGGGCTTGGGCTTTGCCACGAGCAGCATGGCGGCCGGCGCTCGACGGCAGTGGGAACGCCGTGAGTAGTAGCTGCCGTAACCGCTCGGCGGGTTGCCCTGCTCGTTGCGCCCGGGCGTGTGCGAGTCGGTAGGAGGTTGACTGCCAGCACCGTCCGCCGGTGCACCCCGTGCCGCTCCGCCAACGCCCGGATCGCCAGCTGGGCGTCGCGGCGGATCGCCTCGAACAACTCCACCCGGGCTCACCGCATTCACCTCCGCCCGAGGCTGTCCTGTCGACGGTGGCAGGCAGGGCTCAAATCACCGTCAGGACCAACCCCGACGGGCCGCAGGTGGGGCCAACTAGCTCTGCAACGAACGGGCTTAGGTAGGGTCAGCCAACGCTGACACAGCCAGCCGATGCCCCGCGCGAGCCGCCGGTCAAAACGGTGCGACCTGTGACGGCGTGCCGTCACACCGTCAGACCGTCACGCGGCTACCGTGCGATCATGATCTTGACGCTGGGCAACAAGAAGGGCGGCGTTGGCAAGTCGACGAGTGCCGTCTATCTCGCCTGCCTGCTAGCGCGAGCCGGCCGCACACTGATCGTCGACGCCGACCCTCAGGGATCCATTCTCAGCTGGTCTGAGGAAGCGGGCGAGGACTTCTCGGCGGCTGTTGTGCAGTGGGCTACTCGCGACCTTGCCAAACGGGTCAAGGAGGTGTCGGGGGACTACGCCCACATCGTGATTGACACCGGGCGCTCGGCAACCGCGGAAGACCCGATCTTGCGTCAGGCCCTCACCGTGGCAGACCACCTGGTCGTTCCGTTCGCGCCCAGGCATGGACGTACGTGAGTTGGGGCGGGTTCTGCAGTTGGCCGACGACCTAGCCGCGGTGCACTCGATCGAGACGCATCTGCTCTTGACCAAGGTGCGCGCGGGCACTGCTTCCGCGCGTGATGCCCGAGCCGGGATACGAGAACGGGGGCTGCCGCTGCTCGAGGCGCAGGTGAGTTTGCGTGAGGGCTACGCCAACGTGTGGGGGACCGTCATCCGTGACTTCGGGGAGTATGAGGCCGTACTCGGTGAGCTGCGCGGGAGCCGGGTCTAGTGGCGACCCCAGAAGCAAAGCCGAATCGGTTCAGCGCCGTCGTCGACAAGCGGGTGGCGCCCACGCCGACCCCGGGTTCGGCAGGGGAGCGGATGAGTAAGTACACCGTGCTCTTGAGCCTGCGAGTGGCCGCTGAGTTCGATGAGGATCTGCTTCGGCTCCGCCGCCAGACCGATCGCAAGGTCGATAAGAGCGAAGTCATCCGGACGCTGGTTGACTTGCTTCACACCGACGACGAACTCTTCGTCCAGGTCGCTGGACGGATCTCTGCCAGCTGATCGCTACCGGCATCTGCACGAAGACAACGGAACCTCGACTGTCGGTCTGGTCTGGCAGGGGCTAATGCGGTTGTCCACAGGTGACTGTTCCGACTACCAGTACATCTACCAGGTGTTAACTACCAGGGGGCCCCATTTCTTGGGGCTGACCAGCGCTTATGCCTGTACCGCGTCACCCGTTTCAGCGTAGGTCCGTCACCCGTTTCAGCGCAGTCTCAGCGTGGGCTCCGTCACCCGTTTCAGCGTGGATGGCGTGTCGCACCCACAGGTCAGCTGTGGACACTGCGAGGGTCTCTCTCATGCCTAAGCGCGATGAGGTGGCCTTCGTGGTCGATGCCCTTGCGCTTGAGACAGAGGAGGCGCTCTCCGCCGGCACGCTGGGCTACTACGGCCGCGTCTTCTGCCAGTGCAGCCTGCCTTACCAAGACCCCGGTGACGTGGCTCTATGGACCCGGGAGGCGGGACGTCTGAGTCTCACCGTGCAGCCAGCCGTAGTCAGGGACCCAGTTACGGGCGCCCTCGTTACTCGGTACCCCTACGGCACTCCGGAATTTGTCAAGGCGGTTGAGGCCAGCGGGAG
>JAABUL010004114.1_pt1 | contig 20090 bp, 20 predicted proteins | sample 5559151 | NCBI WGS metagenome assembly JAABUL01 (sample SAMN10711876, study PRJNA513368) | rock metagenome | isolation source: Antarctica rocks | place: Antarctica: Victoria Land, Pudding Butte sud | reverse complement strand
GTCTTGATTCCCCCTCTTCCTGAGCATTCCAACTTTCCAACCAACTTGTATACCTTCCATCGTAGTGGGCGCTGGATCCAAGAGCCAAACTCCTACCGAAGGCCACCCTATAGCTCATATAGTGTGTCTACCGAAAATATGTTGCATACGTTGCATGCAACATACATAAGGCACGACCCCTATGCTGGTTTCCCCCTTAGCGAGGGGTAGTCTTCCTCGCCGCAGGTTCACAGTTCAAGGCGAGCGAAACCTCTCACTGCCCAGATTCCGGCAGTTTGCCTAATCTAATGATAGTAATAGTTTCATGAACATACCCACCTTTCCACCATAGCATGCGTGTCAGGGGTGTTTGCAGTTGGGCCGAGAGCGGCGTCGGAATATGTTTGGCCCGCTCTCAACAGACAAAAATTGAACATACAGCCATTCCACCCATTTGACACAGTTGCACCCTGGAATGTTGGTCGTACATACAAAAGTACATTGACTTCATATCAGCAGGCTGATAGATTGCAAGACTTTCCTTAGTTCCTTAATCGACATGGAACAACCAAGCCCTCTGATCTACTTCGTTAAGATCTCGAGTCTTCTACTTTCAAATATGCTGATCTGCTACAGGCTGATATGATGCCAAGAACATCATCTAGATGCATGCCACGGTAAGGCCGAACAACTCCATTACATGCTTTCTTCACGTCTTCCATGATGACACCAAGATACCCATGAGAGCTTCAGGAAGAGCCGGAAAAGGCATGGCAGTATCGTCAAATGCTGCCGTCGATGCTTAGGAACGGGTCTCTGAGTATATGTGCTGTTGAGAGAATACGTTGTTATAACGAGATTAGAGGAGAGTTTTGCTGACTGCTTCTACCATACTTAGGCATTCTTCATACATGATCGTTCATGAAAACGCAACAAATCCCCAAGGTTCGGAATCTGTGCCGCTAGTACCTTGTGCTCCAGTTACCGTTATTACAGGGAGTTTCAGCAAATAAGCAGGATTTGAATACTGAGTGGGGCAACACATGCGGTGGAGATGTGGATAAGCTTAGCGGTCAAACCTGAGACCTAGGAGTGACAAACCATCCTCTCTGCCTTTTTACTTGCACTTTCTCTGGTTCGCTGAGTTGAGCATGGGCGCGAGAAGGCTTCGCGGTAAAATTTCTCTACCTAAAGCGATGGTTGGTCCCCTTACTAGCAGAGACCAAGTGAACATAGACCATGCTCTACCTAGCTTCTTTGGTGATACAATACTCGTCTTCTCTGATGGGTTGCTTGATCTATGGCCAAGCTAGAGGCGGATGCTTTTGATGTTATCTATAGCCTTAGGGTACTACTGGCTAATACCCAATAACGTTCTCTTATAATCGTCAACATCACTTTCTTTCACCCTTCTGTTACTGCTAAATGTGGCATCACTCTGTTCTGCAGAGGTCTCCTCTATTTGTCGCATCAGTTTTTCGTACCAACATGGCAATCCTCAAGTGGGTGCCAGCACGTCCCGGCCGTTCGTATCGGGTCCTTGCGTGTCTATACTTCTGGCTGGCAATTGAATAGCTAAGGTCTAATGAATCTTAGTTTCCATTGAATATATGACTACCTGGGCTATTACAAAAATCACCAATTGGGCGTTTTGTAAAATTGCGGCAACACTGGGGGCAAGCCTCAAGACGGCGTGGAAAGGGGGGCTCAGTGGTGATAATATTTTGTACCTGCCGTTTGTGGCAATGGGTTTCTCTCATGTTCGCAACTTCCTTTACACTCAATTGCGACCTATAACGTCTTGAAAAGTTTCCTACAACTTGCTTCCACCGTCTCACCCTCGTTTACTTTGACAGATTTGTAATCGCCTTTGCATTCTGATCCCCTTAGATCTGGCAGAACAAAGTTTACGAATCTATCCTATGTGCTCCAAGGCACGCCAGTCACCAAGAGCCGCGATTCGAGACTGGCTGTCCCATAATGACGGAGAATTGAAATGTCCCAGACCAACATTCGACTTTGCGGACGATCTCGAAAAGGAACGAAGGCCACGACAAAGGCATCGATCAAGACCACATCTCGATGCTGGCGACGTTTTATTACAACCAGGTGCGAGTAGATCAAGGAATTGTCAAGATAACCAAGGCGACAGACGCCAGAAACGGCCTGGTAAGCTTTTGTGGCTAGTCCTAAGGAATGCACCTATAACCGGATTGGCTAACGAAGTCGCCAAGAAAAACTAGACAAGATTACGACTGGCAGACTCGACGGCGGCGGCGTGAGCCTGGCCGAGCGACTAAACTTGCATGCACCTTTCCGCTCTTTCGGAAATGCGAATGATTTTGAGGACATCAACGACAGCCGGTCAGGCCACGCACGAAAGCGACGCCGCAGCCCTTCATCCACCAGCTCTGATCTCGAGCCTGCCGCGCTTCCCGTCGAGCCACTCAATGACAAAGTGGATCGCAAGGCCTCTAGCGAGCACAAACGCCGTGGCATACATGATGATACCACCTCACTGTCAGCTTCCGAGCCTTTACATTCGTCAAGCGATACGTTTCTCTCGCCAGAGAAACCGAATAAGACATATGAAAGACGATCGAGGCATAAGACTAAGGAGGATCGTTATGAGCTCAAGCACAGTAAAGCGGCGGTAAAGCAGAAGAGGGATACGAAAGATAGAAAGAAGGGAGATGCCAAGAGAGTCAAGAAATCGAAGCTTCGTAAGAAGTCTGGAGCTGCCTTGGTGCACGACTTCGCGGCGCACAACGTGGCCCAAGACCGGCTCACGGTAAGCTTTTAATACGGTGGCGGACTCCGCCATGCTCACAAATTTATGCTGATTGTCTGCGATAGCTGAAGCCGCAAGTATCATTAGGTATCTTTAAAAGGGGTCGGGCGTCTTCACCAGTCAGGAGGAGAGGACGTAAGTAATTTTCATTTTACCCTAACTGTGCTTTATACGTGCTCATCTGCACCATGCACAGTACCCGATCTTACTTTTTCTGAGATGACTTTCCTTAACCCTCGACAAGATAAACCACAAGATATAGTCAACTCGACCGATCAGAAGAAGAGACGGAGGAAGGATCAGACTATAGAAACCGAAGCTGAGATCTCAAGGTATTTTGCCTCAGCTAAGGCTCGGGGTGTTGACGCTACGACCGCCCGAAAGGAACGAGCCAGAAGCTTAGAGGCCTCTCGTCCACACGAAAAATATCGCAAGCGAAGCGAGGCAGAAAAGTTTGCCCATCTAGATCGATCATCTTTACCACCAGTAGAGCTACCGGAGAGACCATTCCTAGGTTTTGGGAGCGTCGGAGGGAGTCTTGTATCGCCAGTGCGAAGGAGCGAGTTTCCAGTCTCGTCACCTCGCCAGTCTTATCCAATCCAGCGTGATCTTTCCCCTACCCGTTCAACAAGCTATTTTAGTTGGGCTGAGACAAGATCACCTTCCCACCGTTTGAGCCGACACAGGGAAAACGAGAGTGTTCCGCCAGTGCTACCTAAAGGAACCCCAACTGTAGGAGACATCGTTGCCAATAGTAATATCGGCCAAGGAATCGCCTCCGGTACTCCGCTATCCTGTGGGGACAACATTATGGACAAGAGAGACACTCGTAAACGTAAGACTAGTGACGGGCGCAGAGAGGATATCACGACAATACCAGATAATAGAGTCAGCAATGGTCCTCAGGAGCAAATTTTAGACCCGCCGCGAAGCATCAGCGATTTGGAGCAACGACGGGCTAAGAATGTTGGGCCCGAGTTGGTTGAAAAGAGCAAAACTCCACAGTACCAACAAACTCCTGCGGCGCACGGATCAAACGACCACAACGCGCATACAAATCCACCACTTCCGGAATTGAATGACCTCAAATCGAAAAGGCCAGAAGATCTTATTAATGCAACGCTTAAGCTTCTTCTGGAGAAGTATGGCGCCAGTACCGCCAGTCCTTGCGCTGCAGTTGGTATTGCTAATGAAACGCCGAAATCGCCAGACGCTGCTACTAACGATAATGACCCTCTTGTTCCAACCTGCCACGTCCCAACTCTTGCCAAGGGCGGAGACGGCGAAGCAACAGAAAAGGATTCAAGCCAAGGCGGGGTTCACGGGATGATCGCTCCTCCTCGCCCTTTTTCGAGACGTACTGTCCCCAGTAAGACTCAGTCAATTGACAAGCCATCCCGACACGACTACCCTTTCGAGGATGCTACCATGGTATCTCGGGACACGGAAGGCGCTCCCAAAGGCTCACAAGCAACTCAAGGCCCCCAGGGCAGCTTTAATCCATCCCAGCATCGTCGCACTGATACGAAAAGCGCATGGAATGGGTATGATGCTATCTACGAGCGACAATCCATATCTGAAGAATTACAGTATAACCCTCACGGCAATCAAATACGGGATGATCCTGCATTCAACGGGGACATGATGAACCATTCGACAACGACCTCAGACTACGAGCTCAAGGACAGATATGGTTCGGGTTTTGATGATATCTACGAGGACTGTAGTCCCGACAACCGTCATCGTAGCAATTCATACGATATTCAACTTGAGGCAGAGTCTTACCAAGGTCAAGTACACAGCGAAGGAACGCGAAGTCAGCAATTGGATGAACCGTATTGTTACGCCCGCCCTCTCGAAGCACTGGAAGAGAGATTTCTGGACTGCGGAAACGGATATTTGCCCAAGGAAGAACCTCCTTTCGGGTATAATTCACCAGAGCTAGGTCAAACTGCTCTTTCAACGGATTTGTTCGTAAAACCTCAATACGCAACGCAGGATAGCAGTCGTAGTTATCTGCCGATTCGCGGAATGCTTCGAGACGAACCGCCGCGAGCTTTGTACTCCCGTCCGCATACTCAAGGTAGCAGTCATGGTTCTATCCAGCACAACCTTGTGTCGTTCCCAGATCAGATTGACAACGAGTCTTTGTCAGGCTTTTGGAAGCCTCACAGGTTGTATTAAAAGGTATAGGGTGTACCGTTCTCAGTGATAATAGCGTTCAAGACTAACCTTGTCATGATGGTTTCAGAAGTACTCCTCGAAGACCAATTTTTTGGTTTCTGTCCGCCCGTTTCATGCCATCAGGGTCAGCTAAGAGTATCTCATTCATTATCTTCCTTTGTTGTTACCAGCCATACGGTATACTATTGTCGAACTGTAGATACTTGAGGGAAGCAAGCAGAATATATCAAGGAAAACGGCGTAGTGAGTCTGAAAACATCTTCAATGACGATGAATATACGGTCTGCTGCCGAAACCGGCCATGAGTACAATGCCCTGTCGTATCTAGTCGAACGAACATGTTTGTTTAGGGCTAGAAGCCGCTTCCGGCACCAGGGCCATCAGCCCTACCCGAAGCATCTGACAGGGATACTGTAGCTCGATAAACCTTCAATTCGCGACCACGTAACCCTACCGCAAAGTTCTACTCTCAATTCTCCCTCTCCACCCTCTCCATATTCTCCTCCGCATCATGGAGTCACAACAAACCCGCCGGTCTCAGCTTGGCGATCTCTCGTGGCGCCTAAGCTCCCACCCGATAACCCTCCTCTTCTTCCTCGGTTTCCGCATCTGTGAGCTCCCGAAACCCTTTTCCGCGCTTTGCTAAGCCCAGTCCTTTATGTCCGTCATTATGTTCGAAGCAGATAGGCTTACGGACAGCTAGCATCTCTACTCGTATATCTTTTCGGCCTCTGGATTTTTACCAAAAGCTTGTCAGTCTCCCCTCCCTTCTCTTCTCCGCAATCTATCAGAGAAACCGCCTCGCAGAACCTTTACCAACCAACCTAACCCAACCCCCCGTCACAGCGTCTTCGTCTTTATTATAACTATGCTCCTCCTCGCCGCCGATTTCTACTACCTCAAAAACATCGCCGGCCGCCGCCTCGTCGGCCTGCGCTGGTGGAACGAAGTCGATACCGCCTCGGGGGACTCGCACTGGGTGTTCGAGTCTCAGGACCGCGGGACCGGCGCTGGTGGGGTGAGCAATGGGGAGGGCCAGAACGCGACGGATCGGCGGTTCTTCTGGCTGGCGCTGTATGCGCAGCCGGCGCTGTGGGTGGGGTTGGCGGTGTTTGCGGTGGTGAGGTTTGAGTTTCTTTGGTTGGGGTTGGTTGGTATGTACGGCTTTCTCTTGCTTCCTTTTTCTTCCCCTGGGGTTTGATGGGGAGGGGCTGCCTTGGGTGGTGTTGTTGCGATGAGCATGGCGGGTTTCTTTTTGTGATCCTTCTAAGATGACAAGCTCGCTAACACCCCCCCTCTGAACCTACAGCAATAGCGCTTACTTTAACAATCACAAACACCCTCGCCTTCTCCCGTTGCGATAAGTTCAGCCAGGCCTCAAGCCTCGCGTCTAGCGCCATGTACTCGGGCGGCATGGCGAGGAGTCTAGCAGGGGGGATGTTTAGTCGGGTGTTTGGCGGTAGGGGCTGAGTGTTTTTCTCCCCCAAGGGGTGAGGGAGATCTTTTTCTAGGGGTTTGCGGAAGAATTTGTTGTATACAGGATGGGGGTCCGGGAATTGGAGGAATTCAGGGGTTGTAGCGTTTCAGAGAGTGGAAGGGGGGGATGATATACCCGTGTGCCGGTTACTTTTACAAGATGAATTGCTTCTGGTGCATGTATGTGAGAGTTTCGTCCCTTTGACGTGCGGAGCTACATATCTCTGCCCATCTATCGTCGTCTGGCGTTAATGGGTAGTAAGGAGGTTCTGAGGGTAAGGAAGGGTATATGTATTCCATCAAACTAGGATACCGTTTGCAAGAAAAATTTGGTCGAACATTTAGCCCCCTTGAAACCGGATCCATCACCTCATCCCAGCTTCGACGCCTTTTCACTGCTCCGATCATTCCCATTCCTTACTTAGTTAGTGCATGAGACAAAGAAAGGAAGTCTTTTTTAAAATATAAACTCGACCATTCTTTTGAAACGGCATTCCTGCTCGCTCTGGCATATGTACATATCTACCAACGTATTTTTTCCCCCTCAAAACGCCGCTTGAGAGACATCAAGATTTTCACGGATGTTGGAATTTTTGAGAAGGGTACAGGGCTTGGTGGGTGCGTTTAAAAGTTCATTAAAGAATGTCGCCTAGGGGGGAGGATGGCGAGTCGAGCTTGAGAGATAATTACACAGGTTTTAATCTACCCGTTTGTTTGAGAATGTCTGCCGTTGAGTCTGCCATCTGTTAATTCTGCCTTTCGTTGAGTCAAGTTTTGACCGAGTCCGCAATCCACCAAGTCTGCGATTCTTCCGTCGAGTTCCACGTCCTTTGAGCGCGCCATCATCGAAGTTATACCAGATTCCTAGTCATCAACATGAACCATCATCTCAACCTCCCAACCATCCTCAAGCCCCTCACTCCCCTTGTCCCACGCTTTACACAAACCCCGATAAAAGAGACTCCAGTCCTCAGGTCTCTCTTTCCGGATCCGGATTTGTTTCCCATCCCATGTATACCTGGCCGAGATCTTGGAAACCCTTTTAGCTGCTTCCGGGCGGATGTCGCATTCGGAAACGAGGGTTTCGAAGAGTTGGGGAAAGGTATTGCAGGAGGTAAAGGGGACAAAAACGGGAGCGATAGTGGGCTGGTTGCTGGCGGTCACGATAAGAGTTGTTCTGGCCACAGGGTCAGAAGAAAGTTGTTCGGTCTTGGCGCAAGCGCCATCGTGCTCTTTCTTGACGACGGCTGCAATATCGATCTTCTTGTCCTCTACTATCATACAATCTTCGTCACCCTGGTCATTACTGAGGGCCTTTAAAGTTTTGTTCGGATGATCTCCATGGGATTTGGCGATCGATAAGGAACCATTAGGCTCTGTTTTCGTCAGGAGATGTGTTCGATTCTCGAAGACCCGAGGATGCTCCTCGCTGATCTTCGCTCGATTGCCGAGGTCCACAGATGAACACCTATCTGGCAGTAGTGACGCCGGACTTGGTTGCTTTGGGCTTGCGTGGTCGATGCTAGAGTTGATGCTAGAGCGGCGACTCAATGGCGACACTACGTCCATAGACCGTTCACCGGGGTTTGACATATGGGATTCTTTGTGATTAAGTTTCTGGTAGTCGCTAAATTGTGGAGACAGGCTGCTATCGTGAACACCATGTGTTTGGTTACACAAAGCCTTTGCCATTGGTCTATCCGGTTTTTGGATATCTTTTCGTGAGAGCCCGCTTCTCTCATGATCCTCATCTCCCAAGTCACTCAAGCTAGAGCAGAATGTCTGCCGTTTCTTAGATTTCCGCGTTGGAGACAGGTCTGTGACGGTCTCTCTCAAAGCCGCAGACTTGACACTCTTATGGGAATTACCCTTGTCTTTCTTCAAGGATCATAAATAGTCAGTTAAGCTCTCAACGGGACGCTTCCCTTTATCTCACATTATTATTATATGCATGGCGGGCTCTGTAATCAAACACATATTCGAGTACTTTGGTTAGCCTGTTTAAGTTTAGTATAATGAGTCGGTGTAATAGTAGTTCGGGACTAGTACTTGGACTTTATGCACTTAGTATCTCTTGGGTACAAAAACCCTTTGGATGGGTCCTTTTCGACAAGGTGAACACGCTCCAAGGAGCCCCAGTAGGTAGTTCCATGCTCTGAAAGGAACCGCTTGATCATCATCTTGTACGCCTGTTTATTGCCTGTTTTGCGTATATGCTCAAAGCCGGAGGACTTAACATAGTTCCTCAAGTTCTCTGTGAACGTAGTTCGCATATAGTGGGCATCCTCTCCTGTTCCGAACCCTAACCAATCAAGATAATGGTCGTAATTGTACACTCGGTTCCCGGCTTGAGGCGCATAGTCTAAAAATTCCACGGCTGTAGCCAAGTTGATCTTCGAATTAGTATCTATTCAGACTTGGCATAGTCATGTGAGATCAAGAGTGAGCTTACCAGAAGACGTATTAGCAAAAATTCTAGACTTCGCGAGGTACATGATCCATCTTAGTACGATTCTTTGGGTACTTTTGGGCGAATCACGTTTAGTGGTGACGGTTGAGACGAGTGCGATGAAAACAGTCTCTTCAGAAACCAAGTAAAGAGTCAAGGACTTTGTGAGATATACTATGAGGACGATCGTAGTGCGGTTGGGTTTCTCAGCGGTTTGAAATTGTTATGCCTTTCTGGAAGGATGTGATCAACTTTGCACTATCTTAGAACGTGCGCTGGTTGAACCTAAGGTACTTAGCCTCCACAATATTGGGTTGACCTCTGCACGAGAGGCAAATCGATATCTCTGGAACTCACAATACCAAACCTTTGTCAATGACCTTGATACTATTGCCTACTTACCTGATGCTCAACCACATGCTTTACTATGCTGAAAGCAATTGCTCTTGTGGGTGCTAGAGTGGTTCCAAAGTGAAGAGGAAGATTATCAGGATATGGAGAGCTAAGTGATGTGTTGAGCACTGTCAGCGAGAGTTTCTGTCTAATGTAGCCGCATGAGAGCAAAGCGCGTGTATGTACATGATTTGCGTGAATAACGTCTTATCGAAGAATCATGCTCTGTGAATTATGGGAGTAGGGTGTATGATCATCGTTCCGCGTCAGAACTCCTGCGGTTAACTAGTGTGTTTGCAATGTATCGACTATCAGGTAGACCATCGAACGCGGAATACCAAGATAAGGAAGCCAAAAAGACCTACTGCACAAGTTGATAGCCAGATTCTGTTATCTAGCTCCAAGGGCCTCTAGAGCGCCTCTTAGCTCTTTTACTGCTGTGTTCACATCCTCAAAATTTAATGCCGATATCGCCCATTTTGCATGCTTCTGAGCATTCAAGACGGCCTCCTCGTCCGCCACATAGTTTACCTTACTATTGGTAGGCTGGGACATGGCAGGACGAGGATGGCCATCCGGCATTGCATAGGGTTGTTGTTGATTTGCAGAAGGTTGATCACGACGAACAGATGGATGAGCTGGCATTTGCCTTGATGTAAACTGGGGATGAGGAGGGTGTCGAGGTGATGGAGCTTGAGGGCCTGCTGGTCCAATGGCCTGTTCCACATGTGGCGGTGGGAATGATTCTAAGGAGTCTTTCTGCGGTAAATGGGAGGTTCGTGGATCTGACATCGGCAATGGTGGGGGTGAAAAAGTATAGGGGTCTGGACAACCGACACTAGGAGGGACTTCAGGATCTTGTGGTGGTGCGTCTGGCAAGGCTGGAACAGGCGGAGAATCATCTGGATCTGGAACTCCAGGGAAATATCCACCGCCATCTGAAGCGGTTCGATCAATTTTGGGCGATGCAAGGGGGGAAACTTCGCCACCTGCCGCGTGGTGGTAATAATCTTCACTGGGATTTTGTGGAGAAGGCATGCCAGGTTGATCCCACGTGTTCTGACTGGGCTGTCGTTGATTCGAGGGTGCTCTTGACGGGTGAATTGATTCATCTATGGAAGGACGCTGAGCCATGTGCCGCTCCAACCAATCATGCTCATCAGGCACCTCTTCAACAGACGGTTGGTAGGCGTGCGACTGGTTGTACGTAGCCGAAGGTGGTCCGTTCAACATTTGGATATCTGGGTCGTTAGGATCTAAAGCTGAGGGTTCATTGTTTGGCACCGGTTCAGGGGTTGGATTGGACAGATTGGGATCTTCTCCGGCCTTGATAGCCTTGGCAATTCGTAGAGCATGATACTTGGCAAATTTAATTTTCGAGGCCACTTCTGGTTCTAATGGGCCCCATATCTGACACAAATCTAGGAACGTCGCTGCGGCCTGTAGTGTATCTGCCGTTTGCCTTTGATGCAGGGCCCATCAGTTTGCTAGCGGCGTACCAGAAGTCAAGAACTTGTACCTAGACGCTTTATTCGCTCTCATAGCATTCTCTGCCCTTTGTAGCGTTTCCTCTCCGAATTGCTCAACGTATGCTTGGCCAGCTGTGTCATCTATTATTGCGTCGTCTCGAGCATGGTCGTTTTTGGTCTTGCACGAAGATCAGCATTAAGGTTGCCGTGGATGCCTACAATCCCATAGTACCTGCTCGAGCTTATCCATGAGATTCATGGTATAAGTCATGCATTCGTCATCCGTATTATGTAGGCCTTTCGAGAGGATCTGGTTGACGATCCAGTAGTTACCTGCAAGACTGTAAGCCTCTATCCATCTCCTCTAAAGAAGACCTTATTTACACCAGTACGCAACGACTGGCTTGGCCTTTTCCACTTGACCAGCTCGTTGCACAAAGCGGGCAATGTCCGCCGATTTCAACGGAGTGGGGATGCTCGCCGCCATGTTAGATTTGAAATGAATATTTTCCAGAAGCTTCAGACGGCGGTGTACCTCAATGGTGCAAGCAATGCTTCAAGGATTATAAGGCTCTGGATTTCCGTCCCTAGAGGAACTCAAGGCGGGTAGTGACGATCTTTACCCCTGTCTACGCTAAGCCCCGCATCCGCTGACGCCTAGAAGGATCCGGAGGGAAGAGGACAGCTTTCAAAGACCGGCACGGCGGTACATAAACAGCCCTAACTCCGCGACTCTCGACTCCACAGTCCCTACCTTTTTTCTTCATAATGTTATCACATACTCTTTCTACCGCCTTGACGGCAGCTCTGCTACTGACTGGGAGTGTCAGAGCTGATGGCTTGTACACAAAAAACTCCCCTGTCCTACAGGTCGATGGGAAAAGCTATGACAAGCTTATTGCGAAGTCGAACAAAGTCTCGGTAGGTAAACAGGTTTATTCAAGACCATATTAAAGCTAATAGAAGCCTGCAGATGGTGGAGTAAGCGACTCCACTCACCCGGCCGTTGTGGGCTCACTGATGTGAACGCAGATTCTATGCTCCATGGTGCGGGCATTGCAAGAACCTCAAACCGGCATATGAGAAGGCTGCCAAGGGGGTAAGCGGTCTTGCCCAGGTGGCAGCCGTCAATTGTGACGATGAGAGCAACAAGGCCTTCTGTGGGAGCATGGGTGTCCAGGGCTTTCCCACCCTCAAGATTGTTAAACCTTCTAAAAAGCCTGGAAAACCAATTGTGGAAGACTATCAAGGGGCGCGCGAAGCGAAACCCATCATTGAAGCCATAAAGAACGCGATTCCCAATCATGTTAAAAGAATAGCAGACAAGGGCTTGGATGCATGGTTAGAAGCCAGCAATGACACCAGCAAAGCAATACTATTCAGTGAGAAGGGAACAACAGGAGCACTTATTAAGGTGCTGGCCGCCGATTATCGCGACAGGATGAGTTTTGCCCAAATCAGGAACAAGGAGAAAGCGGCAGTGGAGATGTTTGGGATAACTGAGTACCCCACGCTTGTTGTACTACCTGGCGGAAGCAAAGAGCCTGTGAAGTTTGAAGGGTCGTTCTCAAAAGACGCGATGACGGCATTCCTCGATCAGCACGCCGCACCAAAGCCTGAACCTTCAGCGAAGAAACCAAAGCAGAAACCTCTGGCCAAAGAGCCAGAAGAAAACACAGAAAAAGAAGCAGCAAAATCAGCCTCAGCATCCTCGTCGTTTACAGAAGCATCCTCCTCTCACGCCTCCGCCGAAGCCTCCTCTGAAGCAGCCGGAGCCACCTCCATCATTCTCGAAGATGAAAGCAACCCCACCGAGTCTCCAGAACCCATCGCTGTCCCGGAAGATGCACCCAAACCTGTAGTAATGCCCGACTTAGCTCCCCCTATTCCCGCTCTAGTTGAGCAAAGATATCTAGAGAAGCAATGTCTTGGACCGAAGAGTGGAACTTGCATACTTGCGCTTCTGCCATCGGCAGTAGATGATGAAAACTCGGCACTTCCAGATGCGGCGAACACTGCTCTTGCAAGCTTAGCGCAATTGGCAGAAAAACACAGGGAAAGGGGCAGCAAGCTGTTCCCATTCTTCTCCGTCCCGGGAAGAAATACCGGCGCCGCCGTCTTACGAGATGCGCTGAAGCTCGGAAGCGACAAGGAGATTGAACTCATAGCAGTAAATGCGAGGAGGGGATGGTGGAGACGGTTTGAGGCGGGTGATTATCACATTCACTCGGTGGAGACCTGGGTAGACGCTATTAGATTCGGGGATGGCGCGAAGAGCCAACTACCTGAGAGCTTGGTGGTTGATGAGGAAAAAGCAGCGGAGGAGCAGCCAGCAGCTGCGGAGAATGAGGCGCCTGTGCATGTGGAGTTGTAGTTATGTAAAGGTGAAGTAGCTGTTTGATAGTTAGCAATTTCAGATGAACATTCTACATTGCTAGCCTCTTTGTAGCTTCGTCGTCCGTTGTTTCACCCAATTCCAATTAAAATATGGAAAACTGTCGAGGCTAAACCTCTCTTGGAAGCCGCTTCTTCTTGTTCTAAATCTCATCTTTTACCACCCCCATCGCCAACTCGAGACTCCAAACCCAATCTAGCGAACCCCTCGCGTTCATTATTAGCCCTACCCCGAATCCCCCGCTCCGGAGAAAATAAACACCCTCGCTCGACCGTAATTTGGGTTGCCGTTCCCCGACCGCACCGCACGACAGCGCTATGGCGGTGCTTGCGTTGCGGGCGTATAATTGATTTTTTATGAATACGGTATCGGGTTGGATTTTGGGTATATTAGGATGTCGCTCTTCTACTGTTCCTGGCCATTTTCCAAAACTTCGAACCGATATCTCCCTGTGCCTTTTGGAAGCGTTGTCTTATCGCGCCTCTCCATATATTGCACGCATAAATCTAAGCTCATATATCAAAAGCCGTTCCGACTCATATACGATCGCGCAATACCCTTTCCGCTTCTCCATCCCCGCCAGCCCCTCCATCATAACAAAAATGTCCCGCCTCTTCCCCCACGCCCCCTACGCCGAAGACCAACCCCTCGCGCATCTAATCCTCACAACCCACGTCCTCCACCGCGGTTTCCAATCCGGCGCTCTCTTCGGCACACTCCTCTCCCCCCTGCCCTTGCTCTACCACCGTTTCTACCCTTCCAACGCAGGGTCCCTGTCTAGTACGAGCGCAGACCAGATCCGAAACGTTCCATCATCGACGCTGCCGAGACCGGTAACCTCGTCCATTTCATATCAACCCCGAGCAGCGTCTTTTTGGCGATCGACGCTCCTCTCCTGGACCGGCATGGGGGGCATAATCGGTTTCGGGGCGGTAGCGGTGATGCTGCCGATGATGATGCGGGGGAAGGAGGAGATTGAGTGGCAGGATCGCGCGTGGAGACTGTTGGCGAATCGGGGCCAGGTGGAGGTGGACGAGTGGAGTTTGTGTGGTGTTGGGGCAGGGGTTGTGGGGGTGATGTGGGCGAGGAGTAGGGAGTTTGATCTGCAGGGGTGGAGAAGTGCAGGGAGGGTTGTGGGGGGAGCGGGGTTGGGGAGTTTGGCCGGGATTGGGGGATTGTTTTTGTGGCGGACGGTGGTTCCTAGAGGGGAGTAAGGGGGTTATGAGGGAAGACGTGGGGTGGAGAGTGTGTGAAAGGAGTCGGATATTTTTTGGAGTTTCGGCGGCTGGTCTCCGAGTGCTTTAGCATCGTCGGTGGGGATTGTAAGTGCATTATCCATCACACCGGTGAGGGAACATGGCAAGCTAGAGCCTGCTTGATGTCAGAATTAAACGATTTCACAAGTGGTACCCTATGTAAAGTATGACAAAAGAGTAGGAAAATAAATACCCCGACCCTCGTGAAGGTCAGCCTCGTCTTCATAGCACGTAATTTCCCCATCAAGTTCCATGAACTATGGTCTCTGCCGTGCTGTCTGTATTTGACGAAGCTCACGCCTACGCTGTCATGGTAAAAAAATCTACTAGTACCTCTATTCAGCATAACAGTTCCTAATGAAACGCCCATATAGGCATTTGTCTCGTGCTCAAGCGCGGCGGACCAAATCGTTCATGCAGATCACGATAGTATTCTTCTTCCAGCAACACCGGTGACATGGCTAGTATATCTGGGACCTCAACTTTACGGCAGTTGGTAACTGAAAGGTGATATAGCTCCTCCGGCCATAAACGTAAGTAATGGAAAGCTGAGAGGTTGGGAAGCTCGATGAGGGATTCGTGTCAGATATCTCGTATGACGGTTTCATTAAGGGTGCCTGAAATTTCGTTTGGATTTTGTGAAAGCGCCCAGTCGTCGGACGGGATTAGGTCGTCCACAATAGTTTGTAGTCGCGATGAGCGCACAAGGACGTCAATTTCTTTTCCTGGCATATTGTTTGCACCATTCCATATCATCGCCAATGTACTGATGAGAACGAAAGGATGGCCATGACGTTCGAAAATCGAGAGAACAGTATCTGGATATCCAGTACATATCAGCTTCTCTGGGTCTCGATCAAAGGGCTCGGCATCGAGATTGAAGATGTCAAGAAGGGGTGATAGATTTATATTCAAGACGTAGGCATGATCGAGGTCGATTTTCTCATTCTCCAGAGACGAGAATATAGGTATCCACGAAGGTTGATAGGTGAAACTAGAATTTGTAAATGAATTCTCCTTAAGCTAGTTTATAGAGCTACAGTATTGGCCACCCAACCCTCCGGAATTCCCATCACTCAATCGGGCTCAAATTGAAGCTCTAGATCATAACTACTACTACTGTTAATAATACTGTTATTGGTTTGATAGTACGTCCGTACTTTGTTGTGTACTTACTTGCTACGAACACCTTCACCAATCTCAAGCCACGATCGCCAGCGAAATTTCACGACCACAAGATGACCGACTTCTTGTGCTGAGATGGCAAACGAAGTTCAACCAGACTTAACGACCATACAACAAATTTTGAGAAGAAGCCGCTCTTTGTGGTCCTTCTATGCGATCACGACTACAGATCTTCGAAACCTTCTCGGCAAAGTCCCCGCATTTCCTATCCGTGCCCCACCCTTCGCTTAGTTCTAGTGCTCTACAGCCATGCAACAATTACAGCCATGCAACAACAAAATTCAACTACTCTACACGAGGGTTTTTGAGCAATTGCTTCAAAACAACGCGCCATTTCTTCCGAAATCCCTCGACTAGCTTAATGCGAGCAGCCCTATGGGGCCTCGTAGCCCTGTAGCACTTCTTTAGTGCATTTAAATAACGCTTTTCCCTGGCCTCTTCGCGCTGCTGCTGCTTCTCATCCTCCAATTTCTGCCTATCTTGAGTCATACTTCGAGCATTTTTGACGTACAAGACGCCTTCGCTTTGAAGAACCTTATTAGACTGCTTTCTGCGTGCTTTGCGAGCATTTTCAGCGGCCGTCGTTTGACTTAATTGATTCTGCAGCAACTTCATTTTACATGCAATGACGTTAGCGCCTTTTCAGAACGTTACAAGCTTATTTTCAAGATCTTCTGATATCGATTCTTTGATTATCAGATGAATCAGCTGATTTGCAATTGCAGCTCGACTACTAGAAGTTTTTCAAACGACTGAATCATCTATTAGATGAGTAATTAAGAATCTATATAGTATAAACTTAATTAAAATGTCACGATCGAGGGTTGCTAGGCTTGGCAACTAGTTCTAAGTCTAATAGGGAGGTTGATGTTATATTAGGCTCGATCTATGCCTGCCGCCTTTAGCCCTGCAGGAATGATCTCGAGCACGTTCACGACCGGCCCTCGGGCAATCCTTGCGATCTCGTCGATTGCCAAGTGGGGCGCGATAGCTGTGACCGCAACCACTTGCGCGCTCGCGTCAAACAGCTCGTTGGCAACCGAGCTCAGATACTTTCCAAGCCTGGCCTTGTCCCCGGCGCTCACGCAAGCCAGGACGGTGCCGACGTCCGCATGGCTGAGGACGAGTTCGAGCGGCTTCTTCTCGGACGCGTATCGCAAGAAAATCTAGTCGTAATAGAAGACCGCGGCCCGAACGACGAGCCCGTCGATTAAGCCAATTTTCTTTGCAACCGCTGCTTTTGCATTCTGTTCCATCAACCGCGTTCCAATCCACTTAAGCTGCCCGACGCACCGCTGAGAGTGCGCGGTCGACGGCCGCTTCGGCGTGAATGCCAGTGGTATCGAACAACGGCACCGGGCTGTCCGCTGGCTTCACCAGCAGCATGATCTCCGTACAACCCAGAATGATGGCTTCAGCGCCTTGTTCGACCAGATGCGCGATCACCATGCGATAGGCCTCGCGAGATGCCGGTTCCGCTCGACCCTGAACCAACTCGTCGTAGATGATGCGATGAACAGTGGCGCGATCATCGGCATCGGGGGTCAGCACATCGAGGCCGAATCGATGTTGCAATCGGCCCTTGTAGAACTCCTGTTCCATCGTGAATGCGGTACCCAATAAGCCGACGCGCTTAAAGCCCTGAACTTTGATCCGATCGGCTGTTGGATCGGCGATATGCAGCAGCGGAATGCGAACAGCGGCCTGTACCTGGTCGGCCATTCGATGCATGGTGTTGGTGCAAATCAGGAAAAAGTCGGCGCCACCTTGCTCTAAGCGCGTTGCTGCGTCGATCATCAGCGCTGCCGCGTCATCCCAACGTCCGGCATGTTGCAGAGCCTCGATCTCGCCAAAATCAAGAGACCACATTAGACAGCGTGCAGACCGCAAGCCACCCAGTCGTTCCCGGACCGTTTGGTTGATGATCCGATAGTATTCGGCCGAGCTCTCCCAGCTCATGCCGCCGATTAGTCCGATGATGGCCTGCTGCGACATGGGTTCTGTCTTCAAGGGAGCGCCGAAACGCTTTTAGGAGCCTTCAGCCGGCCCAGCACGCATAGGGTCGAGGGCAACGAGGACGAAGGCAAGGACTAGGAATCTGGAATAACTATAATTCTTATAGCTAAAGAGTGACTAAATTGACTAAGACAGAACCTGAAGATCTAGTCAAGCTGAGTCTTCCGAGATTCTTATATATATCTAACCTTGGTCTTTCGGTTTAACCGGAATGCCGAGATTATCAATCAACATCTCGATCGAATGATCTAATTTGCCTCAGGACCTCAGACGTGTGGGGCTAACCCCCTACCGGGTTAGCGCTTTGCTTACTACGGAAGCTGCGATTACACGCCTGAGGGCAGAATCTAAAAATACGGGCAGATCTGGCTTACAACCAGGAAAAATACCGAACTTTGCCGTCGCCTTACCTGATGCGGTAAAGTACATTTTGTTCAGCTACCATGGAACTCAGCTACCTACTCGTTCGCCTACTCACATGCTTCATGTTTCGCGTTCGAATATGCGTCATTCGCTCCATGACCTACTCCATAGTATGCTTCATACATGCTCCATAGCACATGCTAATTAGCTCAATAGAAAGCACCCTTCATGGCTCAACATCAAACTCCCTATCGAGCTCCCTATCGAACACCCTACATGCTTCAAAATACGCGTCGGTCCGGCGCATAACACACGTCAAACAGCGCTTCAAACAATTCTTCCTACATGGCTCCCTTCATGGTTTCCTACCGAACACCCTCCATGGCTCCCTTCATGGTTCCCTACCGAACACCCTTCATTGTTTCCTTCATGGCTCTCTACCAAATCTACCTACCTACCTACTGAGGGTCTATCTGTTTGTTCATATTTGTTATTCCTGATGAGAAGCGCGTTCCGCGATCTTAAGTTGTCGCTTGCGAGAAAGACGTTGAGAAAGCAACAACCGTTCCTATCGAACTCTCTACATGCTTATAAATACGCTTCGGTCGAGCGCATAACACACGTCAAACAGTGCTTCAAACAATGCTTTCTACATGGCTTTCTACCTACTTGTCACCCTACATGCTCACCTACCTATTCACCTACCTACATGACTCCCTACCAAGCTTCGAATTGCTTCATGTTCAAGGATCAAATTTGATTCCTAGTCCCTATCGAGCATCAAATATAACCTCTACCAAACACTGTCGTGGGGTTGCCCGCGCATCCCCCGAGCAGTTTAGTAAGGGGCAGAGGCCGGGGTCTGGGCCAACGATAGGAGAGCCGGGAGCAGTTCTCGATGTACATATAGATTCCTTTTTCGGCATGTAGATAGATCATTCAGACATACACACGTTCTACAGTACCTTTCTACTAGTACGATCATTGCACGTGTCCGTTGTTTGCTGACCCTGTTGGTTCTACAGCTCCCTATACCGCACCTGTACCCTATTCCTCGACAACACTCTTCACGACTTTCTACCAAATCTACCTACCTACCTGCTGAGAATCTGCCTACCTGCGTGCTGAGGGTCTATCTATCTATCTACTGAGGGCCTACCTACCTAATAAACCATTAAGTCGTTACAAAACTATATTTCAACCGTTGAAAAGTCTTTAAAATATGCTCGAACAGTCGAACGACTAGCTGAACTCACCGAGCAACGAAAAATGAACCTAGCATATCTTTGAAAATTTGAAAATGATTTTGAAAATATGAATATAAATTAGATTATGTTACGAGTGTGTCGGGATTGGATAGGGTTTCCTAGCCAATAAGCCCTAGGGGTTTTTGCCCATGTTAAACCCCAGCCCCGATACTCTATCCTAGCGCTTCCGATACCCGAGCAAACCTGCTTCGCCCCCTTTGTTTTGCCCTACTATAGATACAGCTCGGAACCCTCTTTGGTTCCTTCTGTATTCTTAATATCCTAGTTATAGCTACCTCTATTGATCAAACATTCTATCCAGCTACGCACTACCTCGCTGCAGTGTGGTTAGATTCTAGGCACGGTCCCAACAGATTATCACATTCACTGTGCAACAGTGCAACAGAGATTATACTCTTTTTCTCGCGGAACATGTATTTAGAATTTATGTCAATAGATAGAATAAATATACGAGTATTGACTGCAGTTGTCAATATCGAAAGAATATATGTGTTGCGTTGTTTGCGTCTGAAAGACGAATGTTAATGATTTTCAAAACAACGCTGATCTGGCAAAAATACGGCGCCTTGGTCTCAGACGTGTTACCCGTAGGTAGGCTGCGAAGTCATCCAGAGGGTCCCTAACCCAAAGGGGCTTAGGGGATGTAGTTAACCCGAAGGGGCTTAGCTACGGAAACACGTCTGAGGTCCTGAGGCAAAAATATTTTGTCGTGTCCGAGTACCCATAGAATATACTTTCGTACACAGTGTGACAGTACCTTAAAGTAAGGTCACTTTGTAGTGGGGGAAACCGGATGTAGAGGCAGGTTTGAGGCTCCCACAGCAACTTGATCCTTCAATTCATGCCACTTGTCGCTTCCGAGGCCT
>JAABUL010004113.1_pt1 | contig 20095 bp, 19 predicted proteins | sample 5559151 | NCBI WGS metagenome assembly JAABUL01 (sample SAMN10711876, study PRJNA513368) | rock metagenome | isolation source: Antarctica rocks | place: Antarctica: Victoria Land, Pudding Butte sud | reverse complement strand
TCTTGTTATTGTCAATGTTATTTGGGGTCGAAGCCTTGCATATTCAGCTTTGCGTTCGAGGCTGTCCGCAGTCACGAAACCATGCACGTATGCGAGCTATTCGGGGTCTGCATTGTACAGTACCGCAATCGCAATCTCCTGATCCAAGGTAGCGAGGCTCGGTTTGCACCGCTCTTGGTGAGGGTGAGAGAAGAAAATATGATTGGTAGCATCATGAATGAGGTATTTCACCCGGACTTGTAGGTTTGATATATTCTACCGCAATCCCAATTCGGGAGAGTACATAGGTGGTACATTGTGCTTGAGGAACCTTATCTCCGGAGGTCAGGGGAGGACTAGGAATTGCCGCCGACAAAGCGGGGAAGGAGTGACTCAAATCTGACCATTCATCTCATTTAAACATCAAAGTCCCGTGCACCTAACGCGGGGTCTAGGGATTGCCGCAAGAGGCATCGGTCGGGAACCCACCCAACAGGACTGCCACTGTCAGTCTTTCACACAACTCTCTACTGATTGGTGGAAGACAGCCAAGCTGAACAATCAATAATCAATAATCAATAACGACAATAATATGTAATTTACACTTTCGATAAGGTGTCAGCCACTACCAGGAGTACACCACGCGGCTGCCAAGAACCGATCTCGAGATCGACTGGTCAATTATTGATACGGAATATGTACTCCGTACAGCTGTGGGTAATTGTCCTGTGGTACTGATAAGCTTTGATCCGAATCTGGCTGGCGCGAGGCAGTCACCAAATGCTTCGATCCTACTACTGTACTACCTTACTCTATATCGTTAGTAGGATTTCGGGAGCAGGGGAGCGGGACTGGGATGCTGACCTATCACATCCCATGCTACCCCCTTGTCCTGCTCCACCCCCACCTAACGATAATCTGAGGGCCCTACCGAAAGCACGCTCATCTGCAGCTGAAGATTAATCCCCCAACCAGAAGTATGTATACCGATAATACAGTACATAGTCGACCGCAAGCCCTTCCTCGTTAGTGGCTACCGACTGCCGACATTGGCGGACTTGCCTGGCTCCTGCTTTATCTACGGTATCATGATTGTTTTATGATGGTGTTGTACTAACTGACCCTAAGGTATCTATCTACCTGACCTTACCCTACTCAAGGTGCTTTCTCTGTCGTCTGTCATGACTCTCCATACGAGAATATATGCAGACACTGTCCTCCATCATTTCACGGCCTTTCTTTTTGTACTGCTTACTTGAAACAACCCACATTCCTCGATCGCGTGACCGGTGTGCACGAGCCACTGCTGCTAAACAACCCCCTTCCACTGCTTGGTCGATGCCTGCATCATAATCTCTAATCCTGACTTATAACTCTTCTTGTGCTTGCATCTCGCCTTGCCCGGCTGCACCACTCGCACGTCCCTCATCTCAGCTATGCAACGTCCTCCACAGACCCGCCCCGTGTCGCCAAAGTCGACCGTGCGGCTTTCACCTACAGCCAACGAGTTCCCTCGACAGGCTGGTCAGACTCTACAAGTGTCGAAGCCTGAGAACGGCCTCATCTCTCCGGCCAAATCAACGTTCTCGTTCAACGACGATGAGCCCAAGTCACAACCCGTCTCAGATATGCCAGATCTAATCGACCAGAAGAAGATATCACGACGGATTTCCCGAGGCGCTCCCGGGGACGCCGCGCTCATGTCGATGGTTCACCGAGACCAAGAGGGCATAGATCTTGCAAGAAGGAAGAGCTCATTCTTCACAGAAGTTTTTGCCTATCGCGAACCGAATCTCTCGCCGCGAGAGAAGGTTTACAAGAATTCCGTCATTGCCGCGGAAGTGAAGACTAATGTCATTGTAAGAGCTTTTCCGACTGGGACTCCAGGTCGTTGAGCCGTGCTTACGGGTCTTCACTAGGTGAAAGACGAATTCATCTTCCTGAAGAGTCTCTCCGAGCATCTTTCTCAACGGTACCAAAGGCCCACCTCCTCCATTTTCATCACCCTCGACCACTCTGCCTGTCTTTTGTTGGCTGGCACATTCGATTCAGCTTACATTTTCACCATAACCGCCCTTCCCTCACAAATCCAGCCGGTGACGAACAAGCGGAACACCGCTCTTGTTCAAGCCTTCATGACCGATTCACTCGGTGTGTCTGCAGACAGAGGCGTGGTGAGATTTATTGGCATTGGGGAGGAATACCTTGGCACAAATGGCATGACGGTCCTTGGCGAAATTGACCACTTGACCAAAGGTGATGACAATGTGGCCGACTCAAGACGACCAAGCACTGTCTCGTCTGACACCAGACGACCAAGCGCTATGACTCTCGGAAGAGGTCGAAGCCGAAAGGCGCCGAAACCCAAGGAACTCGCCATACAAGAAACGAGTCTGCCACAAACCGCAGAGAAGCCGCCAAGTCCTCCGCTAAAGAGTCCACCTATGCCCGCAATGCCCGCAATGCCCGCAATGCCCGCAATGCCAACCGAGAAGAGTGCGATGGACAAAAAGGCGGAGACAGTACAGAAGAAGATGGGACGAAGGAAGAGTTTTCTGTCCATGTTCGGGAGGTAGGAATTTGGGTCGTACCTTGGGTAGTCGCGGGGCAAGTGAAAGTCATGGATCGCTGAATTTCACGTACTACGGCTCCGATATCCATATGGTTCAGACGCCTATTGGATGGAGAGGTTCGAGACGTTGTCCCGTTTTGTTATTGGGAGGGCGCATGCAGCATTTACGGAGGAAGCATCCGGACGGGCTATTGGGGGCATTTTTGGGTCGGGACCTCAGGATATCGAAATATTCCTTGGAATCCATTGGGTTAACTCTACCTTGTTTTATGACAGCGAAGGTGCATGATAGTACGGATGGGAAGTGGGATTATACCTTACTCGAGTAATACATTTTAATTTTCTGGTTTTCCAAAAGGGGGGAAAGTTGTGTATTGCATACAAACAATTATTGCTGCCTTGTCGTGGGGTGGCAACGGGAGATATGTCTACCCACCTTTCGATTGCGATAAACCATTAGATTTGTATCATCAATCGCTTCGTACTGACCAGAAATGCGTTTGCGAAGATCGTTGCTCGCACACATGTACAGAAGTTAGGTACACTGACTCTACAGCACATCGATTCGATTCTATTCTATTCTATTCTATTAATGAATGTTAATCTATTCTTTTTTTTCAGTGTCGCTCGTCATGGCCTTGGTGATTAATAGCGCCATACTCCAGGCCCTTGCTCATTCATCCCAGTGCCCCTCCCTTGTACTCTCAGCGTTCATTGTACCGGCTGTCAGAGGGCATCTTTGCGGAGTTCGGGGCAGGTGACGGATCGACGTGCCAAGCCGATCGGCGCCGGGGGGTTTGGGAGCGTTACCTGCCCAGCTCAGGTGACGGTCGGGAATAAGAGGTAGAAGAAGAGGCCGAACACGTAGAAACCGTGCTACTAGAGCGAGAAACACACATGCTCCACGGTCTTTTCTATACCAAGGATTCCTTAGACGAGGTTCATTGCTATTTGCCGCGCCATCTGTGATTTGTTCTTCTCTGTGCTTTCCGCTGCAAGAAGACTAGAATATTCTATTTCAATATTTGAGATTCAGGGCACAACTTAGAATAACCAAGAGCATGTTCAAAACAAGAGAGTCAAGGTATTCTAGGCACAACGAGAATTTGAGGGGGTCTATGAGATTGGTATCTAGATTCTAAATGTAACGATTTTTGGATTCGTAGCGAGTGTATAGTACAACAAAATCAACACGGTCTCCCATCATGGGCGAATGTCTTCCTCCATTCAACAAAATCCTTCCTCCGACAGCAGCGCCAACGCACATCTAAATGTCGAAAGTAACCACACACGTCGAACTACTACTCGTCACCCCCACCCCCGGCTGAATATTATTCCCAGTCGTCCCATCCACCTTCCCCCCGCCCCCATAACTCGCCGAACAGCTCACATACCCGCCCGTCTTCCAGCTCTGATCCCAGTTGATATCCTGCGCGAGCTTGGTATCGGACGCCTTGACCGTCTGCGCGTTGGGCATTTGGTCGCCGTTGCTCCATTTCTGGCCAGAGGTGCAGGAGACGGAGAGGCTGCCGGAGGCGGAGGTGCCGGTGGCGCCTATGCCGTAGGAGACGGATTGCGAGTCGCCTTCGTAGCCGGTGATGGTGCAGGTGTCGCCGCGGGTGGAGAGGGTGGTGGCGACGGGGGCGGAGAAGGCGAGGGTGAGGAGGGTGAGGGAGGTGAATGCGAGGGCCAGGGAGTACATGGTGATATGAGTTGGTGAGGTTGTGATTTTGAAAGTTTCAAAGCCTTGGTGGGCTGATGGATGTGATTGTAGGTGAAGATGTTTGTCTTGATTGTAAGGAGTCCTTGGATGATTGAACTATGATTGATATCGTTTGACGAAGGACACGAAGCTTGCTTTATATTCTCCCTGAGCCCATGATCAATATCTACCATCGAAACTTCTACTGTCAGACCAACAGATCGCCGTCTGCCTCGCCGCAGTATCAGTCCCTCGAAACCGGTCATGTCGACTATTCAGGCAACAGCTTGACCTTGCTCTTTGTCACGATCTCCCAAGGCTTTCTCACCGATCGCCGGGCTTCCATGTTGTGCCGCCGATGTGCAAGATCGGCACAAGACGCCGCGGAAGCTCTGAACGCGGCATACTTGCCCCTGTGGACGTTGGCTCCATGGAATGGAAGGCTCTTGTTCTATACGCAAGGAAGATACTAGTTGTGCAATCAGCAAGCTCGCTACACCTGTTGGAAAAGGTATATCTCCACCAATTTGGGAACAATGACGGAAATACTGGTTGTAATGATGCTCTCTTGGCTCTTCATTCGACAGCTACGTCGTGACACCCGAAACAGAAACAAGATCAACATGGCTGCGAACCTTCAACCACCAATGATGAAGGAATGAAAGTCCCACTGCAGCTTCCACTACAGACATCCAACACCTCGACTTCCATGCTCCTACTCTATGCCTGCGAATCTTGCACACACATGGAAAAGTGCCTTGACGATCCGATGCACTTGAACCCAAGGTACTCTTACTGGACACGTGAAAGCCACGGTCGAAGATGATACCACAAAGTCTGCGCAGGAGCGTAAATAGATCTCCATCTGAGCCTCAAAAGCGGAGAAGTGGTGGACCCTGACGAGTAGATCGCCAAGTCGATGGTTTCGAATTGCGAGTTAAACCAACATGGGGCACAGCAAACCCACATTTCTTAAGGTATACTACTACCCCAGTGGTTTTATCGATAGGACTTACTCCATCTCCACTAGGGCACTGATCAGCCTTTTGTAGTACTTGTATAGCGGTAAGCCCCCGGTCCAACAGCTGTGGCCGTCAAGTTTCGGGGCTATGTCGGTATTAGCCGAGCTTCGGACCAAGCTAGTCCTAAAGAGTAAAACTAAGCCTTTGTTGGGTCTAGGGCAGCCTGAAGAATACTAGCTGCGCGGGTAGAGGTTAGCATGGCGTGAATCTGCCGACGTGCACATTGAATCAATCGATCAGCTGTGGATTGACCGATGAAACAAGAAAAAACTTGCCTCGGAATCTCAGACCAGCTGGCTTAGTCATGCAGTCCGCGCCAGCGGATCTGAGGGCGAGATTTATCGAATTTGATCAGGTTGTCACTATGTTTATCCTGTGACAGCTCCTCAACAACCATATGTTTGGATTAATCGGACTATACTCGTCGCGAGATATGTTGAATTGGAAAGTAGTTCAGAGTGTAAGATGATAATCTAATGTTTGAATATCCTCAATGCAGACTGTCGACGTGAGACGAACTGTTTTTCATTCAGATGTCGTTCTGATAAAAACCCCCGCATCTGTAGATGCCGGAATGACGATAATCTGACGGATTGCAGCAGACCCCGTTGGCACTCATGCTCTGACCAAGCCGAATGGGGCTGAGATGATTCCGAGGCAAGAAAAAACCGCCGTCTTGGGCTGTGGAAATGATAGCGGGGATTCGTGCGCATACCTACGCATAAGCACTTATGTACGGAGTACTTCACTGCGTAGGTAGGTAGGTAGGTAGGTGGGTGGTGTTCTAGGGGCTGCGAAGATGGGGGGTTTGGTTTAATGTTTTTGGTAAGTGTTAGATTGATGTCAACTTTCTTGTTGCAGACGGGAAAGAATATCATATATAAACAAGAAAGAAGAAAAACATTTTATGATCTTGAAGTACACTTCAGCTTTTCCCGCGCGAGCATTGTTTCTTTCATCAAACCTCGTGATCAGAATTGGTTTGGATCTAGTGATTGAAGACTTGCTATGTACAAACGTCGCGAAACTGGCGAAACAGACCCCCCGATGCTGTCCTGATCATCCTGGAAAGAGTTCAGATGGTTCTTTGACCACGGCTGGAATATATGCCGTATCAATCTTCAAAAGTTGAGGTCGAGGCTGATCATGCTCCTGAACAAGCTTTGAATACTTCTTGTGCAACTCTTCCAGTTCGGCAGCTTCGCAGAATGATGTCGTCATCGCTTTGCTGGTTCTTCGCTTTGATCCGGTCTTTGCTCCGAGGCTTTGGGGTCCGTCTGACTTTTGTTGAAGCAGCGATAGGTGAAAGTGTGTAGATTCTATGAAGGTGAAGGTTTCAGCCAACTAAACCAACAGATACCCCTGACTAACCCGATTAGGATAGGCCCTGAGCATCACGTGCATCAACAACTTTAGATGTTTTCTGCGCCGTACCTTTCCTCAAAGGTACCATGCACAAGGGACACTGTGGAGAAGCTCAGCGATTGTATGGAGGAACTCAATGGCAGCGGCACCACGCCCGATTCGATATCCGGGCTGGCAGTCAGCGAAAAGGGGACAGCACCCGCTCGCCGCGCTATATCAGTTTCGCCAAGCTGCCTGGGTATGGCTTTAACGACACGCTCCTTGGTTGCCTCTCTCTTCACTTCGTTTTGCCCAGTCCTCGTTTCGGCGATTGAGATTCATCTGAAGTGCCGTTTTGGACTTTGTTTTCTTGCCCTTCCATCTCATCTCGAGTCAGGAATCTGCCTCCAGGTCCTCTTGGTCTTCTCATTGCATGCTTGCCTCTATTCGAGCTGTTGTCTCGCAACGCGCCACTCCAAAATCCGGTGAAACTGTTTGGCGTTGATATAAAGGGGTGATTCGTTGGTAGGGCCCGAAATATCCTCTAAGTCTGGAGGCTGAGGTTGGGAACTGCTTGAGGTAGGAGGAACCAGAAGCTGAGGCGGAGGAGGAAGCAGAGATAGTTAACTTGAAGGAGATGGAAGATGAAGGCCTCGGGGTAAGTAAATAGGTAGGGAGTGCTCTCGTTGCAGCGTTGATGGACGAGGTCCGTTCGATAATGTGCTCGGAAAAATCAATGGATTCACCGCAAGGTCTGTTCCGAATCTCCCTACCACGATCAAATCTAACATACCGTTTGAAGCCAGTGAGCCATCTGTAATTCGGCCAGGAACCGTCTTCGAATACATCTTTGGGTCTAGCAGTGGCGGGTAAGTCGCCAAGTGTTTCAGATCACATAATACTACTTCAATCGCTCACAAACAAGTCTGATTGCCATCATGCTGGGTCGTCTAGGAATGTCAGAGGATGAATGCCTTGAATCATTTCGAAAATACGGAGATGCTCTATTCCACCATCCCAATTGGCTACATAGCGCTTCTGCGGGTCTGTACGGTTTTAAGTACAGCGCTCAACAGCTCGAACAGGCAACTCGAACGGTCCTTAGAACTTTTGACCCAAGCCCCGAAGACATAAAATGGAAGCGAGATTTGTTCGCATCCCCTGCAAGCAAGTGTAAAACGTACTAGTCACGAGTCTTGTAGGAGTACTGTCTTGCTTACGCATCAAGAACAGGGCGGTCACCGCAAACAGCATTGACTCTGAAGACGGTCGCCCTCATATCTTTCGCTCTTACGAAACCTATGGTGATACCCAGTCAAGTGCGAAACCTCCAGCAGCTGCAGTTGTTCCCCTATGGCAAGTCGCACGAGCAACATCTGCAGCCCCGATGTATTTTTCGCCAATTACCATCGAAGACAAATCCTACGTAGATGGGGGCCTCGGGACCAACAATCCCGCTTTCGAGGCTTTCTGTGAGATAAGAACTGCCCAAGAAGGTTCCGCCCGTAAAGAATCGCTCCCTAGACCATTGGTCATCAGCATCGGATCAGGCCAGAGCACACAAACCCAAAGATTTGCAGGCTCAAATCTTAAGGTTGTTATATCTGCTATAGCGTGCCTCATTACCCAGACGCAGAACGTTCACAACACACTGTTAGAGGTGGCGCAGAGATCAGAATTGGACTACTTTCGATTCACTATGGACCCTGGACTCAAAGGCATTTCTCTAGATACCTGGAAGGTGAAGAAAAGAGGAGGCAAAACCATCTACAAGACCCTGGAGCGTATTGAAAAAGAGTGTATGAGATACTTGAAACAGGAAGACGTGCGTGTTGAGCTCCGCCGGTGTGCGCAAATAATTGTGAAACGGTGCAGCTCTGGATCCACTGTGGTGCAGTCGAAGCCTGCTGTTCCTACAATCAACCCTGGATTCAATGTGCCGCAGTCAAAGCCGGCTATATCTACGATCCCTTTCGGCCAAGACCATGACTTCGTTGGACGTGAAATGATCCTGGATGAGCTGCGCCAAAAGTTCAATTTTCAGAATCGACTTGCCTTGGTGGGAATGGGTGGAGTCGGGTGAGTCAATCATGCATCGAGCGGGATGTCGGCAGTGAGCCTCGCCCTTCGTTTGATGCTGTACTGACCAAATCGAAAAATCCAGGAAGACACAAATTGCAATTGAATTCGGCCACCGGTTCGGAAAACGCTACCCTCAACGACCAGTATTTTGGATGAACGCGAGTACTGAATCCAGACTCGAGCAGAGTTACAACACAATAGCCAATGTGCTGCAAATCCCAAAACAGCGAAATTCTGAAACCAATGTCTTTCGGCTGGTCTGCAACTGGCTACGATATGAGGCCAACGATGGCTGGCTGATAATTCTTGACAATGCTGACGATGAGGGTTTGTTCGAAAATACACCCAAAGACAGATATACAGACGCAGCGGAAGTCTGGAGCGAAAGCCCTTTACCGCTGTCCACGTATCTTCCTCAGACTTCGAACGGATTGGTCTTGTTCACCTCTCGGAACAGGAGCGCTGCCTTCAAACTGGTTGGAAATAACAAGAACATAATCACCGTTTGGCCAATGTCTGTACATGAGAGTTCAAGGATGTTCTCGACGAGATTCAGTGGGATATGCACTCTGGAGGATGTGAATGGACTAACTAAGCAGCTTGAGTACTTACCACTTGCAATTAGCCAAGCTGCAGCATACTTGAGCCAAGGCACACTGACAGTGAGGGAATACATGACTGCATTCTCGAAAGCTCGTGAGGTCATCGATGCGGACTTTCCCGATCTTCGAAGGGACCCCACTGCCCTCAATTCAGCTACCAAGACCTTACAAGCCTCTTTTGATCATCTCTACATAAAGACACCATCTCCTGTACGACTTCTGGCGCTGATGAGTCTTTTTGACCACAATGATATACCAGATTATCTGGTTCGGGACTACGTAGTTAATGAATACTTCGAACCAAGCGCCAAATCAAAGGACGAGCTTGACCAGGCTTTCAGGGACGACGTAACAACCTTAAGAAGCTATAGCCTCTTAGTCATCGGGAGCAACAGCGACTCTTTGAGTATACATCGACTAGTCAAATTGTCCATGCAGCGATGGTTGGACACACGCGGCGAATTGGATATTTGGAAGCTCAAATATCTTAAAATACTGTCAGCAGCCTTTCCTAGCAATCCATACGTTGACTGGGGAAGAGCTCAGAGGTTGTTCCCGCATGCAGAGGCTGCATTGGAGTACATACCGATTATTGAGCATGACTGGGAATCCTGGACCGCAATCATCTTGCCTGCTGCGCGGTTAGCCGAAGCAACAGGTAGATACAATCGGGCGCAAGAACTCATTCAAACCGCATTGGGCCGGCTCGACGAAGGTCTAGGACCAGACCACTTACTAACACTTACCGCAATCTCAGATCTGGGATCCGTACTTTGGCATCAAGGCAAATACGAGGCGGCGGAGGAGATGAATCAGCGAGCGTTACAAGGACGCAAGAAGACATTGGGAGTCGAGCATTCTGATACATTGATCGAGATCAGAGCAAATACAGGTCGGCGGAGAAGATAAATCGACGAGCGTTACAAGAATACGAGAAAGCGTTGGAAGTTCAGCATTTCGATACATTAATCAGCTTCAGCAATCTGGCATCCGTGTTTTGATTTCAGGATAAATACGAGGAAGCGAAGAAGATGAATTGACGAGCGTTACAGGAACGCAAGAAGGCATTGAGAGTCGAGTATTCCGATACATTGATCAGCGTCGACAACCTGACATTGATGCTGAAAGACCAAGGCAAATACGAGGCGACGAAGGAAATAATGCAATGATTGTTATGAGAACAGAAGTCTATATAATGTTGATTTCTAATAATTACTTCAGATACTGTATATCTACTCATCAACTCAAATTGATATACGAATCCTCTTAGCGTCTTATAAAGTAAATAGCAATCTGCTTGACTTCTCTATACGATCTCAAGGAAAATAGTTCATTAACATCGTGGTTCCTAACCTCTAAAATGAAAGCATTAAAGTGAATCATATTTTCAATGGCTGGACGAGAAAGACACGGTGGCAGGAGTTCGACCGATCGAGAGGTTCGGTGGGAGGCTCTGGGGTATCAGGAGTATCTAAGCAATCGAGGGTCGTTGAATCTTCCGTCACATGTGAGTTAAGGAGGCCCGCGGTTCCGATCTCTGGCTCCGCGGTGGTGGCCGTGGGTGAAAGGATCGGTTTCGTCGGCCATCACGCTGTTATCGTCAAGGACGAGAGAATCATCTGCAGTATGTCAGCGGAAAGAACGGGACACTGGTCAGAAATACAACGGCGGACCAACCCTGACTATCGCCAGCCCCACTCGATCGACTTGAGCTGGTTATATTCTCCCGTCGCTGTCGGTCTCGCCGAGATGGCGGTGGTCTGAAGACAGGCCGAGGTTGCGAGCGCATCCGTGCGAGAATCTGGTCATGATCGGTATCATCTGCATTATCGATAGGGTCTTTCGGGAATCATTAGACGCAGCATATAGCAGTTAGGGCCTGCGACTGACCTGTACGTCGGACCTTCCCCAACCTGGGCACACCTTCGCCCCTTTCGTTCAAACCTGCATTGCCCGCTGTGCGCTTGAAGGCATCGCGAATACCCGTGGTACGTGTGGCCGTCTGGTCCCGGTCTCGCTTATGCCCATCTCCACTTTGCTTATCTACCTTATGCCCATCTTCATTGCGCCGGAGAACGTGAAGGTCGTTAGAGCGGATTGAACGATTCGGAGGTTGGAAGTCCAGACCAATCTTACTCCTGACGCGGCTGATCAAGATGGCTTTTAGCCTATGAGAACGAGGACCTTGTTAGAAACTGTGGGTGGCGGAGAGTTATGATTTTGATAGCGCTGTCACGGTAGTAGAGACTGCAATGGTAGATATGAATGTAGACGGTGTGAAGAGTAAAGAAGAATAGCGAAGAGTTGTTTGGCTTTGAGGTGGTGAAGTTTGAGAGTATGATTTGTACGAAAAACTAAAAGTGCCGTCGTCGCTCTACCCGGATCAGCACACAAGATCTCGTCGCTAATACTCAGGAGGCATAACTAAGTAACCATCCAAGGTAGAAATCCTCTGCAAATAAAATCCAAATACAGCTCTTAGAGTTCGAATCCGCAGGTCAAAGAAGTAACCTTAAGCCTTTTCCCACACTTGGCACACTGAACAGCGGTCAAAACAGCCCAGAAGTCCAAGTAGTCCAGTAGTAGGCCGCCGAACCCAAGAACCCAGAGAACCGAGATCCTGGCATTCGCAGCCCTCAGAACCTTTGATAGAATGAACAGTAGCCAAAATGGCCTAAAAATGTAGTAAATGGACCGCCGAACCACAAAACCCAGAAAATCAGGATCCTAGGATCGAGAGAGCCTTATTGCCTAACATGCCCGTAGATACACTTCGGATCATCGCAGTCCTTACCCCTCTGAGCCCTGTAACACAGTCCATTTCGCGCCAGGTACCATAGGCAGTCGTACTCGCGCGGACTCAGGGGACCAAAAAAATGGTTTTTGCTGCAGCCGGTACATCCGCCACGCAAGTAGTACCAATGGCACAAGTTCGCCTTTCGCAAAACCTGAAAATATGGGGAGCTCGGGTCGATCTTTAATGGCTTGTCGACACGTAGTCCACCGTCGTTGCGTATAACTGGTCCGAGTCTGCTGGCATCGATTGCGGGGTTTGCATACATCAGCCTTGAACCCGGAGATTTAGGAAAAGAAGAAATGGATGGATCGGAACTTCCGACTTGGGGATTAACAGTTGGAGCCGAAGCCACGATTGGGAAAGGCGCAGCTACGGGCTTATTGATATCCTGCGAGCCAAATAAAGTCTTGAGCGTAAGAGTCCGTGTAAAACCAAGAGCTGCAATCTGTGGGTGAATTGGGCCACCCTTGAGTAAGGTGATTCGCTCACGAGTATCATCATCGGCGGCAAATTTCTCCAAGAAAGGGGCATATCCGCCATCGTGAGAACAACCTAGGATGACATGCTTGCACTGCGCGTTGCCAATGTAAAAGCTTAGGGTTTCTGTTGCGGAGCGCATATCAGTAGGGCTCCTTATCGAAGCTGGGAGCATGTATACCGCGTATCTTGTAATCAGCTCGCTCCTTCCCAGCACCGACATCCACAAAGTCAAACAAAGCTTGACGCTTGGTAAACCCAACAGCAAAGAAGCCCAGGTCGGCAGCATGCTTCAACTTGCCGGACTGAAAACAAGCTTGTGCCAACCCCTTGAGATTAGCGTATGCTCGAACCATGATGTCCATATCGTCAGCGTAAATGCTAGAAGATTTCAAGTAATCCTTAATTCTAGCAAGGAATTCATCCGCGGCATCTTTGCCTCCCTCTTCACCCTTCTTGACAAACCTCTCTTGAAACTGTAGAGTCGCTCGCAGTGAGTGAGAGGTACTTTGTACGAGGGTAGGAGAGAGGGCTTCGTACCGTGTAGTCATCACCGTCAGCATCGATTAGTACCAGCACAAACGACCGGCGGGCCTGACGGAAGATCCGGGTGGTCAGTATCATCTCCAAGCTTTTCGAGATATAAGGCCTATACCTACCTTAACAGAATTCAAGTTTTCGCCAAGCTGGTCCACAAGCTGCTGAAGCCGACGACGCTCGTTCCTCTCGCTATCGAGATCGTACGAGATCTTCCGCCGGTCGTCCTCTGACTTCTCTAAGTGGCCAACAAGCTCCTACTCACCAATGATTGTAAGCACTTCAGGCCCAGAAAGTGAGTAGACAAAGGTAAGGGAATTGTACGTTGACGAGGGTAACTCTCTCCGCATCAGATTTCTCAAACCCATCAAGAAGAGCATGGTAATCCTTGACGAGACTACCATTAGTGGTGGCAGCCATCCTTCATCCAGGCAGATTCGTAGGAAAGGAAGCCTAAAACAAATATGAAGCATAGAAAAACAGTGGAGGTCAAGAGATACTTCGATGTTCACATCGCAGCCTCACACCAACACGTTTGCTTTGTGCTCATTATTCAACAATGTTAGAACTTTCCAGACAATTTGTCACTCCCATCTGCAGAGGTGGAAATTATGCATATACATGCGGAGACAATGCGTAGTTCCTTTCCATGAACTCGTAGCTGCTATGTTAGTCTATCATAGACTATTCCGTAAGGTTCACTGAATCTCAGCCTTACCTTGCCTTAGCGGGATGGGTTGTTAATGCGTTTAGGCCTAGCGTGGCTTGAGAACAAATTCTCGACGCGTCCTGTATCTTCCTTCCTTAGCTTTAAACTCCTAGTTAGATCAAACCCATATGACTCGCTCTATGCTGGCTCATAGCATTAGCTGCACTGAAGCTATATGAGGAGCTGCAAACCTCATTTTCGGTTGATCCGGATTCCAGCCGAATGCTCAGTGTTCATGAAAGGAAGCTTTTAAAGCATCATATGAAGAGCTTGAGGCAGAGGGATTTGAGGGACTGGTTAGGGGGTGGTAGGTAGATTTGGTAGGGTCAAATGAGTTGCCTGAGGCAACAAATGAGGGCCCATATACGGGTGCTTATATAGTAAATATGAATAACGGAGAATCTCTATATTACTGAATTGGGGAGCCGATTTGCCACCTCCGTTATAGGCAGCTTTGACTGTACTACTTGATGGTCCAGAGTATTAAGTGGGCCTCTAAAATTGAACGCCTCTGTGATTGTCCGTTGCAGTGAAACATATCTTAACAACCACGTATTTTGATATCATAAAATGCAAAGTCATAATACATAAGAATCAGGTAATTAGTGATTCAATTTATCGTGATTTTCGTATATTTTTTGCGTTAGAACACCAGGATAAGAATTTCAATGCTATTTTAGAAGGCCCACTTAATACCCTTCACCACCAAGTACTACCATGGAAGGACACGTATTACTGTAGTTTCCCCTATAGGCTTAGAGCCCCGGGTGTAAAATCCTACTACTACTACTACAGTACTACCATGGAAGGAGGAGCGACCATGATGTTGATGGGGTCAGACTCTGATACGAGCGAGCTGACTATGAGTCCCATAAGAACTTGCCGAAAACAGTAAGAACATCAGGCCAGCTATTTCCTCCTTTCACACCGCTCTTCGGAATGATGTTGGTCCTTGAGTCCTTTGAAAACCACAATCTCTCTCGCTTTTGTCACTATGGCATCTTCTATTATGTGGTCTCTGGACCAACATGAGGCTGAGCTATCAATCTCTCAATTCGGGGCAGAGTGCGCCTTAGCCATGACAATGATGCTCGTCTCAATCTGCAGCTGAAGTGTGCATTCTCCTTTTGCTCCGTTTGCTATACTTGTGCATACTGATGAGGGGACTGCTAAGATCTCACCTCATACGAAGGTGTCTCGGAATCGTCGATGTTGATGTATCTGACATACAAAGCTCACGACGTTCCTCCCAACAAACATGGCTGGCATACACACACCTTCAGCACATTCTATAGGCACAAGAACCCTTTTTTTCTCAGCGACTACCGCGAATTACGAGCACGATGCCTTTCAAACTCGCTTTCCTTGCTACTCTAGCAGTTTATTTCCCGTTCCCTGCATTCTGCTTCCCCTCTGGCTTCGGACATCAAAACAGCAATGTCGTTTGTCAAGAGTACACCATACCGATGACGGTCAGCTCGAAGATCTACCTTTACAACTCCAAAAAATTCGCAAATAACTACGACGTGACCGACTTCGTCACCGCCAGCTCGTCAGTCAACAGCACCAACGTCTTCTTGCCTGTCGAGAAGGATCTTGTCGTTCAGACGTTCCAGCTTCAAGTCCACGGCACATTCTGTCATCCTGCACATATAGCTGCAGGGCAGGAAAGCACAGTCATTGTCGCTACACATGGTATTGGAGGCGATGGCAGCTACTGGAGCTCGCCCTACAAGCCAGAGAAGTACAACTTCGTCAATGCGGCTGCGAAGCAAGGATACTCGGTCTTCTACTATGACAGAATTGGCAATGGCAAATCGACTAAGTAAGTGTTTTGCCTACAATCGTACTGCACTGTGCTCACTGTATTACAGGCTATCTGGCTACGTCAACCAACTGAGCCTGCAGGTCGACGTGCTCAGCAACCTTGTCAAGGGCGTGAAAGCCGGCACATACACTGGCTCTCTCGGAGTGCCCAGCAAGGTCGTTGTCCTCGGCTTCTCCTTCGGCTCCTTCGTCACCACCACTCTCGTCGCAACACAGCCTACCATCATGGACGGTGCCATCTTCACCGGTCTAGGGTACGGACCTACGGCTTTCGCACCCTTCTTCGAAGCCTACTGGTCTCGAATCGCAGCTACGCAGAATTCAGCGAAGTTCGGCGAGCTCGACACCGGTGTCTTGACCTGGGTCGATGTCCTCGCGAACATCAACGCATACTTCAAGCAGCCCAACTATGAGGTGGATGTCGCAGAGTATAGTGAGATCGTCAAACAGCCATACACCGTTGGCGAAATACTTAGTCTTCAGCTTGGACTGGGCATTGTGGCCGATGCTGGAAACTTCACCGGGCCGGTCTTGGTGGTCACTGGAGAGTATGATTTCTTCGCATGCGCTGGCTACTGCCCAGGCTTCCTCGAAGGTAACCTCACTCCACTATACAGCGGTGCAAAGAGCTTGGAGATTGCTATTCATCCAGAGAGCGGCCATTCCATCAACTATAACAAGAACGCCACCGGCGCATTCAATGTCATTACCAACTTCTTGCAGAGCAATGCCTTCTGAAGCTTATGCATAATGGTCGTTCAGAACATTATCTGCCATCCAGGAACAATGGATACCGAGTAGCCGGAGAGGCGAAGCGAGGAGACTGAGGGCGAAGCATGATGAACGCTGTAATGCTTCTATTCTAGACTACAATCATTTTTTGACAATGCATTATGAATTTCTGCCTATCAATGGCAAGATCTTAAATCCCGTGTCCGCCAGAATCCCGTGTTCAACAGTGTCTCAGATCGAAAGCCAAAAAAGAATGCTTGGTGTTCGACTGAACCACCTCCTGGTCCGAGATCGAAGGGAGAAGTTGGGCGGAGTTTTGCTGAACAGAAGGATGAAAGATTCCGGTGGCGTCCCTCGATACTGTATAGCTTTGAGGCCCTGCTGTTATTGTGAATTCAACATTACTGCTACTCAGGGGCTCTTTTCGCTGCTTCGGTTCAGCCTTGAAAGCTACTGTAACCTAACATCATAAATTACACTGCGCTTATTGCTCCACCACTTTATATCGAAACAGGATGGACGAAAGGACAAGCCAAAGCTAACAACAGATCTCAGGATGAAACCCGCGGGTACTGCATGGGGTCTATCTAAGGGTAGATGTCATGCCTCTTAAACATCCACCGTCTCACGGGATGGATCGGGCGGCGCTGACGGCGCGTGCAAGAGTTGTCGTGGAGTCGCGCAACAACTCTGGCTTCTCAGGTTTAGAGCTACACCATCCGCTATGCTTTTTCGGAAAATATAAAACTGCAAACTACATTAGATATACTGAATTGCTTTGAAGTCGGCTGATCTAAAACTATGGGAGACCAATACAAGACCGATCAACCCGAAAAGACCCAGCCGGCCAAGGTCATGAAAGATAGAGACAAGCAGTTTTAACACCCCAGAATGGCGGAGAACTGCACAACCGTTGCGAGGGCCTACATCTGTCCTGTTTCGGGCACATCCACGCAAGTATCCAAGCATCCATGAGCGCAATAGTCGCAATTCAAAACCTCGCCGCCACCAAGTTGACCGAACTTCATCTAATCTCCATCGAAACACTTGGCGAATAACTTTGGGTTATGGTCCTTGAACGTCTCCCGAAGCCAGCCCTCAAGAAAACGTCTCAAGCATCTCACTATATGCACACTTTGAGCATCCCGATCCTCTTTCGTTCCATCGATATCAGTGTCAAACCTATTACAGACATCTACAATCCTGGATGTCCTTCGAAGCTGGCTTACCAATATTTATGATACTTTTGTCAAGCAATGGCGCTTTGCCCAGCAACTCCTCCGCAAGCCTGGATACGCCTCCTACGTGCGTTCATTTACCTGGACCATGGATATCGAAAAGCTGCAGCGGCTTCGCGGCTGGATTGACGACAGACGCGTAGTCTGGGAGCCCAAGATGGTTTATTTAATGTTCGCCCTTCTCGAAAAAGCAACAACCGTTGACATCGACACGGGGAATAGGTATCCTGACCCTCTTTCTCCACTGCCGCCGCTATTTCCTTCTGCGCAGCACATCCGTCTCGGAGGGAAAATGCATTCCACACTAGCCTCAGCGATACTCCATGGGCCTGACAAAGCACCCCTGCACTCGCTAACTCTCGACAACGTCCTGGAAGGAGGCCTTCTTCGCGCTAAAACAGCCTTCCGCTTCTTGTATGCCGTCCGCAATGGCGTCGGTCTGTCTTGTAACGATCCTTCTAACGTCACGGAAGACTGGCCGAAGGTAACCTTCCGGTGCAGGTTGCCCCGGGTTGTATGCGACGACCTCTGACACCATCTCTACAACGTCGCTGCCGGCACATTCGATACCTATGCCTCCGTAAGCAGGGTCAGCAGCACCCAGATCAGAAGCTCCCTGGCACACTCAGTCATGACAACGAAATCTATGACGAATGGGTTGGTTTTATCCGTATTGTACAGCCTCATATCCTGGTGATTGCGCACGGAGGCGATATCCACCCGCCGTGGAGTGGGGTAAAGACGTGGTCCTGGGTCCATCCGCCGTTGCAATTGCAATGGCCTGAGATAGCGCCAATGGATGAGAAGTTCCGGGAGACGTTGCTGCCACTGCTTAGGGAGGGCTGGCCTGGTCTCGAGAGAATAGCGACTCGAGGTGTAAGCAGGAACGTGCTTGAAGACTTGGAGGATATGGAGTGCGTAATCGTAGATGTGGACGAAAGGGTGGAGCCATGTTGGAACGCGACTGTTAGGGAGGAGGGTTGACAATTCGCTATTCATTGAAAAATGTCGAGAGATTTGTCAAGACATTAGATCCTTCCATTATGCTATATATTGACCCTCGAGAATAACATTTCTTTCTGCAAAGGAAGCATTAAGATAGGCCGGCAACGAGATTTACCTGTACGAGGTACTGGCTACGAACCCTCTGCAAGCTATGCTTGTCAGAAGAACTGAACAATATCATCGAAAGAGCAGTAACAGCGCTTTACCCACGCGTTGAGCTCATACTCAGTCGAAAAGTCCACGTGGCTAGATGACCATGTGGCCAAACAGCGAACGAAAGCTCACGTCGAAGTGGCCAGCTTCCACATATATAGACCAAAGCCCACCTAGCCCGCTCAGCTTGGTGGCCATACAGTCAATTCGAAAGTCCACGTCGAAGTGGCCGGCTTTCACAATTTCGAGTTGTCTATGTGACCACTTGGTCATATAGACAGTTCACGCGCTCATATGCGCATTTTATCGGTGTGACTGCACAACGGGAAGATATAAAGCATCGGTTTTGACTAAAAGTCATGTAATTTACATTCTTTAGCATACACACAGCGCCACAGTGCTACTATTTAGGTAGATAGCATCGTGTTTCATAGCCTTAGGCTGCATAAGCACGTAAAACTTGGAGAAAGGGGGAAAAAAAGGGTTAAGGTATGAAAGGATGTTCCAGTAAGCTGTCTTAACGTTCTGCGAACAAGTTGTTTTCGTACGATGTCCCCTTGACTCATGTATTTTTCATACTAAAAACGTTCTACATATGCACGAAATTATATCAGGAGGTCATAACGAGGCCAGTATTTTCATACGCTGTGTCTTGAATTTCTTCAACGCTAACTTACCAATGAAACAATTAATTAACCAGCTAGGGAATTAAAATCGTATCTCTAGCTGTATCTTCAAAGATTCTTCATGCGTGCTCTATTGTCCTAAGTTAGCACATGATAGTTCTACCATGTAGCCAGTAATCTTGAGCTGTTATAGTTCGCTGCCGATAAGAAGACGTTTCATCGTCACCATCGTTATATTTTCCATTGTGTCCTCCGTCTACGAATGACGCCGGGAGGGTTGATTTAGAGAAACTTACCGGCTGGTTCATCCTATGTGTATGCGTCGTGATCTCGATGGCGATGGCGATCGGATCCAGGGGAAACCCTGCCCAAAATTAGCCAACTCCCAAGGTCATTGGAAAGGCCTTGCCGCATGCCGCCCTCTAACGCCCTGGTCTTGGTTCAATCCTTTATTGCGGGCAGCTACATGCTATCAGCAGTTAATTCTGTCGCCATACCTCTGTAAGAGTGCTGTGGAGGTCAAAGTAGGTTGAGATCGACGGAAATAGCAGTATCAAATTTCGGGCAACCGCCCAAAGAATGCAGAGTCCGTGCTTTCCCGCAGCGAACAGTCATCCACTCACATCCAACCACTTCTTCAACCACAAGCTCTCTAACCGCCGGAGCACTACCAAAGGCTTTGCTGCATTGT
>JAABUL010004112.1_pt1 | contig 20099 bp, 20 predicted proteins | sample 5559151 | NCBI WGS metagenome assembly JAABUL01 (sample SAMN10711876, study PRJNA513368) | rock metagenome | isolation source: Antarctica rocks | place: Antarctica: Victoria Land, Pudding Butte sud | reverse complement strand
TCTCGAGCTGGCGTACCTGCCATGAGTAGAAAATGATTGTTGATCGCCACGCATCGGCTCTGTTTCTACTGTTCCACTCGGTCTGTTATGCCGTTTCATACACGCCAGTTCGCAGATGTTCACAAGTAACGATCTCTTCTTCCCTTGTCGGGTTTGGTATCCCACTCATTGATCTTGCTCCTCCGTGTAGAAGTGCACAAGTATGCTGGTTTGCTAGTTTGCATTCTAACTACAATCAGAATAGCTGACGGACATCAAAGTTTGGATCGACGCGGCGCAGCGATCTCTGATTCGTCAAAGGAAACCACTGTCAGGTACAGGCGCTTCGGCAATTTCCACGAAGCGGCTTGTAGGGGGCCTAATTCTACGACCCTTTGTCTTCAGAGAACTCCTGTCAGCCATTGCAGCGGATATACAGCCGGCTGGACCAACCACCGACGGATTGAAGACTTGAGACGCTGTAAGCACTACGGCGGAGATTACTGGTGTTGGAGGTGCTGCGTATGTGCTGCAGCGCGACATGTGCTCTCAGCTCCTCATAGTAGACTAACAATTCGGAAGAAGAGCCAGATCTCAGGCGTTCCAATTGTTCTGTCCATCGAGGAGCCATACCACCTCTAACAACACATGTAGCACAGCCAGCAACCCTATCGAGCGCTACCTCCCTTCGAGCTACATGCACCAGGACGGAGCAAGAAGAAGTAACAATTGAGGTAGTAGTCGACGCAGGATGGTCAAGCTGGGTCTAGGTGGTTGGGACAGAATATTACCTAAGATCTTCATCGCTCCATAAAAGCTGAGTCGAACGGATGACCATTACAGGCCCGGCCCTTTGAAGAGGTCCCAGGTTCGCTATTCTGGCACATGAACCCCCAAGCTTATTGGATGCCTTCCATCTGCGCAAGCAATTAAATCATCGAAGTAGATATTCACACGGGCTTCGATGACTTTACGGTAGTCAGGCACCTACCCTTCGTCCAATGGTAGACGGAATGAGGCGAGTTGGACAGCTAGAAGCACGTCAGTTGCAGTAACCAAAATAGTCACTGTTGGGTGTCTCACGGGGACTATGCAATGAATCGGCTTGTCTGAGAAGAGCAACTCATCCGGCATTTGGTCGCTCTTATAGAACCACTGCTGGCTCCCGTTGGAGTGCGCCATCATATCATCGTTGGCGAAAACAGTATCACTGGCCACGAGGTCTTTGGCTGGATTTGTAGTCCTGGAGTTACACACAGCAAGAGGCTAATCACGGAGAGGATCCAATAAAGACTTCCAGACACTTTGTTCAATATCAGCAGACTAAGAAAACACGATATACGGTCACACATCGCAATGAGAAAAGACCAGTATCAATGCTTACTTTAAGGTCAGTCCAGCGCTTCGCAAGCAGCTTTGGTGCTTCTTCCCCACTGAGAATTCGAACGACTGCCTTGATCGCATCCGAGGTCGAGTCTGGCGCATGATCAGATGATCAATGGTGAGACAAGAACCCGACTAACCGACATGAGTAGGAAGGGCAGGCTGAAACTGAATGGTTGGATCCATGTTGGAATCCGGAAAAGAGGCATGGCGCTTGCGGGCCTGTCATCATCCAGAGGAAAGCTCCTGATAGAGCTATAGCTGGCAGAAAGTTGTGAAGCTCACCAGGGTTTCAAAGATCTGAACGGCCGAGCAAACGAGCAGCTTGATCGGAGTCTGCCCGAGATCCTGGCAGTAGATGTCTTCGATCTTTTTCTGGTCAGACCAATTTTCATACTCCATCTTGCCATTGTATTCCACAACCGCGATTCCGTTTTTGTTGAAAGTGTATTCGCCGTCATCGGCTCTGATGTCCTTGATAAGTAGACCCGGCACCTTGCACGACTCCGGGTTGCTCCTCATCTCGTCTTTTGTGTCAATAAAAAGGCTGTACGGCTTCAACGTTATCAACAGCTCATATCGGCGGAAAAAGTAAAGCGTTGCTTTGAGATCTCTCTTTATGGTGGGAGTGTATTTTGATGGTCGTCTTTTCTTAGTCGAGTATCGGGAGTTTGGAGAGTGGAAAGTCTTTAAAAATTCATCTCCGGGAGCGCTTTCTTGATCTTTGGCTGCTGGTCTGGCTGTTCCTTTTGCTGCTGCTTCGGCTGCTCCTATTGCTGCATCTCCGGCTGCTCCTTTTTGATTTTTTGCTGCTGCTCCGGCTGCTCTTTTTGCTGCTGCTCCACCTCGCGCTGCTTCTCTTCCCGCAGCTTCTCCTCCCGCAGCTTCTCCTCCCGCAGCTTCTCCTCCCGCAGCTTCTCCTCCCGCAGCTTCTCCTCCCGCAGCTTCTCCTCCTGCAGCTTCTACTCCCGCAGCTTCTCCACGTGTAATCGCTCGGACTGCCCTGGCTCTTGCTCTGCCAGCATGCCAGTGACTCCTCCCAGGAACATATGTCTATCTGGCGGGCCATATACCCCTGGCTCCTTCTCCACCTTGACCGCCACTTCTGGGGATTTCTGTTTGTATGGCGTATCACTTTCCTCAGACTTCTCCGTCTTCACCTTCGCTGCCACTGCTTCTGGGAACCGGAACTTTGGCTTGTCTGGCATGGTATGTCCTTCCGGCTCTCCGATCTTCAACTCACCTTTTTTTCCGGTTGAGGATTCTCCTGCGCGTGCCGTTTGATGTTCTCTCAACTCCTCCTTCATTAGTCGTTCAATCAACCCTTCCGAATGTTTTGCTTTGCGTGGAGTATCACTGCTTGGCTTCCGGTTGGCCAGCTTTCGAGTTGTCCTCTTCGTTTGCTGCTTGACATCGGAGTCATCAGCCTCGGATGCGGTGAACTCGGCTTCCTCGGATTCGGATAGAAATGGGGTTCTAGGTTTAGCTTCGGAGTCACTGATGACAATAATGTTGCGCCGGGCTTCTTTGGCTTTGGCTCTGGCTTCGGCTTTGGTTTCTGGCTTGAAGACGCCCCTGCGACTGAACTCGAACGAGACCTCTTTTGGGAATTGTCAGTCAGGCGTTGCGATATGAATCAGCAACTTACCAACGAATTTATCTTGAATCTTCTGCAACGCTTCTTCTTGCTCGCTGGTAAGGCGATTCCCACCCTGTCCCCCGGTGAAAAGGTACTCAACGAACGACATGAATCGTTGTCGGAGCATGTTTTGCTCGGTGGTGAGGACGTATTTTTCGTTGCGTACAGGGAGGCGAGTGATGCGGCCAAGCACGAAATCCATACATTCGAAATCCTTCTCCGTACCAACACGAATTTCCTTGCTATAGAATGAACAACGTAAGAGGCATGACACATAGCAGATGTGAGGGCTTTGAGGGTTCGTACTGTTCTTCCAACGTTTCACGAAATTCCGGCACCACCATCTCCGCAAGATGTTAGATCTTTTCGTTGTTGACGTACGCGAGGAAGTCGCGCATCAGAGCTTGCCCCGTCACACCTCTGAATTCATCGTCGCGAACGAACTGCATGAATTCGATAACGGTATCTTGATAGATGGCTGCGTGCGAAGGGTCGTTGAGATTGTTGAACTCCTTCAATGCGAACCTCTCGCGGAATGCTGCTACGTGTTCCATGTTCGGTATACAGCAAGTTCAGTCTCGCCTACAATGGCTTCCGGTAAACCGAAGAGGAAGCAGCTATACTAATCCCATCAGATCGAGTGCAGCTTGGCCGGCGATTGATCCTGCAAACAAAATAGGCGTGTTGCCGAGGAGCACGGGAAAGAGTAGCGAGCGTCTTCTTTCGCAACTACCAGCCGGTGTAGAATTATGCAGAGAACCGTTCGCGGGAATCTGTGCAGTCGCTGGACATCCTTCGAGCAAACAGCAGATCTATGCCATAATTTACCACCGCTTCCTTGGAAAGACTATCGGCCGGCCGGCTGCATTGTCGCTTTAGGGCGCTTGGAGGCAACGAGGCAATGCACGGCGATGCTCGGTCATCGCAAACCAGAGGCAGAAGTCGAAACATCCTGAAATACGGTCAGAGACAACGACAAGGCAACGCACAGCGCAAACAACGGGAATCAGCTTTCTCATAGCGCAACAAGAGCCGGTAACGTACAGACATACTTGATCGCGCAAATTTGGAGCACACAGTCTCCTGGAACGCGGTCGGAGATAACATCTGGTAATGCACGAGTGGAGTCAACTACCGCAGACCAGGGACGGGAATTGGAGTATTATGAAACAACAAGACAACAAATGCGGGGATGCAAGCAGCTGGTCCCAAAACGCGATAGAAAACGTTCCCTGATCGGCATTGACAAACTCGGCTGTTGCAAATCCGGGATGGAGGTCGATGTACCTTGCGATGTAATCAAAGAGCTTCAACGAATGTGCGGTCAAGTTTGATCGTCGCACATCGGAAACGACAGTTCTCAAAGACGACTACATGCTCCCGGAAGCCTGCATTATCCACTTGGGCGAATGTATCTCGGTGAGCCGTCTCAGCTGTTGCCTAACACATCATAGATGGTGTCCGACGGTGCACGGATGCTTCAAACGCGTACACAGATGCGATTTCGGGTTTCTAGGTGGATCCCGAACCTGCCTGTCCGCTTCGTGGCCTTGACTGAGTGGCTGTTGTTAGCATTTCACCTCAAATCCCTTTCTGGCCCACCCTTCAAAACAAAACCAACTCAAAACATTAGGGAACCCATCTGTCAGCATTCTTGGCATCACGATACCGCTCCGTGTCCATCGTTGCTCCGGCATATTCACTATGGCAGAAAGACCAACGAGCGTAATCAGGATCAACGAGCTACTCCTGACAGAGCCCATCGTTCAAGGGATGGGCTCCGATGGGGAGCTTACACTGCGGCCCAACATTTACATGACACTCGGAAGTAGTGCCTATTCGTTGCTCCGAGATCGACTTCTTGTTGCTCTCGCTTTGACTGAAATCTGCTGTAGAAATGGGAAAGGCAAGGTCAGATACTCCTCCTGTTGCGTACATCTCTGTTACTAATACGCTGCTCTATTACTTAGGTCTTTTACTTCCCAATGGCAAACGAGATCTTTCAGAACCGCCGTGACGATGACAGCACCAAACTGTGTGTGCGTGCTTTCTTCCGCCTTCCGAAGCTTATTTAAGTTCCCTGGGTCTGGTTAACGAGAGAGCAAGCGATGTGGTGGGAGACATCACATTAAGGTAAGTGACCAAAAACCATGCCATTTGGTGGCTTTGGCGGCTGTGATTGCTGGTGGCACTACCAAGCCCATATGTATTGCGGCTAGCGAGGCATCCCCAGAGGCTTTGAATTATCAATTCTTACCATACTACTAGATCGACTGGCTATGCTGAACGCTCGAGGTGGTGGCATCAAGAGCAAGGAGAATGTGATGCCTATGGAACTTGCTTATGATCCCGTTGAGAGAGTATGTCAAGACGCATCACTCAGGGTCTTTACACGCTGATACACGCTGACTTCCTGTAGAAGACCTTCAATCTCACCGGATTTGTCGACAAAGACTCTGGATGTAAAGCGATCATCGCGATCGTACCCAAGGTTTACCTTGAATGGTACAACGAGCTTCGAGCCACCCATGTTACCTTCAACATTGGCGGAGACTCCATGGACGATGTTAAAGGAGGATGGGCGGTAACCAACGACGAAATCCTTGGGGATTATCAACTCCATACGACCGAGGCTATCGTAAAGAGGCTTTGGGCTATGTATTTTGCCGGCGAGCCCAAGTCCCTTGTGCAGTTCGATTCCGTTCTCAAGGGTGTGATCGGTTTAGAGGATGTCTATTCGAGCAAGGCTTGAAGGAGATGAACGTCAAGGTTTCTGGTGAGAAGTTCTGGGAAAGCCGGAGTCGTTGTCTTGAACAGCTCAAGGATGAACTTCACAGATTGTTGATAGTGGTGTCTCCGCCGACTCGGCAATTACGATCGGGTTCTGGCTGCACAGTGTCCATGGCAGATTAGATGTTGCTGTAACCATGATGGATCTCCTGGTTGAGCTGTTCTTGCCAGCAAGCAGTGAGGTGTCCGATTGCTCTCGCATGTCATTAGGCCCTCCAAACTTGCCGATCAGACAAAACCGGTGGTCCCATCTCCTGCAACGCCCCGAATTGCCAAGCGGTCCTTTCCATGGGGGCAATTGACTCAGCGTGTAACCTTTGGATAAGGCACATCACAGTTCTCGTACATGCACTCCCGGGAGCTTACGTATGTGAACACATCAATTGCCTCGTGTGGATCAAGAGTAGGACTTTTGCATGTCAACGCTTACCATTCGCCGAAGCTGCATGCATGCAAACGGGTATGTTGGTTATATACACGATATGGAACCTGAGGTGGTAGTTGAGGACCGAAGTTGGCAACCGGTGTCCAAGCGATCAAGCTTTTGGTGCAGATGTCGTCGAAGCATAAGCAAATTCCGTCTTTTATCCGTGAGTCACCGCGGCGATCCTTCCTGCAAGACTGTTCGACTTGACTGATACAAAGGGCTACCCTAGAGCCCGAATAGGGACAAGCCATTCAAAAAGTTCCGGTCTTACCACTCATACTACACAGCTTTGAGCAACACTCCTACAACTAGCACATCTTAATTGCGCACTCCTCGAACCCCACATCATAACATCCGACGGGGACCAGCGCGCCGGTAAGAGTTTGGCGAGGGGATTCACTCTGGCAGTCCTCACAAAGGTTGCATATCTCGCCGAATCTTGTGTGTGCATAACAGCCGAGCCTAACAAGAGGTTCCTTCGTTCATTCGAGGGCGGACAGCATAACTGTGGTCTTTTCATGGGTCCCATGGCTCTCGAAGGGAATCTGACCGACAGAGTCTTCGGTTTCGCCCAGACGCCCGGTTTGGAAGAGGCGTATGCGAGGATGCCTGGCCTGAAAGATGGTATAATCATACCCATGGACATCAAAAACCCTGGACCAATCGGCGATGACCAGGGCAACGTCTCATGGCGCTATAAGCTCACCGAGGCACAGAGTGAGAAGTGTTAGGCGATCATATTCACAAGCCCTGTAGATGCGAAGTACATCGCTCTCTACCCAATGCACTACCACCGCCTAAGAGTCTTCAACAAACAAAGGTGCATGGAAATCTATCGACCTGCGTGGACGTTGCACTCTCTCCCAGCCTTCCCGCCGAAGCTGGCCCCGTTCATGCTACCTATAACCTAGTTGCCAACACCCTTGGACGATATGATAGACTACGCGATGGGGACCACCGATGCATGGTAAGTACACTCAAGGACAATCTCGACAAACGCTGTAGTAGACCAAGTGCTCACGCAGAACAGGATCAATCACTACATAGGAGTCAAGTTTGATGTGCCTCGTCTTCAAGCATATCCTTTCTCCGTTCTGGCTCCCCAACACAAGAGCTGGATATCGGCCCTATCAATAGTTCAGGTTATGTACGACGCGTTTAAGACGTGTTCTGACGAGTTCAGGGTCGAGATGTGCGATATCGTTCCGGTTATCGGGGACTTCAAGATAGTCCACATCGCCACAGGTACAGACACTGTCGTGGAGGCCAAGAAGGGACACTGTCATAGTGAGGTGGAACCCTACTGTCTCAAATCTAACAAAGAATCAAGTTCTACAAATTACTGTCTATCTCACTTTAGTGCAGTATCAGGCACCACGAAGAATCGAAAGGCTTGATAATTATTAGTCTTACCGTCCACCCAACAGTCTAGGGACTTTAAGTAGTGTCGTATCAAGTGCATCAGTTCATTCATGGACCTTTAGTCCTCTAAGAATAGAATGTCCCGTCTTGCCCGGAGTCTTAACCTAACCCTAAGAGCATTTCATCCTAGGTCCCAAATCGCGTCAGGTGACTCTACTGCATATGAAACGACGTGATGAAAACATTTCGAGCAAGTGAGATGTAAGAGAGCTTCATGGCGCAGCGGAAGGTGACAAGGATTTCCCAGTTCTGTGATGAAGGCTAATGCTGACTCTAATTCAGCGCGCCGGGCTCATATTTCAACCCTTGTAAGTATGTCACCCGGAGGACACAAGATCGAAACTTGTTGAAGCTAAATTTTTTTCCGGTTCTGTCCCAATTCTCGCAGAGAGGTGCTTCAGGTTCGGGCCTCGGCCGCACTAGAAGTCTCTGCACTCATAGTCATGGCCTTGCAATGTCAGAGCTGGATTCTGCAACTAAGAGCACAAGAGACTCTCCTACCGCAGCAGATTTCCTGCACTGAATGGAACGGAGACTTCGCTCTGAGTCTAACCTCATGGAGATGGCCAATACCTATCTTGCACATTATCTTCATCACATTCTAACATGGCAAGAAACCAGGCGCAGTGTTCTTCTCCCTGCTCATATCGACATCAAGGAAATGCACATGCTCTGAGGATGTCTTCATCATCAACTGGGAGGGCGATAAATCTGCACTCGCAGACACCCATTGATGCGACAGCTCCGCTTCGCCGGGTTCATTCGTCTCGTTCTTGCATGAAGCTCAGGCGCTCATGGGACATCATGAAAAGTTTTAGGTCTGGCACTATGTAGTGCTGTGAATATATAGCGTCGGTATGGCGACGTAAAATGTCCAAAGAACGCGGTCAATCCCCTTCATTATCATTCTCAGCATTGACGCTGACAAGCTTGCTACTATCTTAAGCTATCGAAAGCGCTCGAATCATCCTTTAGTGCAGCACGTCCTCCGGGGCTAGTCGCTTTACCTTCCAGTCATGGAACAAGTCAAAATGAAGGATTATACAAAAATGCGAGTAGGAGAGCTCGAGGCTGAACTTATCTCTCGCATGCGAGATCCCTCTGGGATGAAGCCAGCTTTGGTAGCCCGCTTGCTGATTGCGAATCTTATTACGATCACTCCTCTCGACGTTCCACTCAGTGTTCTGGAGCCGAGAGCCGTAGAGCTTGGGAACCTTCGGCGTCCCGATCTTCAAGAAATTCTTCTCAACTTCGGCGTGCGACCCGCTGGCCTCAAGGCCGACTTAATTGCTCAGGTGATTCTGGTCGAGAGGGGCCTCAACAGGTACGCCATTGGACACTGTTTCGCAGAGGCGTGGCTGCTAAACACTTGCTTTGTTCATCTAGATCTACGAAATTATCAGAAGCCTCGCAGCCCGAAATGTCTGGCAGTACCCCGGCTGCATTCCAACCAGACGCGTTTCCCCTTGGTGCCGTCCTCGATCGACCGCCAACTTCTACGCAAAGGGCTACTTCCTTGCCCGCTGCCATCATTACTCCGGGAACATTCCTTTATCCGAGCCTTCGTCGAATGGGAACTCTCTTACAGGCGGCGACACCCTTGCGGGTTGACCTCAATCAACCTGTCCTCGCTCCAGCGGCAGTCTCACCAATATTCCCTCAAGTACGAACGACGGGCCTACGCCAGACTACTCCTAGCCCGCTGCTAAATGCCTCGTCGGCACAATTGACAAGGCCGCAACAGCTTATTCCGGCTCCCCTATTCACTCCCCCACACCAAACGTCTATCACCAACAGAACGCGTGAGCGGCCTCAGGCCCCGACCATCTCGCAGCCACGCTTCCAACACCAGCCGACCTATCCTTCTCAGGCGGCCGCTCCCTCACAAACAGGGGTCATTTCACAGACAGCCTCATCGCCAGGCCTCTCGCAAACAGCTTTAGATTCTCAACAGGCTTCCGCGACTGCTCATTTCCCCCATAGCTACGCCCCACCAACAGTAACGTCCCCTCCAATGACCGCTCCTTCATCGGGTGCAAACATTGTGTCCGACAGGCTTCGAGAGAGGCGAGCAACATGGTCGATCGCGCGAATGGATCAGACAGACCCTTCCGCCACTCCAGCTCCCGCGGCGACCGTTGAAACCGACCAGGACGAACCAGTTGCAGAATTGGACACAGCAACCTCTGACGCCAGAATTGTTCAGGAGTACCCTGGAGGCAGTAGCCCTCATCTGGTAAGTCATACTCAGTCAAGCTCTGCCGCGTTAAGATCTTAATTTGCGCCCATTTAACCTCTATTACCATCCTAGCCTCTGTGTTACCCGAGCCCGGACGAATCACTCGAACGCAGTGACGTGAGACTCCGAATGGACCGTGATTTCAATATCGCCTACGATGCATTTCTGGATGCAATGAGGCTTGAAGAGGAGGTATTGGCCCAATATCACCTTGCCTGCGAGAAGTGCGCACATGCTCGCGCCAGAATGAACCGCTTGGACAGGATCAGGATCAACCACGCTTAATGCGTTCAACATTGATTGGTCGCAGAAATGACTGCATCATGGTAGAAATGGCAGTATTGCAATTTTGTAGACAGCTTATTCTTTGTGTTTTTGACTTTACTTCTTCTGGCGCTTCAAGTATACTAGAATCATTCCAAGGATTGTCATAGTTTTCTCGAGGTGTCTCCTTGGCGATATCTCAATGGGATGAGATCAAATACTCTCTTCAGTATACGCACGCAGGAGTCGGCGAGTTGATACAAGCCCAGTGTCCACATTCCAGGTTTGTGATGAGAACGAGGGCACCAGGAAATGAATGCAAGGTGTATAAGACTCGAGCTTGTGAAAGAGCTCGAATGGGTTTGAACATAATCTCTCGAGGAACACGGGCTCCGAGAACGTAGCTACTACTGCATCAATCGGAAGGACCGCAGATTACACCGTGAGGTTAACGTGGTTTAAGGATGCCTTTCGGAGAAATCGCTTTCCAACATCTGGGGAATCAGGGGGGTGGATGGACATTGCTACGCAAACGCGGTTAGGTACATCTGTTTGCCTATTTGTTGTCCTGTGTCGCAAGTTGTAATCTTTCCCTTCCACCTTCTCGAATCGGACTACATGTTCGTGAAGAACAGCGGTCCACCTGGAATGGCGTCTAATGACGTGGGACAGCACATTCAGCAGCTGAGCTGGGCGGAAGTCATGCTATTGTGGGAGACATGCAAGGACTATCCTGCACCAATTCAACTCAACCGAGACTTCCTCCGTGGTCGTCATAGTTGTACTCCTTATCATGGACCGCTTAATACCGAAACATTCGGCCTTCTCGAAAACTTACATCGGCTTCACGATTTTGGCTTACTTACCATGGGAAGTCAGCCCAGTGAACATAACAAGCCATTTTTCACTGTTGATACCGCAGAACGCCGCTCTGAGCTCCGAGCCATTCTTGGTTTCACGGACCGATTAGCGAGCTTTAACCGTCGAGTCGAGCATCTGGAAGGGGATCTTCATGGTGCTTCGAAATTGGAGGAGGTGGGAGACCATGTAATCGAGCCAACCTCTTGTCGAGGGCAAATGGGCGCAATCACACTGGTAACAGCCAAGCTAGAGGAGGCGAAAAGTAGGGTTGCTGGACTGAACGTAAGTTCAATCCCTTCGATGTGGACACTCTATGTTGACCAGTACAAAACATAGACTTCCATTGCAGATGTTGTTGATTATACCAGTGATAACAATCACACCAGTAGAGATTGGGCTACTCAAGATCTTGCTGGCCTCTTGAAGGATTGGGACCAATTATTGCCGCGCCTTGACCGCGGTCTCGGATCCTGGAACGAGATTAAACAACGACCATACGTCGCCTTCCTAGCTCCTACGGACGGAAGCATTCCAATTGGTTGTCTTGAACGATTTTGCTTCCTACTGGCCGAACATCCAGCTCTTGTTGTGAAGATCGATGATGAACTTTGCAGCTCGTTCAAGCACAGTAATCCACTAATCGAGGATGAAGATAAAACTTTAGAGCGAGAGCACTCAACGCTGGAAGGCTTATCTTCAACGCCGTGGGTGTCATGTTCGGCGATAGCGCACGAAACACACGAAGCGAATACAAAGGAATTTCTGCCTCGAGTCGTGGAGCTAGTGCAACCTCTCGACATTGAGATTACAACGACATCATGGGACCCAGATTTCGAGCTACTAGCCGTAATCGTGGAAATTGCTACGTTGGCAGGCATTCAAGACAATTTCTCTGAGCTATAGATCTAGCAGTAGACAGGTTTTGAATCGCAAATTGCAGACTCATCCACATTCTGTTGCCTGTCTTCTGCATGATACATTCTCTCCGACGTGTAGGTGCGTATCAACTTAGGGGTGATCGACGAGGTGGCTTCGACCATTGGAAGGTAAGGAGGGGTTGGTGGCGATGAGGTACGTGCAAAGCGAAGCTGAGTCTCCCTCTCGGTCACAAACCGGACCACAGCGATAATCACATCCAGGGTCGATGTCATGTGGTCCCGAGAGCAGGTCGATCTGGTACACCAGCAAGATGTCGAACGGCACGTCGATTGACCCCCTGATCGGGTTTGATGCCGGGTATCGGGACTTGGACTCCATCGGAACCGTAGGCCAAGACAGACTGGAATATTTGGCATAGACACGAAGAGAACGCTGGGGGCCAAGATCGCCGTGTTTCAGGTGGTCTCTTTGAAGCCTTGGGTCTGGGACAGGTTTTGCATCCCGGTTTGGAAATTGCACCTACATGCGCCATGAGCTAGACCCGCATCTAGAGGGCCCGATCCATGAGCATCTGGATCCTGGGATGAGGACACTGAGTGGTTCACGTGGGCGGACAGGGCAAGAAGCCGCCACAGATCGACCACATGGACAGATTTCGAACGGCCCGAACTCGGTGCTCGCAAGCCTTGCGTTCCTGATGCACCAGTAGTGTATGGAATTTCTCGTCCAGGCTCGTCATCGGTAGTTAAACATCCCAACCCAAGCCTAAAAACCAGCATACGTCTTTGAGGCTATCCCGTAGCACCTGCATGCAGATCTGCGGCTCTCGGCACCAAACAAGTTTTTACATGAAGAGAGTCGTGCCGGTAGGGCCATCCTAATCCACAAGGAGTATGAGACAGCTGAAGTCATTCGTGTACTACGAGTCCAAAGGCACGCGGCTCATACCGATGGTGTCCCGACTACAATGGTGCCACAGATTACCTGTGGACGCGAATGCCTTGTTGTCCGTACGCTTGTTGAAAGACGATAGTGTGACCGACTTGTTCACACTTCACTCGGCCTGCTTCGCGTGCTTGTAAGATCACTCACGCACGAATATGTAGGGGGACTTGTAACTTGTTCTTGTCGTACGGTGCTTTGGGTGCTCGCTCTATGGCGTACTATGGTGTTTCACAAAACTAGACATGTTCTGGAATGTGGCTGAAATGGCTGAAGGGAAGACTCTTGCACGTACCCGCAGAGGGGAGAATAGTCGAGATTGGCGAAAGATTGGTCCAGCTTCTTTTAGTAGGCAGCCTACACCTTTGCCATTCTCTCGAACCATGACTTCGGTCGCGACTGTGCTTTACTAATCTACAACGATGGAAGATCCTGATACCCCGAGCATTCTTAGCTGTCCAACAGAGGAAAGAGACAACATCAGGCAGCGAGCTCAACGGAGGCAGGAAAACAGTCGACCTATACGACGCTGGTCCCGTGGGGATGGCCACGGTTACCCCCAGCATCCGGAGACTTGGCGTCTATTCGAATTGGATACTCTTCCCACGCAATTTCAACGCGGCAGACCTTTCGATGAGAAAGGCATTCACGGCTTCCCCACTTGCGTGAACCTAGAAGACCACGTCCTCGATTTTCTTCTCCAGGAGGGCGTCCACCTCAATGTCTTTTCTGGGGCGTACCCCGGTGACGTCAACGCCGATGGCTCCATCGACAAATCGTCTGGTTCGGGAAGACGTAGTCGAGGCTACGAAGTGAAAGACTCATCAATCATGCCCTTGACTTGGGAAGGCAAGCACAACAATGGAACTGTGGCAACATTCAGATTTGCGGATGACGGGCTGGATGAAGAGCTCGACAGATACAAAGAGGAACCAGCTAGGCGACCAAAATCTAATCGGACTAGAGCAGAGAGCGTACAGGAGCTGGTAAAGACTCAAGACCGCCTTCAGCGCAGAAGCGTGGACCATACCAAAGCTCGAGAGCCTGCAGACTCGGTAGAGCCAGGAACGGATAAAAAAGAGCTCGACAGGTCCAAAGATGAGTATTCCAGGCGATCAAATCCTCGTCGGACTAGAGCACAGAGCGTACGGGAGCTGGTGAAGGTCCCAGACCGCCTCCAGCGGAGAAGCGTGGACTATATCAAAGCCCGAGAACCTACAGACTTGGTAACGGATGTGAAAGCTACGACCAAGGTCAAGGGGGACGACAACATTGTTGAGGAGCTTGAGGAAGATTCTTATGCGAAGCGTTCAATTTCAGATGCCTCTGCGGCCTCTGATAGGTTCGACAGGGGCAAGCATTCTCCGCCGAATGCAGATTTTGGGGACGTCCAATTCACAGAGGATGTGGACACAACTGGCACCGTGGTAGCATCGTCGTCGTCTGTCGTTCCAGTCTCTCGAACATCAGGGGCCCTACTTCAATCGCAACTGTCCCCGTCAGTCTTTCTACATCAACGAAGGCCTCAGCAAGTGGAAGATACAGCCTCCACCTCCTCTTACACGTCGGCACCCAATTCGATCAACTTCACAATAAACAATGCACCTGCACCTTTACCTGTAGTGAATGGCCTCTCACGGACGAACCCTGTCGACGCTTCTTTCTCTTTCGCTACTTTGAGCGAGTGCCAAACATACTCGGAATATGTCACCTATTGCTGCCGATGCGTTGGCTGGATGGGACTCAGCTTTGCCACCGTTTTTAGGACTCCCTTGAGAATACTCGTGATTCTGCTCTTCGCCATCTGTTGCGTCTGTCGTATTGAATGGGTCAGTACCCATTGCACCCTTTGTAGCACTTCGTCCGCAAACCCTGTATGTGAAGTGCCGGGCTTTTCGCGACTCCTTGTATTTTGTTCAGTGGACGAAATGTGGGACATGAAAGAGGCGTTCGATGTTCCCAAAAGCTGCGCCGATGATGCGAAGGAAGGGGAGGCCGCATTAGCTCTACCTTATGCTTTCGAGGCTCTGCATACTGAGTTGACTTCCTTCGCCCCGTTGATCCTGCACAGTGACTTCTCTTGCAGGCTGGAACTTGCCAACGAAGTCGAGATCTTTCTGGACGAGGCCCGCAATGCCGGCATCGATCTCCAAGACTTCACGCACGACTCGTTCGTTCTGGTGGACGAAATTTATTACGAGACGAGGCTTGCGTCAGAAGAACTGGGGCGCCTATCCAATTCTTGGGTCTCGAATACGTGGATAGGGATTACATTTGTCCTCCCACTTCGGAATATATGGCTGGGCGTGATTGGAAGCTCCAGTCGTGATGCTCTCGAACCACATCGTCTCGTCTGGGTAGAATCATTCGACACCTTTGCCAACAAGCTAAACATTTTGGAGGCTCGTGGCAAAATTCTTACCGCTTCCTTTGAAAACCTTGATGGAGATCTCCGGCACATCCATTTCTTGACGACCAAGGAGGTGAAAGACCTCAAGGATAAATTGCGTAACGAAAAGAACAAGTGGTGGTTCCGTCGTTCTGATACACAAATCGAGGACTTCGAGGCCAAAATCAAGTTCCTGGAAGACTTCAATACCGTTCGTACGGCCGCGTACCTCACTGTTGGCAACGTGACGTCTCGTCTTAATGACATAAATCGACTTGTGGTTGTGACTCGAGACAAGCTCAAAAACCCACGACTCCGAACATCAGTCGGTCTCAAGATGCAAATAGAACAGATTACGGATGCAGTCATGAGGCTCAATGATGCGAAACAATCGATGAGGACACAAAGACGCGCACATGTGGCACAGGAAGCCGCCAAATGCAGCGAATGCTGTCAGGGATCAAAAGGCTCGGAGAGTGGTGAAGACTGTCCGCGTCACTCTTACACAAGGTCACGGCACCTAAAATTGATACAGAGGAATGGGCTTTTAATGGTACGTCAGGGGAGGCACTATGCTTCGTGGGTGGATGGGAAGTTGTAGTAGACGTCGAGGGCATGTAATATAATTTCGGATTGCCAAGACTATACGGCGCTCTTGACGCGTCTTCCTCTCCTTCGTTGTAGAAGCTGGCCAGGCGAACTCCTGCCGGCGGTGCATTGTTGTGAGACCTCAACAATATCAATAAAGATCAGGAAGTGGTTGTTGAGATAGGATTGTCATAACATCATTGGTCTATCTCTGAACAGAAATCGACCTCTAGAAACATCAAACAACAACCCGAGATGTTCTAGATGCAAGACTTCATACAGCAGATAAAGCATGCAATAAAACGGGCCAGGCTCTCTACTCCGCCTCCGCATAAAGGCGCTCGATGCCCGCTGCCATCGCCGTTCCCTCAATCAGTTGCAGTAAGTCAACTTGCTCGATCCAGCACTTTGCGACTACCGTAATGCCAAGGCACTTCTCCCAAACGTCCATGCCATACTGACGCATAATGTCGTGCTGATTGAGCCTCAACCACTTTATATCCTTCCAAGATTCCATGTAGACCGCTTCGTGTGTCAAAGCAACTCGCTCTCTAGTAAGTGCGTAGGACTCGGGCATCTCGGGTTCGAGGCCTTCACAATTGTGGTCGATGAGTGTGACGATCTTCGGATGCTGCACAAGAAGACGACAGAACAAGTTGACATTTTCTCTCGTAATACGATCTCCTCTGGGAATTAAGAATTCGACGTACGATCGCTGCCCAGTCTGAATCCACCAAGTAGCGACGCTAACGGGCGGTTCGCCATCATTTGGTTTCGAACCATGGGCCAACATGCCATAATCATGAAGACGAAGTAGGCCCGAGATCATGACTCTCGTTTCATCATTGGGCGGGCCTTCATGATAGATAGTCCGATGACGTTCGCCTCGAAGAAAACTGCGATTCAGATCCAAGGCGACATTATAGCTCTCCAGCTCTTCCCACTCGTTGTGGTCGGATTCTCGTTCCTCCCTATCGGATTCTGTGGAAGCGATGGAGTTGAAGCGAGAGGAATGATAGGCATTGATTCTTCCGTCAAGGTCTTGGCGTTGGACAGATTTTATTGTGCTAGCGGTGTTTCGTTGGTCCGGATCGAATTCAATCTCTTCTTCATCGTACGGTGTGGGAGCGATAGAGAGGAAACGGGAGAATTAATAGGCGCTAGTTTCGTCGCCAAGCTCTAGGAATTGATCTGGATGCATTGAGCCAGCAGTGTCCGAGGTGATGGACTTGTGATCGAATGGGTTCAGCTAGGAAGGTTGGGAAGGTGATTTGAGCAGGGTTTGAGTAGCAGTCGGGATAGCCAAGTTCTGGGCTTTGAAGAAAAGGTCAGTGAATGCACGAAGTGTAGATCTCAAGATTGTTTACTTGGGAGCAGGCACAAGCAGGTTGTGAACTGTGGAGGAGGCCGTGATGAGGATCTTCGCGTCAGAGTCGTACTAGGAAGGAAGTTGGCTATGAGCAGTTGGGTTGCGGCTTGTACTGCTATACTAGCTGGCACACAATCGTGTAGAAAGATACAGTTGCAGGTTGAACATGTGGGCGCTTCAACCAGTGCTATATGAATTTGGACTAGAGAGAGTATTCGGGCCAAGATCTGTGATATTCAAGTAGTAACCTTGCATGAGAAAGAATTTGTTTGCTGGTCCGCAACTCTCTTTGTCCGTCTTATTTTCTAAGGCACAACTTATCTCTGGGTTCGATCGTTCTGCCTGGTTCCTGCATGATTCTTGCATAGTTCTAGAACGATTCTAGGGATCGTCTGGAGCCGCACGCCTCGTTGCATGCATCCTCTTTGTACGTACTCTTTGACAACTGGAGTTGAAGCTCGTGGGAGTGATTAGACTGCAGTCCCGAGCTATTCTGCACAGGCAATGCATATCCCAGTCGGACATAAACACGCCGAACAGGGGTTCTAGGGTGTTGGTGTGAGCGTTCGCAAGGATAAGATGCCCCGAACCTGATTGAAACTGCATTAGCTACTCAGGTATGCTGTAGAACTATACCCAAAACGGTTGGGAAGAGCAAGTATGAAAGATGAATAGTAGTGTAATTGAGAAGGTACGCGGGTGCCAGCCGTTTTATCTCAGACATGGTAGAGATCGTAGATAAACACAAAGTCGTCGCGCCCATGTAGTTCTGGTATATCAATTATCTGATTATCAGACCAAGCGCCACGAACATCAAATCTGATTGACGAAGAATCGGACGTTGTTGAAGTTTACCTACACTGTCTTGTGATTGCATACACGCCCATACACTTCGAAGCCCTCGAGAATGGAAGGGCAAAAGCCATACAAATGCGAGGATTGCGGGAAAGAGTTCCCACGAAAATACAACCTCCAACGTCATAGAGCCGCAGTACATAGATTAACCACAGTCATGTATGTACGTACGCAGTCACCTTCGCATGCATAGTCCTCGCTTCGACAAGACCCGGATCCAGAGCCTGTCCACGTACCAGCAAACAGTATGCCGATAATTCTTGGCAACCCTTTCGAGTGCACAATGCCATCGAATGCAGGAAATCCTCTCTCTCCTGGGATATTCACAGCAAACGACCTGCCCGCTGATGTTTGGGACCCAATCGAGTACACGATGCCTCTAAGTGAAGAGTTCCCTTGCTTCAATGACGCCGTGTTGGCCAACAACATGCTTATGGATACGAGTTCGTTCAGCGAAGGAGCCGCTTTCTCGAACGACACAATTACGGCAAGTGGAATGCCATTCAGCGTCGAACGAGGCCCAATGCAAACAATGTCTCTACAGCATGAGACATTCCGTTTCAATGGCGCCTATGCTCAGGCTGGTATCAGCACGAAGAGCCAGACCCAGGTTGTGGATAACGCCCTTCAAAATTCCAGCGTCTTCATCGACGAGAGCCCCTGGTTCCACTTTGACGAGGAGATCAATTCTCCAGCCATTTCCCGTCCTGATACGAATGGCAGTCCGCCAGGATCAGATCCCTCCATTATTCAAGGGAGCGCCAACGGCCTTGAAATCCCCTTTTCTGGTCTAAGTAGCAGTCTGTCACAGCCAGATCTCTTCATCAATCCAGCAAGCGCCAACGACCTTGGAATCCCCTCTTCAGATCCGACTAGCAGTCCGTCAGGGTGGGACATTTCCGGCATTCAAGGAAACATCGACGGCATTGGCATCCCCTATTCAGGTCCGACCAGCAGTCCGTCAGGGTGGGCTCATTCCAGCATCCTGGAAAACATCAACGGCATTGACATGCTTCATTCTGGTTTGACTGGCAGTCCGTCAGGGTCGGAGCTCTCGATCAGTCCAGGGAGCGCCAGCGGCCTTGACATCCCCTATTCAGATTCGACCGGCAGTTCGTCAAACTCGGACCTCTCCGTTGTTCAAAGAAGCGGACATAGGTTTAGCATTACCTATTCTAGTCTGACTAGCAGTCCATCAGGATCGGATCACTTCCCCGTTTCAAGGAGCGCCAACGGTATTGAGATACCCTACTCCGGCTCAGCTAGCAGTTCTTCATCCTCTAATCTCTCAATTGACCCACAAGACATTATCGCAAAAGATGCGAATTTAGCAAAGAAACGACAACGATCTCTAGTCTCGTTTGACCGTATTAATCGCGCTCGAAAATTGTCGCCTTTGCCCATCTATGAGATCAAGCTTTCCAAGAGAACGCCAAGTCAACAGCGAGGTCATCTTTGGCTTACCTACGACGCAAAGAAGAAGTTTGACAAAGATCTTGCCATGCTCCTTGCTCGATGGGGAGGAGCAGGATTTGGTCACGAAGATACCTGCGTGCTTTGCCCAAGAGATTGGAGTTCAACAAAACTTTTGAGCCTTCAAGGTGTGCAAACTATAGCGCAACTATTACTTCAAACGTTAGCTCGAAAGCTCTTACAATATTCGAATCACACGATTATCGTGCCATGCAGGTTTCTATGCCGCAGCCGGCAAGGTGCCAAGGTTTTGGTGGGGTTATCACACAAATCATGGTTTTTTGCGCAATTGAATTAAAACCTCTTCTATCTGTTCAATTAGCATTTTTATTAGACAGTATCTAAAGTCTTTAGTATAACTGTGCAATCTATATATTTTGTGACTCTCTTTGTGTTATAGTGTTTGCTCTAATTGACAATCAAAGAATTGCAATAGTCAATTGTATTAGAATCGATAAAAATACTGCTCAAATATTGTATCTAGAAAATATATTTAAGCGTTAAGTACGCAAAATAAGATTATTAAAGAGATTTTGCTAGATTAATTAATAAGACAATAAAAAATAGTTTTCTCAAGTATGTTAATTTTTGCTCTATTGT
>JAABUL010004111.1_pt1 | contig 20100 bp, 26 predicted proteins | sample 5559151 | NCBI WGS metagenome assembly JAABUL01 (sample SAMN10711876, study PRJNA513368) | rock metagenome | isolation source: Antarctica rocks | place: Antarctica: Victoria Land, Pudding Butte sud | reverse complement strand
GATGAAGACCCAAGTCAGATGAAGACCCAAGTCAGATGAAGACCCAAGTCAGATGAAGACCCAAGTCAGATGAAGACCCAAGTCAGATGAAGACCCAAGCGGTGTTGCTCTTGTTTTCCAAAGTGATCGTCTCACCCGGATTAAGCGTGAGCGTCAAGGCCGTCCCCTGCGTCGGGTGCGTGAGCGTCTCGCCTGTCGCCGCGCTCACAGTGAGAACTGCCGTCGAAGCCGCGTCGTTGACGAGCGTGTAGAGGAGTGCCCGGCCCGCTTGGTTAGCGGAGAACAGGAAGTCGGTCTGCGCCGCTGTGAGAACGCGGTTCAGGACAACCTGATCTATCGTGGCGGCAGGCACGGGAAGCGGAGCAGCAGCAGTGGAGGCCGCTGTGGTCGAGGGCAGGAGCTGAAGTCGGCTCGCTGCTGCTGTGGATTTGATGAAGGTCATGGCTTTGTCCTTTTGCGAACTGAGTGTCGTACAATCTCTGACTCTTACGCGAAAGCGGCTCGCATCTTGGCATAAACGGCGGCAATGATGCCCGCAGTGGCCGCGCTGACTGATGTGCTGACTGATGTGCTGACCGCCGCGCTGACGGTCTTCGGGATGGCCGCCGTCTGCGCTTCCACCACAGAAACCCGCGCTTTCAGCGCGGCCACATCGCTTGCTTCCTGCGCTTTCAGCAGCCCTTCCGCCGACGCCAGAGCCGTGATTGAGGCAGACAAAGCCGCATCCTTCCCCTCGTCCGTTTTCTGCGTGGCCTCGTCTACGCTCTGAGTGGCCTCATCCTTCGCCATCTTCGCCTGCACTGCGGCGATGACCAGGGCGTTTTTGCTCGATGCGTCTGCCTGTGCCGCGTCCTGCTGCGCTTTGAGGGCTATCAGGAGTGCCTGCACGTCGGCCAGTGTCACGCCGGGAGCAGCAGGCGCAGGGGCAGCAGTCGGGGCGGCTGGTACAGAGGGCGATGCAGGCACAGAGGGCGATGCAGGCACGGTGGCCGCCGCAGCGGGGAGCGCCTGCCCAGCGCGCCAGGCCGCGTAAATGCTGGCGATGCCCTGCCCGGTCGGGGTCAAAGTCAGGGCCGCCCCGTCCACGCTCTGTACGAGGTTGAGGCTGTCTTGCCCCGGCGTTGTCCAGGCCCAGGCCGCAACGCCTATCACGTTAGGGAGAGCGGCGACGGCGTTATGCCAGGCGGGGTCAGGCGTCTGATACTCCTGCACCCAGACGGGCAGGGTTGTCCCTATATGACCCGCGACCTTTGCCGGGTCGCCGTCGTACAGGTGGCAGCAGTAGGCAAACACCGTTCCAGATGGGAGGGGGTCGGCGGACGCCTGCGTCATGTCGGCAGAGTAGCCCTCTGACCCCACCACGATCTGCGCGTTGGGGCTGGCCGCTTTGATGGCGTCAATGGCGCGCTGGGCGACCGGCTTCCAGGCTGCCCACGTCGAATACTGATGCGGCTCATTGACCACATCCTGTATGATGGGGACGCCGCCGTACCGGGCCGCGACGGTGCCCGCCAGTTTGACGAGGGCGGCTTCTGACACCGCCGTCGACCCACTCGGCATCCCCTGTGGCGCGAGGCACGGCATGACCCCAGCCATGAGCATATGTTGGACCACCTGGTCTACCACGTCCGGATAGATCGGATCGCTCAGGTACTTGTCCGCGTCATAGCTCAGGCGCAGGCACGTCATACCGAGGGAGGCCAGCAGGGAGAAATACTGCGCCGAGTCGTTAGCCGCCGTCCCCAGGGAGGCCAGGGCGTTGCCGAAATTGCCGCCCAGGGCGACCGGGGCTTTGCCTTTGGCAAAGGCTCTGGAGGGCGGCGGGTACTGCGCGGGGTCGGCCTTCTCTACCCAGCCGGGCAGAGCGAACGTCACGCCCGGCCAGACCCACATGAAAAGTTTCCATTGCTGGTTATACAGCCCGAATTGCAGATTTTTCAGCCCCTTACTCGCCGTCGGCGTCAGGACGAACGACCCCGTATACATCATGTACGTGTCGCCATCCGCCGTGGTGGAGACGAACTTGTCCAGCGTCACCCAGCCCGCAGGTGCGCCGTCACTCTCTGTTACGTCTCCTTTGGCTTGGTACACAAACCCGTTGTAGGGCAGGCTCGCCGGGTCAAACAGCGCCTTGTCGGACGGGTACTTGATCGAGAACGGCACGGTCACTTTGCCGTCTGCACCAACGACCGGGACGCCAGGCTCCATGATGGGCGACTTGACGCGCACGGCGGCGGTGGCGACGGTGAAGGCCGTGTCCACGGCGAACTCAGTGGGGGCGGGGTCGCTGAAATTGCTGCCCTCGGCAAACAAAACCGCCTTGCCGCCGCTGTAGGTGTCCGGCTTCAGGCTGACCTGCACCGTGCCGGTGTTTACCGCGCCATTCGGAAAGAGTGGGATCCGAACAGGAACCGACTTGGCATCACGCGGAACGATCTGCTCATAGCCGCCGTCGCTTTTCCTCTGCAAGAACAGTTGCAGGTTGTAGTTGCCGCCGGTTGACCCGGCGGCAGTCGGCAGGGAGTAGTCCAGGCTGACCTGGGACATATCTACGCGGGCCGTAATGGAGGGGCTTGTGAGTTGTAGCATTGTGGGACCTTTCGCAGCAGGGAACGCTTTCAGCTAGTGCTCTTGGGCGACTGTGCCGCCAGCGCTTTTGTGACCGCCGCGTCAATGGCCTTGTCCTGGTCAGCTCTGGTCCGCTCGGACTGCTGGGCCAATGCTTGAGCAATCATGCGCTGCACGTCCGCGTCGGTATAGCCCTGGACTGCTCCCGCATCGCCCTGGTGCTGGTTGTCAGGATTGTCCGGGTGGTCGGGGTGCGCGGGGTCGTTCCGAGGCGTTCCGTCGAAGTCACGGACTTCTTCCAGGATGCCCTCCCGAATCTTGTCCTTGATGTAGGGGTTCTGCGTCACTTCAAAAGCCGGGCGGTCATCGCCCTGGCCTTTGGTGATGATGACGTCCGGCCCGTGCGGATGGGCCGGATCGTGGTCGGTGCAGATGCCTTCGAGGAAGGCAGCGGTCAATCGGACGAACATGGGGAAGTTCCTTCCTGTGTAGCCTAAGCGTTGAGGTTGAGTGTGCGGCAGGCATCGGCGAGTATTTTGTCATGTCCGACGACTTCGCTCATCACGATCTCGTTGAACTGGTGGCTGATCCACTTGTTGGTCTCCGTCAGGGTGCCGCCCGTCTCGTTGAGCTGCTCCAGCCCAAACCGTTTGTCCAGCCCGAACAGCAGGCCCGGCGTCATGCTCGGCAGGTAAATCAGGCGTGTCTGGTGGAAAAGACCCTGCGGCAGTTCAATGCTGTTCTCGACCGGGCCGGGTCGGAGCAGAGTGAACACGTTCTGGGCATTCAGGCCCGGCACCGACATCACCAGGATTTTGATGATCTCGGATTTCGCGGCGATCACAGTGGTGAGGTCGTAGGGGTAGAAAGACATCTGCCAGGCCAGCCACGCCGCGTAGGTCAACGTCCCTGCGGTCGTGGTGGGGTCGAGGGTCGTCAGGTTGGAGTTGATCGCCGGGTTGCCGTTTCCATCGCCATTGATCCCCACGTCCACGGCGCTGGCCGCTTTATCCAGGCTGGACTGAAGCGCGATCTGAGAAATGAGGATGGTGAACAGATCAATGTGGATGCGCCGCAGAGCCTCGTAAGTGATCTTCAGCGACCTCCCGTATTTGAACAGGTTCGCGACCTGCTCTTTTTCCTTGATCGTGGTGGGCGGGATTTCCGCGCCCTGGGCGACGCGGGCCATGCGCCGGTAGTCCACGTTGCCGCTGAAGGGGCTGGGAATGTCCAGATAGGGCATTCGCACGGCGGCTCCGTCCACCGGCGTGTAGTTGGCAATCACTTCGTCGAGGATGTCCGTCTGGATTAGCGGCGCGCGCAGGGTCCGGTTGATGAACTCGGGGAACAGGATGGGAGAGAAGGGCTGGTCGGAGGCGAAGAAGCGCTCGACCTTGTGGCAGTAGACGCCCGCCTTCTCGTCGGAAGTGACGCGGATGTTGCACTGGCGAAGCAGCTCTTCGTAGGGGTCCAGGCCGTCATCGCTGCGGACTTGCCCTTCGCTATCGAGCTTGAACGAGCCGGAGTCAAGCGCGCGCTCGGCCAGCCACGTCGAGAAGGGCATTCCCTCGCGCGCCGCCTTTTCATAAAGACTGGCTCCGCGCTCCGGGTGTGCGTTAAAGCCACGGAAGGTATCAAGAAAACCTTCTTTTACATCGGTCATGTCATTTTCCCTTTTCAGGAGACCTGCAAGGTCTCTCGGTCACTACAGCAGGTGGATGGTGCAGGTCAGGCCCACAGTATCCACGCCGGACACGATGTTGTTGCCCGCCGCCGCCTTGACGACTTTGCCGGTGCCATCCACGGTCACAGGGCTGCCCACAACCGGCGCGGTGGCGTCGTTCAGTGGGTAGGCGAGGACAACGTAGCCTTCGTCCTGGACAGTGACGTTCAGGTCGGCTTCCACCGCTTTGAGCTTGCCGATTAGGGGGTTGCCGGTCGCGCCCAGCCCGACTTGGTTAGCGCCGGTGAGGGTGACGCCCAGCCCGATCTGGGTGGAATGGTTCAGGCCATAGGTCGGGACCTGGGAGAAGGTTATAGTGCCATCGCCCTTAAAGGTGGTGCCGTGGTAGTCCAGCTCATCGTAGAAGCGCACGTCGCGCGGGTTTGCCATGTTGGTCTCCTGGGAGGAAAAGTTGCGAGGAAAAGTTGCGAGGAAAAGTTGCGAGGAAAAGTTGCAGGCGCGCCCCATAGCGGGGCGCGCCTGACGTGGGAGGAACGGTTGTTTGGGTCTGTTTTGGATCTGTTTTGGATCTGTTTTATTTGCGGGCGCGGAAGTGGCGGGCATCGGGAACAGTCTTGCCAGCACTGGGAGCCTTGTCCTCAAACCCGTGCAGGGGCTGAGTCTGGCGCCCGCCTTCGCCCGTTGCACTGCCGTCTGCGCTGCGTCCGCTGAGGCGCGCCTGCGCCTGCTTTTGGAAGCTGTCGCGCATCGCCTTGATCTCCGCAATCGAGCGGTTTGGCTCGGACAGGATGCCGGTGTAAACGTCTTTGGCAAAGCCGTCGCCCTGGGCCGACACGCCCAGACGCAGGGTTTCGTCAATCAGGTCCTTGCGGTAACTGCGCCCGTCGTCGCCCGCCGACTTCAGGGCGCGCGCCTCGTCCACCGTGGCGACGCCTGCGGCTCGGAACTGCGCCAGCAAGTCCGAGTGTTCTGCGCTGGCAGCCAGGGTGCGCTCCAAAGCGACCAGGACGGGTTCCGGGTCGGTGCTGTCGTCTGCCATCTCGCCCCGCGCCGTTTCCAGGCCCTTCCGCACGTCTTCAGGCAGCCTTCCAGCGGCGCGGATGATTACGGTGTCCAGCAATTGTTTCGTGTTCATGTTTGACTCACCCCCTCGTTTCTCGTCGGTTAATTTCGCCTCGGTTAATTTCTCGTCGGTTTTTCCTGGCAGGCTGTAGTGGGTCCGGCTGGAGGACAAGGCCAGGCGGTAGTGCTCTTCGAGGTAGCTGACTTCGCTTGCGCCGATCAGCTTGTCCACGATGGCGCGCTCGGTTCGGTCGAGCACGGCCCGGCTGAACATGGCGCCGGGGGTGGAGCCGGCGGAGACGCCGGAGAACTCTTGCAGGCGCGCGCCCTTGACGGTATAAGTGGCGATCTTGCCGTTCTCGGTCTTGCGGCTGGTGCCGGGGATGTGCGGGCAGGCGTTGTAGTCGCGCACGTCGTTCCCGCAGATGTCGCAGAGGCTTTTGCCGCCGTAGAAGCCGACCGATCCGTCGCGGACCGTGCCGCTGTCAATGGCGCGCATCATGTCGTCGGTGGCGACCCCGGCGTCTCCATTTGGCTTCAGGCCGCGCATCATGTAGATGCCGGCGCGCGCCTGCTTGCGGCTGCCCTCGCCGTCGTAAGTGCCCTCATAGGTGTGACCGAGCGGCAGTTCGCCCCCGAAACGACCCATGCGGTGGCTGTTCATAAAAGGCACGCCCGCGCCGGCGTCCTGGGCGTAGTTTTTCAGACTCGTCTCGTCCATGCGCGAGAAGTGGCTGTCCAGAGCATCGTTGCTCATCACAGCGGGGAAAATGTGGAGCGTGTCTGCCGTCTGCGGGACCCGCGCGTGCTTGCGGTTGATGGACTTCACCGCCCGGTCCAGCGCGGCGGCGTGGTCATCAGCGCTCAGGGCCTCAAACCGCGCGCCGACCAGCACGTCGTCCGGGGACATCCGCTCGGCAAGTGTTTCCAGCGTCAGGTTGGTCATAACAAACCTTTCATAGGTTACCGCGTCCCCTCGTTTTGGGCCGGTCGGGTCTCGACGGTCGGTTCTGGAAGGTTCTTGCCGCCCTTCGCAGCGCAGGCGGCTTTGCCTGAGTCGGTCAGCCATGCGACTGTTTCGCGTTCCGGCAGCTCACGCGCCGCCATGCCCCGCGCGGCCTCCAGATCGTCAGGCTGCTGAGAGATGCCGTGCAGACACGCGCCGCACACAAGCGTCATGTCGCCGTCGCGCCGCTGGGTCAGCACGGGCTGGAACTGGCGGCATCCTGGGCACAGGACGCGCTTTTTATCAGGCGAGAATTGCAAGGTCATCGTGTCGCTCCAAACTGATACAGCTCAACAGGGCCGCAAATAATATGTGTGCCGGATTGACGGGATATTTTCCAGCGCCATCCCCACAACGCGACTTTGAACCAAATAGTCAAGTAGAATCTTCTGAGGCGGACGACAACTCTTTCATGCGTTAAGGTCAACATCTTCCTCCTCCTCAGCCTTTTGATTTTCAGCCCACAGTCGCTTAAAAAGTTCTTCAAACTCCGTCGCGACCCATTCCCGTGCCCCGGCAGGGGCTTCAGCGGATGGGGTTGTGACAGGCGGCACGACGGCGGCCAGCATCCCGTCAATCGCGGGTCCAACAGCGGCGCTGCCAGTCACTTCAATGCTGCTCTCGTCGTGGCTCTGGTATCCTAGCGCCTCTTTCAAGGCCGCGTTGATGATCTCTTTGTTCTCCGCATTGGCAACCACGAGGCGGTTGGCGGTCTTGATGGCAGCGAACTCGCACGTCACCAGGCACTGCCGGCCCATGAGCTGAAGATACAGCTTGAAAAATCGGGCGTCCATCGAGGCGATGGCTTCCTGGGCGGAGGCGATCCCTTCGGCGAATATCTCGAACTGCACGGAGCCATGCGTTTCTGTGGTGCCTTCATTGGAGGCCATGAGGATCGGCATCATTTTCAGGGCTTTGATGATCCGCCGCTCGATAGCCCGTGTCAGCGGTGTTACCAGCCCCAGGATGTTGGTGCCGGACTTGGCCGAAGCGATGTCGAGCGTGACATTATCGTAGACGACCAGCGCGTCGTCCGGCTCCAGCCCGTTGAACGCATCGCTAACCTCGCCGAGCCGCGCGTCGAGCCAGGCGGCGTACTTCGTCGAGTCGTTTTTGATGGCGGGCGGGCAGGTCTTCGACATAATCTCTTCGATGATGGTGACGACGTACTTGGGCGCCCCGACGCCATGCACGATTTTTTGGAGGTCGGCGAGGAAGCCGATGTCGAAGAAGACCTCGTTGATGACGGTAGCAGAGGGAATGCGCCCATAGGGGTCGTCAATGGTGGGGTCACACGGGATGTATTGGACCATCTCGTCGTTGAGCGCGCGATACCCACCGCCGCCCGTTGCAGACCCTATCACGGGCGCAGCCTTCGCCGCTCCAGTCTTACTAGCCTGAAAGAGCTGCTGCTGATACATCACCAAATCCTGCGTGATGGCGTCGCGGTGGAACATGATGGTGAACGGGTTGACCGGAAACAGGTCGAGCACGTCCCGCAAGTCCTCGGTCAGCGCAAGTTCGCCGCAGGTCGCTCCGTACAGATACCAAGCCAGCATCTGCTGGATATGGATGGCCTTGATGCCGCCCGCCTTGCGGTTCAGGCGGGGGACCAAGTTGTCCAGCAGGGCCTTGCCTTCCGGGTCATCCTGCCCGGCCAAGTCCTTCACGTCGTAGCTAAATCCCTTCGTGCCCAGCCGCAGGACGTTCCACAAGGCCAGGCCCACGTCGGTGTGGCTATCGGCGAGGATTTGCATCAGCATCCACGGCGCGAAGTCCGAGGCGTGGTACTGCGAGAGGTCCATCCCCGACAGCAGGCGGCGGGGTACGAACGAATAAGGCATCCCGCCGAAGGGGTTGTAATTCTGTGGCTGAGTCTGCCGTCCTCCCGCGATGGCGCCCTTCAGGAGCGTGCGCTTGACATTAGGATTCACCTCAGGAGTTTCGGGCGGCTGTTCTGGCATTTTCTAACGTCTTCCCGGCTCTTAGCGTCTTCCGGTCGTCCTGCTCGGCCCTTTGTTCCAGCCGCTTGCGCCTCGGATGACTGCGGGGGCCGAACCGGTGAACTCTTCGTCGCTGGGCAGGAAGTGGTTGTAGCCGCTCACGGGACTGTCCACACGGTCGTCGTGAGGGCCGTTCGGAAACAGCGCGGCTTCATTGAGGAACGCCACGATCCATGGGGTCAGCAGTGTGCCGACGAGGTAGATGCGCCCGTTCTCGGCGCGCGTTCGGAAGCCGGCACTGCGGACCACCTTGTCCGTATGGGGCTTGTCCTTCAGGAGCGTGTAGCCCCAAAGTTCCTCGTCGTCCAACAGTTCCTGGAAGAACGCCTCCCAGGTCGCCACGACTTCGACGATGATCGGGACGCCGTAGCCGTCCGCCCTGGCCGTGTCCTTGATCAGCTTCTTGACGTTGGCGGGGGTTTCTTGACAGGCTTGCTGGTCTGCGATCACAGTCCGCAGCTCGGTCTGGTCGCCGTCTTTATGGCGCCAGCGTCCGACTTTGCTGCCGACGGTCCAGTCAGGGTCAGCCTTGCCAACCTCTTTCTTTGTCTGGGCCAGGTCCCAGGAGCGCACCCACTCCACGTCATGGGCGGGCGGGGCATCCAGGAAACGGAACCAGCCGCGCTTGATCAGGTTGCCTTCGGCCACGCGGGGGCGCTGGCCGTACATGCCGGCCCAAATCATTTCTGTGCTGTTGGCGCGCGTGGTTTCGAGCTGCTGCTCGGTGACGATCCCAGGCCAGTACGATTTGCCCGGCTCAGTGCGCCCCAAAGCGTCGGGCGTTTCGCCCTCGGCCTCTTTCTCCGTTTCGGACAGCGCCGGGATGCGGATTTCGCGGTACTGGTCGGCAGCCGGGTCTTTGGCCGCTTTCTCTTTGACGTAGCCAACGAGGTCGCCAACCGCCCAGCGCGTCATCACGATGACGATGAGCGTAGCGCCGATGACCTCCCGGCGCGTGTAGAAGGTCGTCTGGAGCCACTTGATCTGGTCGGTCAGCCGCTTGTCCGTCTCGGCCCAGGAGAAGTCCTTAATGGGGTCATCCACGATGCCGACGCGGAAGCGCCGCCCAGTGAGCGCGCCGCCGACGCCTGTGGCGGACAGTCCGCCCCGGTAGGGCCGGGCGATGTTCCAGGTTTTGACGGATTGGCTGTCTTCGGCAAGCTCGACCGCAGGTTCGGGGACGCCGTTTTCGTCTTCCTCCCAGGTTGCACGGCGCCCGAACAGGTTGGCGTATTCGTCGGAGCGTAGGAGGTTGCGAGCCTCGCGGCTGTGCTCCTGGGCGAGATCGGCGCCGTAGCTCGTGAGCATGAGCCGCCAGTCGGGATGGCTGCCGAGCACGAAAGCCGGGAAGAGGCGGGAGATCAGGAGGCTCTTGCCGAGGCCGGGCGGGCAGGTGAAGATGAGGCGCTGGTCCAGGCCTGCTTGGACACGCTCCACGGCCAGGTCCAGTTCCGTGCAGATGAGTTTGTGGGCTGGCCCGGCGATGTAGCCGTTGTAGCAATACTCGGCGAAGTCTTCGAGGTGTCGCCGGGCGAGTTCCCGCCTCAGCAGTTCTTCCTCGATATTCGCCTCAGTCATCATTCCCGGCTTCTTGCTCCCCGGCTTCCGTTTTTCGGGCACGAGCGGCGGCGAGAGCGGCGCGCAGAGCGCCGTCCGACATCTGCGTCACGTCCTCCACCTGTACCGGCCCGCCGTCCTTGCCTTCGACCGTGACTGTAGACTTTACGACCGCCACGCCGTCCAGGGCGGCCAGAGCGTCCAGCGCGCGGTTGGCCTGGGCGAGCTGCTTGTCGGACATCGCGGCAGTGAAGATGGCCTCGCGGTGCTTGCGGTGGGCAGCGCGGATTGCAACCAGGTCCGGGATCTCGGCCCGGACGCGCTCGGCCTGTGCGTCCTCCTTTTTGACCTGCTCCACGTACTTGCGTGCGAGCTGGCGAGAGACGTCGTACCCCTGCTGGTCCAGGCCGCGCGAGACAATGGCCGGCGTAATGTTGAAGTCCGCATAGATCATGCGGCGGACGAGATACTTGATCTCCTCCTGCTGCTCTTCGGTGAACTTTGGACCGTTCGCATACTCCTCTTCCGTGTCTTGGACCGTCAGAGAGGTGACGTCCGCTCCTGGGTTTTGCTTTCTAGGCATGGGGACTATCTGCCATCGAGAGTCGGCACAGAATGCGAAGAAAATGAAACCGTTTTAGTTTCGTTGCAGCCGTCCCCAATTGGGGACGGTTAAGAAATTGGGGACGGTTAAGAGGCCGGAATATTCCTCTGATCGCCCGCTTCCCGAACCTTCGTCTCGACTTGCTCCGCCGTCATCCCCAGCCAGGCGGCCACTTCTTCGACGCTCAGGCCCAGTTTCAAGAGGCGTGTGGGGGAAACCATCAGGGCGCATCCCTCAGAGCGTCTCCGCCGGGGCGCGGTGGACAACGCTTTCCAGTATCCCCCGGTTGCGGGTCGTGATCCACTGCACGGGCTTGGTCGTGACCTGCTCGACGTTGTTGACGACGGTGGAAACGGGCAGGTGCTCGTCGGCATCCTCGCGGCGGCATTCGCAGGGGCCGTAAGACAGGCCGACGGCGCGGGCGGCAACAGAGCGGGCAGCCTGGGCTTCACGACGCTGGTGGCGGGTGGGTTTGTCACTCACGGTCATTCTCCTGGGGGATCGGCAAAAGGGCTGAGACGTAGCATGAGCAAGAAAATACGGAGTTTAGAGCCTCACGCACTGGGCTAGAAGGAAGTCACGAAGAAACTTGTGCTATTATCCTACACCGTGGCGGGCGGGCGCGTCAAGGGGTTTTGCGGCGTTTCGCTATTTTGCTAGGGGGCAAAATTAACAAGTATATTATTACCCAAGTATATTATTACCAATTAAAAGGGGCTATTCCCGCCGTTCCACAATCGGGGAGCGGGGCCGGATGCCCGCGCGGGCAAGGGCGGCGCGGGCGGCTTCCACGCGGGCCTCGGCCTCGCGCTCGGCCAAGTGCCTTTCGCAGAGTGGGAACAATTCGCCCGTGCAGAACGGGGACAAGTAGAACTCCGACTGGGGGCGGTTGGCGCCGCACAGAGGGCAGAAGCGCATCCCGCGCGGCATGCTCGAAACCTTGTTTGCGGGGGAAGCTTTGGCGGTAGGTTTTTTGGAGGTGGATTTAGTGGCTGTCAACGTCAGTTTTCCTTTCAGTCTCCCCCGCCGCACCCACATTTCCCTGAAGTCGAGTGCTGGCGGCGGGCGGGGAAGGGGTCGTCTCCGTTCTATTCTCGGCCTTTGAACATGAGCAGCAGCGTCTCTTTGCTGACTTCCCACCCCTGGGACGTGCCTTTCACGACGCACATATAAGCAGGCCGACCTTCGCGGGTGTAGGGCGGAATGCGGATGTAGGGCGGAATCTGGTCAGCCCGAACGACCAGTGGGGTGAGACGTTTTGCGGCGTGCATCTCGCGCAAGGTCGTGGACTTGCCCCCGTAAATAATGGGGTCGTCTTGCGCGTGGGCACCGTCCGGGACGGTGCCCACATCGCGATTTTCAAGAAAACCCTCCATGATGCAATCGGGCGCTAAACTCTTGCTCATGCCGCTCTCGCTTTCTCGCGCTCTTGTGTCGCGACTTCTTGTGTTTTTTCAGTCTGCAAAGGAGTCGTCTTCGTCCTATTCTCGGTCCAAAAAGAGCGCGAATTGGTCCACGAAGTCGGCGCGGACAATCCCCTGCGGCCCGTTGCGCTGCTTGGCAAAAATGAGTTCCGCGTCTCTTGACTGAGCGGGTGCGTTGAAGTCAGCCGTGCCATAACCGGCTCCGTCCGGCGTCAGTTGGTCGGGGCGATGAATGAAGATGACGACATCGGCATCCTGTTCAATTTGGCCCGTCTCACGAATATCTGCCAGAGCTGGGCGTTTGTTGTCGCGCTTTGCACTTTCGCGGGAAAGCTGCGAGAGAGCCAGCAGCGGCACATCGAACTCCCGCGCCATGCCTTTGAGTTCAATACTCACCTCGGTCAGTTCCTGGTAGCGGCTCTGGGTCGGCACATCGGCGCGCATGAGCTGGAGATAATCCACGCAAATCAGGGACAGGCGCTCGTAACGGCGGATGAACTTTCGGATTTCAGCGCGCATATAGGCAGGCGTCACCCCGGAGCGGTCGTTGATGACGAGGGGCGCGTCATACAGCCAGCGCGCAGAGTCGGCATAGGCATTCCATTCGTCTTGCCCCAAGAGGCCCGAACGCAGGCGGCGAGAGTCAAGGCGCGCGTCCACACAGACCATCCGGGTCATCACCTGCTCCTGAGACATCTCCATTGAGAAAATCAGCACAGGTTCCCCACCCCGCGTAACATGGGCGGCCACGCCGCTCATCAATGCGCTCTTGCCGACGCCTGGCCTTGCCCCCAGGACGATCATATCCGGGGCTTGCAGGCCGTTCGTCATCCGGTCCACGCAGGAGAGACCCGTCGTCAGTCCCATCAGGGCGCGCGGATTGGTCGCCTGCTCCTCAAGTTTGTCCGTCAGATCGCGCAGAATATCACGCGCCGACCGGCTCTGCTCACCCGGCAAAAGAGGCGTGTTCATCACAAGCGTCTCGGACAGGTTCGCCATCTCGCCTGCGGACGCTCCGCCGGAGGCGGCTTCCAGGATAGCGACGGCGGTCTCCGCCATACGCCTCTTGCGCGCGGATTCTTTCACGAGCGCGGCATAACTCCCGGCGCTTTTCTGGTAAGCGTCCAGCAAAAACAGCGCATTGACATACTCTGCCCCGCCGCACTCCTCCGCCGTGCCCGCCGCCTTGCAGGCGGCAACCGCAGTCACGGCGTTGATCTCGCCGCCGCTGCGGACCATGCCCTGCAAGGCCCGGAAGATGCTCTGATGGGCGGGCCGGTAAAAATCAGCAGCGTCCATCTCCTGCGCCCAGCGCGCGCATTCCTCCGGGAAACACAGCATGCAGGCCAGCAGCCACGACTCGGCATCAATTTCTGCGGGCGGCGCGTAGTTTTGCAGCACCAGGGCGGGCCGATCCGTAGGCGGGGCGGCGCGGCGGCGCTTGTTCGCCCTCTCGGTCATGGTCTGGAAGCTCATGCGGCACTCCTTAAGCTCATGCGGCGCTCCTTTGGGTAAACTTCGGGTCTTTCGCCGGGTCATAGAGCCGCACGGGAGGCGGCGGGGCGGGGATTTGCCCAGGCGAGCCTGCTTCCGGCTCGTCGAGCCAGCCCTTGTTGTTGAGATAAGATGCCGGGTAGGGCACGAACTGCCCGCCCTCTCTGAGCCAGTCGCGGCTCGTTTTTTGCCATTCGAGTGCAGCAAGCATCTCCTGGAGCATCGCGGAGTCCGGCTTGATCCTCAGCCACACCTTCTCTGCTTCCCCAGGGCTTCGCTTCCGGGGATAGGCTTTATACCAGCAGTCAAACCGGAGCAGGAGCGCGGAACGGGGGGCAGCGGCAGGGCTTTTCTCAGGCGGCTTCACCGTCTGGGCTTCCTGCACGGCTTCCTGCACGGCTTCCTGCACGGCTTCCTGCACGGCTTCCTGCACGGCTTCCTGCACGGCTTCCTGCACGGCTTCCTGCACGGCTTCCTGCTCCTCTTCGCTCGCAATCGGCTCTGCCGATTCGAGCAAGAATTCTTTCTCTTCTGGAGATGGAAAGGATTCGGAGATGGAGAGGGGCATTGCTTGGCTATGCTCGGAGCATTGCTCAATGATGCTAGTAGCAGTATCCTCCATGCTAGTAGCAGTATCCGAGGATGATGGTCTCCACCGGGCGGTAGCCGCCGCCTTTGCTTTATCAGACCGCGCGGCGTGCCCTGCCGCCCACGGGTTCCAAGTCGCCCAGTCATGAAGGGTAAGTCCGCCCGCCTCGTCTTGATCTAAGAGACGCACGGAGACCAGGGTAGATAGGAATGTTTCGGCGTCGCCCTTATATTTGGCTGCGTCCGCAATCTCCTCCGCGTCCATCTCGTTAAGGATGCCATCCGGCTTGTTCATACTGGCAAAGCGCAACAGGCGAATATGAGCTAGTACCGCGACCTCTCCAAGCCGCCGTTCCAGCTTCATAATCTTGGGATGCTCAAAATAGCCGACGGAGATGCGGAAATCAGTATTCATGCTCGCCACTCCTCTACCGTCCGGTCGTTCTTGGAACTATTGCACTTGCGGCAAGAAGCAGGCGACCCCGGCGGCCTGGCACTGGGCGACCACGTCCCGCGCCCACTGCACGTCGAACGGGCGTGCCCCCGGCCCGATCTCCCCGCCGACGACGACCCAGCGGACGGCGGCGGGGCAGCGGAGCAGTTCGGGAATCCGCCTGTCGGCTGTTTCCTGATCTTCCGCCGAGGTGCCCAGCCAGACGTTCGACAGAGGCCACTGACCGTACCGATTCCAATATCGGTCCAGGAGGGCAAGGCGGCGACTGTGCCAGGCCTTAAAGCCCGGCGCACTGTAGCCACCAGGTTCTGCCCCGACCCCCGCGTCGGACATCGGCCCGATCTGCTTATGCACGCTGTTTTCCCTTGACGCCATCCACTCGTCGGTGTACTGCTCAATGTCCGGCGCTCCTTGCGCCCCCAGACGCGTCATCGGGCGCACCACTTCTCCTAGATACTCCCGCATCCGCTCCGGTCTCTTGGTCAGCACCTGGAACGTGTGCTGCGGACACAAAGCCATCACCGCGTACACCTTGTCGATGTAGTCAAACGGCACGTCCGGGTGAAAGAGATCACTGGTACTGTTGACAAAAATGCGCTGGGGCTTCTTCCGGCGCATCGGGAGGGGCAGCGCCGTCTCTACCAACATGATCTTGTTTGTCCACTGGGGGCTGCCGTCTTCGTGGTATGCAGTAGTCCACTCGATCTTGCTATTCTGGGCCACGGCGGGCCTCCTTGCTTTGCTGTTCGGTTGCTTGTGCGAACCGCAAGCCAAGATGTTCCTGACGTTTACGCACTCCTGCTATCGTTAGCATTAGTGCAGGGTCGGCAGGGAGCGCAGTAACAAACTTTTCCAGAACAAACTTTTCCAGAACAAACTTTTCCAGAACAAACTTTTCCAGAACAAACTTTTCCAGAACAAACTTTTCCAGAACAAACTTTTCCAGAACAAACTTTTCCAGGCTTGTTAGTTCCGCGCGTGTCCTGTCAAGTTTTTCGACGATGTCGAGCAAGTCCATGGTAATTACGACATGGTGATTACGAAAGGTTTTGTTATGAGACTTTTGGTCGTCGCTGCCCATCAGCAGTCTCCCTCCCTGAATGGACAGATTGTGTTTCTGCTTCGTCAGTCGCGGGGGCTTTAGGATGTCTGATTTTAGAAGCGCCCCCGACATCGGCTGTCGTTCGCTCGGCGCATGACCCGCTCATCAGGGTCATCTGGCAGTCGCCCCAGTTTTTGCTGGCCGCGATCGAGAACTCTCCGTCGTGTGCGGCGAAGCCGGTCAGCCTGCCGCCGGATATGGCGGCCTCTACCTGCCACCTCCCCCCGCGCAGAAGTTCTTGCCACTTTACATCGTCGGGGAATGCATGGAGTGCGGCGAATACCCGCGCCACGGTCGCTTTCGCCCTTTGTTCGGGCGTCGTCTCTTCATTCGTCATCGATTTTCTCCTTAGCGAAAAGCGCGGAAGTCTCCCCCATTTATGGGGATGTCTCGTGAGTAGATGGCCTGCGTTTCTGCTGCCGTTGCCGTCAAGAAAAATAGTGCTAAAAATACTTTGCAATAGTATTGACATTGTATATACAGTAGGGTATAATAACCTCGTAAGCAACCAAGACCGAGGAGACTGAATACCATGACGACCACCGAAACCAAGACCCTGATGCTGACGACCACCACCCCGAGCGGCAAGACCGCCGAAATCTTCTGCCATGACGGCGGCGCCCGGACTTCCCGCTACGAAGTCGTCCTTGACGGCGTGAGCGGCGGGCGGAACGCGGGGCCGACCGAAATCAAGACCGGCAACGTGCGGAACCCGACGATGGTGAAGGTCATCGCCTGGGGCGCGAAGTTCGTAGCCCTCACCGCCGAGCAGTGCGAACTCCTCGGCGGCGTCAACGCCCCGAAGAAAGCCGCCCCCGCGCCCCGGTGCCGCGTGTGCGGCGGCAAGGTGGACTACTCCGAGCAGTACGCGGCGCGCGGCTACTGCGGCTGCCAGGGGGAGTAAAATGTCTAAAATCAATCCTAAGTCCTATCGTTTTCACCCGGAGGTTGATCGTCTGATTGACGTTCTGGCGGCACATGAGCTGACAAATCGCACCGCCGTTATCGAGACGGCAATCAAAGAAATGGCAAAGAGTCGCGAAAAGGCTATCAAGGCTAATGAGGAGAAACCCAATGGCGACGGCAAGGGAAAAAGCGACGGTGCATAGTCAGGCGGCTCGCGCTCGCATGATGGGCGTCAAAAGCACCCTCACCGTTGCGGACTGGCTGGACATTAAGGCGCGGCATCAAGGCAAATGCGCTTACTGCGGCCAAGAAACCGAACTCTCCCCCGATCACATCCACCCCATCACAAGAGGCGGCGAGAACACGCCGGAGAATATCAACCCGGCTTGCCGCCCGTGCAACGGGAGCAAGCAGGACAAGACGCTTGACGAGTGGCAAAACGGGCGGCCCGCACCGCGCCTGTACGGACGCGCCTTGCTCAACGCTCGCCTGAAAAATAGTGCTAAAAATACTTTGCAATAGTATTGACATTGTATATACAGTAGGGTATAATAACCTCGTAAGCAAAACAAAGGCGGCGGCCAAACGCAGAAGGAAACGACCATGACGACCGAAACCAACATGACGACCGAGACCAAAGACATCGTGACGACGACCGTTGACGGCGAAGTGCTTTACGCGGGTGACACTGTTGAGTGTGCCTACTGCAACGCCGAACTCCCTGCCGAACAGTACGACGCTCTGCCCGACGTGGACGACGACGCGGCCTGGGCCGAACTGTCGGCGGCACACAGCAGCAACGGCTGTGAGTGGTGCGAGACGCGGGCGCATCGCGTGGGGGTCTAACGCGTGGGGGTCTAAAATCAGACATCCTAAATGGACAAGCCGAAGAAGCAATTCGGCGGCAAGCAGGAGGGGGCGGGACGCAAGACCCTGCCCCCCGAACTGCGAAGCAGGAACTAGTTCCGAGGACAAGATATTGCCTGGCTTTCGTTTCAACTCGTCCCTTCTTCCCCCGCGTCAAACTCGTTCAATGTCCGCCCCGAAAATGTCGTCCTGCCAAGTGTGCTGCCCCGAACAGTCCCCGCATAGGTAGTAGCTGCGCCCGATCTCGTCCTCCGTCTCGTAGCAGCCCGTGCGGCCCTTGCAGTAGGCGCATGTCCGAAGGCACTTGACGCACCACCGCTTCTCCGCGCCGACCAGGGCGACGCCGCAAACCTCACAGGTCGCCAGAATCTCATAGGTCCCCACAGGTTTTTTCATTCGTCTTCACCACTCCGAGCGGCGCGGAGGCCCCTGGCTTTAGACATGGGGAGGAAACGCCGCCTTGCCCTTCCGAGGACAAGATATTGCCTGGCTTTCGTTTCAATGTTTGCCTCTTAAATGTTTGCCTCTTAGGGGTATAACAACCCTGTGTGTTTCAGAGTAAATACACAAGGTCAAAGGCACTCCGCTTGCGGAGATAACAGTTCTGTACCTTCCCAAGTCAAGATAGGCGGTTGAAGCAACTCATGCCGTTTTGCTTCGTAAAATCTTGAGACGGTTCTCAGTTTTCTGAGAAGTGGCCCCCAGGCGACTGGTGAGGCACGGGCTTGACTGTAAACAAGCCTATGGACGGCGCGAGTCAAGGAAGACATCAGAGGCATCGCCTTTCGCGACTGTCAAAGCCCCTTGCTTTAGCAATGGGGTTATTTACTCCCGTCCCCGCCGCCCGCGCCTGACGACCCGGCAGTGCAGCCCGCGCAGGACGCCCTGTTTGCGCCATCCGCTCCCTGCGAGCGCGCGGAACGGGGCAGGCGAGAGGTCGAGGTGTCCTGCCCCCAGCTGCCCCCGGTCGGTGACGACCAGCCGCACATGAACGGGATGTCTTTGCCGGGCTGCCCACACGTCCAGCACGTCGCCCAGGCGGTAGGTGTACGGGGCCGCGCAGGTGTAGGCGGCGGGGCGGAAGAGGTGGCTGTTCGCCATCGGCAGGCGGCTGTTTTCGTAGAATGTTGCGAACAATGCAGGCTCCTTATCCCGTGAACCCTGTCGGAACGCCGTCATCGTCGGCCGGCACGTCCAGCAGGGCCGGTTCTGCAAAGCCACTCTCCGGCACCTGCTCTGTTTCCTCTTGCGGCGGGGCGGGCAGCGGGGAACGCTGGTGAACAGGGCAGAGTGTGCGCCCCAGTTTGGTGAATGAGAGTGTTGCTTGCGCCCTGGTGAGTTCCTTGCCGCAGTCCTCGCAGGTCGGGGCGTCCTGGGGAGACGGGCGCAGGGAGTGACCCGCCTCCGCTGGCCGCGCGGTCGGCGAGTTGAGGCGGGGTCGCTCCATCCTCCCCTGCTCCATCCTCCCCTGCTCCATTCGGGGCGCTTCCGCCGTGGCATCTCCTTCCCGGTCTACGCCCATCTCCTCCTGGCTGGTCAGGGACACGTCGAAGGCACGCCGCAAAACGAACGACTCGGCGGTCTTGGCCGCCATCGCGCGCGGGTACTGTTTCCAGACCGGCCCGGCGCTGCGGTACTCATCCAGGTAGATGCGCCCCTCGAAGGGGTGACTCATGTCTTTGCGGAAGACGTAGCACTCGCAGTAGTCGCCCTGCTCGTCGCGCCCAAACCCGTGACGGATGCCGTCGAAGACGCCGGACGTGTGCGCCTTGTGCATCAGGCCCTTGTGGGTGACAAAACATTTGCCATTGATGAGGACGACATGCCCCATCAGGGGGTCCAGGTCGTAGCGGTTGCCGACCACGATCAGCATCTCCACCTGCGCCGGCGTCGCGTTGCGGTCCACCATGCCCTTCAAGATATTCCGGTGCTCGTCAGTAATCACCAGGTTCGCTGGGCTGCGCGACGGGGCGATAGCCAAAGCCGTGCCGCTGCCATTGCTGCCGGGGCGCGTCATTTCGGTTGTTGCTGTTGTGGTCATGAGGTCAGTCTTTCAGTGGGGCAGGAAGTCGTGAGGCAGGAAGTCGTGGTGGGCCAGCCAAACGAAGACGAGATAGGAAAAAGCCAGAAGGCAGGCCGGGGCAGTCATCCCGCGCAGCGCGTCCATCAGGGCAAGCGTCGCCCGCTGCCAGAGAGGAGGGCGGGCGGAATTAGAGGGAGGAGGACTACAGGCAAGAGGACCGAATACGGCCTCCGCTTCTTGCGCGTCACTCAGTTCCGGCGTGTCAAGGGTACGTTGTTTCTCTCCCTTCGCCCACGCCTCCCGGCGGGCGGCGTGGCGGGCGTCCCGCAGGGCCTTACGGTCGGCGCGGGCCTGCTGCTCTAGGAGGTAGAGAGGCGCGAGCGGGCCGAATGTCTCGGTCATCCATCGCCGCTCCAACATCTCCCAGTAGAGCGGGTTGCTCTCGCGCAGATGGTGGACAAACATAGTCGGTATGCCGAAATAGCTGGCAATGTCAGTGCAGCGCTGATCGAAATATCTCTGCATCTCCGCCGCCGCCTCAATGCCGAGAAGGTGGCTTGCGTTGGAAAAACTAGCGTTGTCTGTGTTGCTATCGTCCTGTGTGTTACTCATAGGTGTCTCGGTTCGTGCAGGTCAGCGGCGCGGGGAGGGCGATGGCGCTCATTGGATCGCCTCCCTCATTGGATCGCCTCCCTCATTGGATCGCCTCCCTCATTGGATCGCCTCCCTCATTGGATCGCCTCCCTCATTGGATCGCC
>JAABUL010004108.1_pt1 | contig 20118 bp, 19 predicted proteins | sample 5559151 | NCBI WGS metagenome assembly JAABUL01 (sample SAMN10711876, study PRJNA513368) | rock metagenome | isolation source: Antarctica rocks | place: Antarctica: Victoria Land, Pudding Butte sud | reverse complement strand
ATAGAAGAGCTCGCACTCTTTCTCTTCTGTATTCTTAATGTCTTGTTATAGCTACCTCTAAAGAGCAATACATACATACCAGCCCCGAGCCCCTTTGGTTGGATGATCTAGGCACGGTCCCAACACCTACTCGCTTCAAAACATGCTTCATGCGACGTGTTCAAACACGCGTCATTCGCTTCATGGTCTACTTCATGGCCTACTTCATAGTATGCTACATGTTTCATAGCACATGCTGACTAGATCAATAGAAAGCACTCTTCATGGTTCCCTACCGAACACCCTTCATGGCTCCTTTTATGGTTCCCTCCATGACTCCCTTTATGGTTCCCTCCATGGCCCTCTATCAAACACCCTCCATAGTTCCCTACCAAACACCCTTCATGGTTCTCTACCGAACACTCTTCATTGTTCCCTATCAAACACCCTTCATGGCTCCCTTTATGGTTCCCTTCATGGTTCCCTCCATGGCTTCCTCCATAGCTCTCTACCAAACACCCTTCATGGTTCCCTACCAAACACCTTTCATGAGCAAACAACGAGCACGTGCAATGATCGTACTAGTAGAATGGTACTGTAGATGCGTGTGCGTCCTATCTACCTGCCGAAGAGAACCTATATGTAGTCGAGGCCTCCCTCGGCTCTCCCATCGTCACCTGATCCCGACCTCTGCCCTTGATCAACTAACCTGCTTGGGGATGCGCATGCAACCCCACGACAGTGTCGAGATAGTCATTTCAGGCCGAGAGCTTCTTCAATCTTCATCGTTGAGCGCAGCGACAGCGACAGCGAGAATAAGCATCGTCAGTTGTTGGAGGCGTGTCTATGTAAAGGTCGCCGACGAGGTAGGAAGTAGGTTTTGGTGGAAAGTAGCGTTGGTGAAGAAAGATGATTTCGAAGGTCATTTGAGACGGTCATTTTGTAGATTCAGGCCTTTCAGCTAATCTGCATCAAACGTTAGTTATTGCCTAATATGGAAGCTTATTCAGCTTCATCGATGACCTTATGATTGGTGGAAATTGGTACTGAGGGGTCCTTGTAAATGTGGCTGGGCTAATGCAATGTTCGACCCGCAGTGCAAACACCCTGTATGCTAAGCATATGTAGAAGAATCTTCGCTCGTCTTGCTGCAAAGTCGATTCGTGATATATGCATGATCTGTGATTGTGCTGTTTTCTCGACGTTTCGCTCAAGCTGTGCATATGCACGGCTTCAATACTTCGCTCTTGCTGTTTCTTGAGCTCATGATTAGCATATGCAGAAAGCTGAGCCGGGGTTGGAATAATTTTGAACTCATGGTTAGCATATGCAGAAAGTTGAGTCGGGGCCGGAATCAAAAAAAAAAAGTTCCGACCCTGGCTCAACTTTTCCAACCCCCCACCAACTGTAACCCCGTTAAAACACGTTGTAACGCGTACCTTCAAAACAACTCACCTTCTTCAACTACATCCACCATGTTCAGAAGACCTTCGGTAACTCCAATTTCTGGTAACAAGACTCCTAGAAAGGAGCTTTCTTTGCTCACCAAAGGTGAAATATCAGGACAAGCTAAATTAGGCCTTACACCCACCCAAATAGCACGAAGTTTGGACGTTCCCCGAAGCATTGTTTGAAGCGTTTTGGAAGGCTTCAAACAACACCCTCCGGAGCTAATAAACTCAGATCAGGAAGGCCCTTATGAATTACATCTCGAGAAGTTAGAATACTGTTACGTCAGTTACGATCGAAGCTCAAAATCACCTGAAGACAGCTGAAAAAGAACATCGGGATCGATTTGAACCCGAGAACTCTCAACGCAACACTACAAGCTCACGGAATTTCTCACTGACTAGCTCTTCGGCGAGCGAAATTAACATCTGAGGTTGCTCTGCTTCGATTAAAATAAGCTGAAAAGCATAAGAATTGTACTGTGAATCAATGAAGCAATGCCATCTGGTCGAATGAAACATTCGTGACTCAAGAAACAGGTAAAGCATGAAAATGAGTCTTTGAAACTTTTGATCAGAAACGAGATAGAAACAAAGTAACAGAAATCTTCAAAGAAATTCGACACCCAGAATCCCTCAAAAACCCCCGCAACGAATGCGTCAGTGAAGACGAAGGCAACAAAATCACCTGCGACGGGCCCCCCCTTCCTTCCAACTCCCTACCCCTTACAGCGTCATGCCGCCCCGCTCCGACTTTCAAACCAATCAGCAACTCTACGCCGTCCAACTCAACGGCAGCCTCCTGGGCGCCAACGCCGGCGGCTACTGCCATCGCAGCGACGCCCTTGACCCAACAGGTACCTTCCCCGTCCAAACCGTCTGGTTCTCCGACGAAATGACCCCGCGCCTCGACTGGACCTAGGGCGGGGACCAGTTCTTCGCCAGCGCAAGCATTCGCCTCCACTGCTGGCTCCACTGCCGCTGCAGCGTCGGCGAGACAGACAAATCGCCCACGGCGCGCGTATGGCGCTTCGTCGAAGGCCATCAGCTCGCGCTACGAGACTCGGGCCAGATCGACCTCGAGCGGAGCGGCGGCAGCGGCAGCAGCAGCAAGACAACCTTTGCGGAGATGGGGGGTAGCGGGAGCGGCAACGGGGAGCCCGACCCGAAACGAATGAAAATAAAACCAACAACCATGACCATCCTCCATCCGCAAGACAACCGAACCCACCCCGGCTCCACCATCCCCCACGGCACCTGCGGCCCTGCCCTCGACGACGGCGGCCATCCCCACCACCTCTGTCTCCAGCCCTGGCCGACAACGCTCCTAGGACCCGTCCCCCGCGCGCCACCCATAGCCACCGAAATCGTCCCGCCCGACCCCCATAGCCCCATAGCCCCATAGCCCCACCGGCAAAACCGACTTGACCATCTGCGGCAACACATGTCAGGGGCCGCAGGACTGCAGCGCTGGCGGCGGCGGCGTCGGTGGTGGTGATTGCACGGGCAATCGGACCACCGATTCTGCGTGCACGTGCGCGTATCCGAATGCGCGTGATGCGCGGTGGTTAGGGTTGGATTCGGTGATGCCGGCGAGTGTGTGTTTGGTGTTGATGGGGGTGGCGTTTGGGCATAAGGGAAGTGGAGGATTGCATGAGAAGGACGAGGTGGGGGATGGTTATGGCTATGGGCGAGGGTTAGGGTCAGAGAGGAGGAGATACTTGGATCGAGAGGGCGAGGAGTGGCGGTGTCGGTGCAATGCTAGCATGGTGTGGTTTGATTGATGTGACGCCTTTTTTTTCTGCAGGTTGTTAGGCCCCTTCCTGCTGCCCAGCTGCCTTGCTTCCAACACTGCGCCTCTTCAAAAGTTTCGTTAAATAGCTCTACTCCGTATTCGTCTTGCATTGGGTCCTCACTACACGGGAACCAATTTTGGGTGTGCCGATTTCCCATTACTTTACCGGTCTTCTACTCTCGCTCATAATTTCCTACCTTTCCGTTTACCTGCTTCTTAGACCAAGCGAATGGAGAAAGTACCCGATTTCCAGAAAATGGGATTCGAGGACCAAGGCTCGCGCGTCTATGCTCTCGTTGTCGAGCTGCGAATCAACCGATCTTGTTGAAACTCAAGCGGAGTGCTTACTGGCTACCGCCTAGGCTGAAATTGCACTCACTACATACTTAGAAAGTACAGTAACTCCGTTACCTAGACTCCTAGAGATCCCCGCCAGAGGGCGTCCAATAGAAGCCGATTACCGTTCACCATCTCGCCAGTATCCCAGCCATAAGCGGAATACACCCCTGGTGGAGGCTTCCAATGAAAGTCGATTGCCACTCACCATCTCGCCGGTATCCCAGCCATGGGCTGAAGCACTCATACCGTTGGCCTCCTCGCCTTCTACCTTCCTTCCCAGTTCAGAGATCAACTATGTATTACATATATAACCAGATTTGACAAAGGCCAGTTTTTATCGAGGCCTATCGAGGCTATCTACTAAATTATCACCTTATTTTGAGAGATCTTCGATAGCCGCCCTGACTCAGCTTAAGTGGCCCCCAGAGTCTACAATTCCATGCGAGATCTGTCTCCGACGCTAGCTGCTAAAAACCCCTCTTCATCTTCATGAGTTTGACGTCCACTGCTGCTTCCTATCGCTGACTCACCATCGTGAGTGCAAGGCAACGACAATTCTCGCCGCAGGACTATACAGTTGGATGGCTCTGTGCTCTACCGCTCACCGAGCAACTCGCAGCACTCATGATGCTAGACGAAGAACATCAAGCGCCTACTACACAACCCGCCAATGATCACAACGCCTATATCTATGGCTCCATCGGTAGCCATAACATAGTCATTACGTGTATGCCCCTCGGTCAGCCTGGCACAACTTCTGCATCAAGAATGGTAGGTTCAATACCGAACAGCTTCCCAAACCTGAGGTTCTACTTGTTTGTGGGCGTCGGGGGAGGGATACCTCGCAATCCTCCACATTCAAATCAGGCGCAAGATATCCACCTTGGAGATGTTGTGGTTGGGTTGGATGACACTGCGGGAGTTGCAGGTGTCGTTCAGTACGACTTGATCAGAGACTATGGACCAAAAAAAAGGGAGCTATTAGGGATATTTGATAAACCACATCCGGAGTTGCTGAACAATTTGTCGTTGCTGTTCACTAGAATCAAGGCAGGAAAGAGTGACCCCATCAGGCATTTGGGAAAGCTTGCAGACTTGGGGCCAAATTTTTCTGAGCCCCCAACTGTTGGAGATAGATTGTATCAGTCAAGCTGCAAACACAAGAACGGTGCCGCGAACTGCGATCAATGCCCAACCGACCAGCTCGTGGACAGATCTGAGCGTCCGAACCCGAAGGTCCCAATATTTCGCCACGGTCAAATTCTTTCAGGAAACTCGGTTATCAAGGATTCCGACCGACGAGACGAACTCAGCCGAGAATATCCTCATGCACGTTGCTTTGAAATGGAGGCTGCCGGAGTAGTGGACCAGACACACTGTCTAGTGATACGGGGCATTGCCGACTATGCGGACTCCCACAAGAATGGGACATGGCAACCTTATGCAGCCGGGACAGCAGCAGCTTTCGCGAGAGAATTGCTTTTGACCGTCCAGCCTTCAAACATACAACAGATAGGTCCCGTAAATAGTACGTAAGAAGGTTATACCTGTATTAAATAACCTGTTACCACGACAGCTGCCCATTAATCATGATCACACAAAGAACATATTTCACTCCAACTTCATAGTTGTCGTTGAGCTAATGTTGTGTAATAACCCCTATAGAGCCAATCTTCACTGTGCCATTTTCGCGAGACAAGGATTTTGTTGGCCGCAAGGATATATTAAAGAGTATCGATCAAGGATTCCTTCAGGGCAAGACCCTCCAACGGATGGCATTAGCTGGAATCGGCGGTATTGGGTAGGATATACTCGCCTCAGTTGATGTCGTTACTGACGTTGAATAGGAAATCTCAAATCGCTATTGAATACGCATATCGACTACACAAAAAATCGCCAGCAACATCGGTATTCTGGGTTCATGCCAATAATACTGCTCGTTTTAAACAAAGCTACCGGCATATCGCCAGCGCCGCGAAGATTCCAGGTATTGAAGACCCGAAAGCTGACGTTCTAAACCTGGTCTTTCAATGGCTAGGTAGTGATGAAAGTGGCAGTTGGCTTTTAATCCTAGATAACGCGGATGATACGGACTTATTTTTCAGCCCGTTTATATCTGCCACAGCTCAGACTTCGGCACCAAATATTGAATTGCCTTGTTTGTCAGGATATCTACCTCAGACCGGGACCGGATCAATTCTAGTAACATCTAGGGACGAGGGCACCGCGATACGTCTCACTGGTTCGAGGAAGCAAGTGCTCCGGGTCGAGATTATGTCAACAGATGATACTAATGCATTGCTTCACAAAAAGTTACCTGACGATTCTTCAGATACGACAGCAAAGGAACAATTGATTATCGAACTTGGTTCTATTCCATTAGCGATCACTCAAGCTTCAGCTTACATCGCTATCCAAGGATCAAGGATAACGATTGCCAAGTACCTTCAATTACTCCGAAGTAATAATAATAAGCAGGTCCATCTTCTAAGCCGAAACGAAGCAGACCTTCGGAGAGATCCTGGAGTCCCAAACTCGGTAATCACAACATGGCAGATTTCTTTCTTAAAGATCAAAGAACGAAATGCTGCCGCTGCTGAGCTCCTATCACGTATGTGTTTTCTCGATCGACATGGGATTCCTGAGTTTCTGTTTTGTGAAGAAGATGACGAGCCGTCTCTGGGCTTTGAAGAGGCTGTGGGAATTTTGATTCAATTCTCATTCGTAACAGAAGTATCGGAAAAAAAGACGTTTACGATTCATCGACTGGTGCAGCTTGCAACTAGAATATGGTCCGAAACGTACGGAGAGGCTGAACGAATCCGAGAGGAGGTCCTAGATCTCGTTTGGCGTCATTATCCAGATGGGAAATACGAAAACTGGAGTAGATGTGAAGTTCTGGAGCCGCATGCACAAATCGTTTTGAGTTCTACCTATAACTCACACAAATCTGAGCTTCAGAAAGCGAAGGTTTTAAACCAAAATGCTTGGTATGATATGACTCAAGGAAGGTTCAAAATCTCAGAGGAAAAGGTTCAAAAAGCTATAAATCTCGGAAGGTCATATTTGAATCTCGATCATCTGGACCATCTAGAAAGTCTTTCTCACCTGGCAACGATCTACATGTACCAGAGACGCTGGGATGAGGCAGAGCAGCTACAGGTGCAGATTATAGAGACAAGCAAAAGAGTGCTGAAAGCCGATCATACTTTAACGTTAGTCAGCATTGGCAATCTGGCAGAGACCTATAGAGGCCAAAAGTGTTGGGATGAAGCAGAGAAGCTACTGGTGCAAGTTATAGAGACAATGAAAAGAGTGCTGAAAGCCGATCATACTTTAACGTTAGTCAGCATTGGCAATCTGGCAGAGACCTATAGAGGCCAAAAGTGTTGGGATGAAGCAGAGAAGCTACTGGTGCAAGTTATAGAGACAATGAAAAGAGTGCTCGGACCCGATCATTCGGACACGCTGACCAGCATGGCTAAGCTAGGGACGATCTATTGCGACCAGGGACGCTGGGATAAAGCAGAGAAGTTACAGGTGCAAGTGATGGAGACAAGGAAAAGAGTGCTCGAATCCGACCATCCAGACACGCTGACTGCCATGTCCCATCTGGCAGTGACCTATTGGAGCCAGGGACGCTGTGCCGAAGCTATTGCGTTAATGCGAAGTACCGTTGACGTTCGGAAAAAGGTCATTGGGGAGGACCATCCTGATACTGTAATTTCAATTAAGTGGCTGGAGTATATGTCTGGTATAACATCTTGATATACATAGGGGGAGAAAGAACCCATAGCGTTGACTCAGGTAGCAACCATCAAGTTCAAACCCCATCTTTTATGCCTCGACCAATTCGATCCAAGGCTTTCGACCTTTCACAGCGCCGTTGCCAACTCTTCAACAGCAAGGTCTTACTTCCAACCAGCCTCACAGGACCCCATCACCACCTTCTACTGCACACTACAACGGTGTGAATACCATCTACCGTATGTATGTACGTATGTAACAACCCCCTCTGGCGCTCCTCCCACCCTCCTCCCTCACCCACCACTCCCCAACCCTAACTTCAGGCTATATACACAACAAAATCTCTCTATCCAATTCTTCTCTTCTCAATCCACCTACCTTTCCCGCGCGATGCCAGAACGCGATGGACTGGGTAACCCAAGCCCTCCCCGAAGTACTGGGTGCACACGCCGCTCGGCTCAGATGAAAGGAAATGAAATGGGACGTATGTAGTAGGTATGCACTAGAGCGTAGGATGGGATCCGAGCCGGCAGCGGGAGTGAAGGGGAGGGGACAGATTAGTAATGATGGAGAGAGAGAGAGAGAGAGAGAGAGAGGATAGGTAACGGTAACGGGAAGGGGGAGGGGAGGGGATATATATCATGCATGATTATGAGAGTCGAGTTGGTATCCCATATTATCAAAGCGCCACTAGGAATCAGAATTGCGTGCCATACTGCGTTGATTCCCATCGGCGGCGCGACTTCTCACAAAGCAATAGGCAGCATCATGTACTATGTAGTTGAAACTTGGGCAGTCCGTGCAATGATGTGGATCCATGTACATGTTCCATGCACCCTATGTAGTATGTACCGTATGTTGCAGCCGATCAAGCGGCGCGAATCCGGGAGGGGGGGGGGCTACAGATGTAGCCAAGTATGTGCGAAGAATTGAAGAGAAAGAAGGAAAATCAATCTACACGCGCTCGCTCGCTCAACCGATGGTTATCACCGTGGGTGTTGCCTGATCCTCTCAGCCGTTCCACGACCTTTTGATCACTCAAGTCCCCATCGCCGCCTCATCTGCTCCGAATTCCATATTTTGCCCTCCCCTGCACTGCTCAAAGAGCGCACCAGTCGAGCAGAAAGTGCCGCGGTTATCCGTTTTCCGGGACGGCGGCGACAGCATCGACAGTGACCTTGTTCGTACTCGCCTTGGTGCTGAGAGGACTCGTTCGCGAGACAATCTTGCTGGTAGTTGTCGAAAAAGAAATAGAGTCCAGCGCCGTAAGAAAGAGCTACAAAATTGCCTCATGATGATCAATGATTTACTGAATGAACTTGCTCAGCTTTATGACGATTCTGATAAAGAGACTAACTTTCGAAGCAGGCTTACAATCACGGCAGATGAGACTCATGCATACAGAACTGAATGTTTAAGAGTATTACATCTAGTGCCTAGCTCCCCAAGCACCCACACTCTTCACGGTTCTTTGAGACGGAAAGATCGATAGGTGCGAGTGCCTTACACCCTGAAAGACCTGAAAGGTGAAGGTCAAGTCTGAGTGTCATTTTAGTATGGTGTGTGAACTCTTTGGATAGAAGCAAGTCATCTACGAACCGAATAATCACTGGCAGTTATCAATATCAATCCTTCCGCAGCTTCCAGTCTTCCCATTCATACCCTGGTACGCGGCGACGGTCGCAACACACTATAACCCAGATAACAACCGCCTGAGCGATTACCATTGACAACATCAGTGCACCTGCCTTTAGAGAATTTGGCAGCCCGCATAATCTGATCGTGAAGATTACGAAGCCACCCCAGACGATTGCAACGCAGGATCCGAACATTAAAAAGATAAAGGATGCAGCCTCATGCACCTGGAGGCGAGGGGGGCCGGACGAGAAAAAGCCAATCCGATGGGGGATATGTAATGTACCTGACTGGATGCGGAACCCAGTGGTCGCAATTGCAACGTGGACAGGGTTGAGGCGATTGTCGACGATTTCACCAGCGAAAACTCCCCTTGACAATCGTGAGAATTGAAGTGATAAGGTTGTGAAGCATATTGAGTAGGTTTTTTTCGATTATGTGTCGCTTGACTGACTTGTTGATGGAAAAAAGTGGTTTTTGCGTGTATTTCCTTTGTTCAATGGGAGCGAAGCGAGTATGTGAATGCGAGTATGTGAATGCTCAAGGAAGATCGAAGGAGTTATATACTGGTACGCTAGGCTAAATACAGTATAGTAGGAACCATCTATGATATCCAGTTGTTCTAACAATGTTACCATTTACGTCGAGTAAGGTATATATACGTCTTTACAATTTCTTGACGCTCTTTTCGACCCGAATCGACCTCACTTGCTGTTGGAGCAAAATGCGACCGCACTTTGCCCTTTGCTAATCCACTATACTGTATATATTGTTCCAAAATTTGCAACCACCCAGGGCGTTTTCCCCGGCTGCCCATCCCTAAACTTTCAAAAGAACTCTGCAAATGGGGTCAATCTGGGAAGATGGGAGAGAAAAAAGGCGCCAAGAAATGCAAAGAGTTTTTTGCACATGCCAATAGGCTTAATCGGCCAGCTAATAACTGCTGCTGTAGTTAATTTTTTTTAAAGCGAAGAAGAAACGAGAAAGAAGATCGAAAACTACGGTAGGTAAGAGCAAGATAATTAATAAATAGGCTAAGCTAAATCTATTTAACAGAACTCGAGACTAAGGTATAATTACTGTGACAGGTCTAGGGCAAACCGCTGTCACGTGATAATGCCAAGCGGCTAGCGCCCTCACAGTGTGAATAAGGTATTTACTGATACTTCTTCTGGAGGAACTTCTTGCCTCGGAAGTCTGCGGAAGATAAACATCTTGTCCACCACAGTACATTTTTCATTAGCTCCCCACTCTCCTTCTTACCCCGTCCTCTCAACTGCCTAGTATAGACAACCCTCAACATGTCGAAGAATGTCAAAATCATCTTTGGAGCTGCGACTTTGGGAAACATTGACAAATATACCAGCAGCAATCCCGAATCCAAGACCAAAGATACTGAACAAGAAGTTCTGGATATCCTTACCAAGTACAACGTCAAAGACCTCGACACTGCCTACATCTATGTGAAACCCACTCCTAGTCCCGCTTAAGTGCAATCGTCGTACGGTTCTTGGCTGATGTGTAACAGGATGGAAGTGAAAAGGCCCTTGGAGCACTAGGGGCACCAGCAAAATTTGTCATTCATACCAAGGCTCCTGGCTTTACTCCCGGTGCGCTCAAGAAGGATTCCATACTGGCGGCCGCAAAGGAAAGCCTTGAGCGGCTGGGTACTGACAGCGTACGCATTCTCCTTTCGTGCATGCTTACTTTATCCATTTTGTTTTTGGATAAGTTTGAGTGACCGATGGTTCAATTTTCATGATTTCTGTCTCCGTAATTTAATATGATCTACGCCGACTTACAGGCCGAAACCTATTTCCTGCACTCACCGGATCCGGACACACCGATTGAGGAAACGATGGAAGCCATCCAGGAACTCTACAAGGCTGGCAAGTTCAAGCACGTGAGTACCATCAACCAGCGATCCACCCCTGGGCAAGGACGTGAGCATTAGGGCTGTATGCTGACGAACGGCAATTAGTTTGGACTCTCAAACTTCAAAGCAGAACAAGTTCAGAAGTTCCACGAATATGCCTCATCCAAGGAGTATGTATTACCGACTGTTTATCAGGGGAGCTACAACCCTGTTGGCCGCCATATCGAGAGAGATCTTTTCCCAGTCCTTCGGGAGCTCAAGATTTGCTTTTACGCCTACTCTCCCCTTGCTGGTGGGTTTTTAGTCAAATCCGCTGAGACTATCAAAAACGGTGGAACCGGAAGGTGGGATCCAACCTCTTTCGCAGGGCAGCTTTATCATAAACTCTATAACAAACCCTCGCTGGTCGAAGCTCTGTCGGAGTGGGAAGCCATTGCAACAGATTTCGGGGTGTCCAAGGCCGCACTAGCCTATAGATGGGTCACGTATAATTCGGCGTTGAGCGGTGGCTATGGTGATGGTATGATCATTGGAGCAACCAAGCCGGAGCAACTGGATCAGACGCTTGAATCGATCGAAGCCGGGCCTCTGCCCGATGCTGCTGTGAGGAGAATTGACAAGGTATGGGAGATGGTCAAGGACGAGGCGCCCGTAGATAATTACCATGGTTGAGCAGAAGTAGTAGTTCATCGTATCATCTACAGACCGTAGATTAGTACGGAATAGGCACTACTGAATGCACTTCGTGTACCTTTAACCATAGACCTCAACCACTGACAACAAAATTGAACCCTCCTGTCTGGTCCAGGGCGTCGGTACTGTTTCTAGTGGAGAGTAAAGGAAGGGGGGGGTCCATGTAATAACAATATGTCAAAGGTACTTTAATGTACTCTCCAGTCTTTCCTTGCATTTAAGGTACTTTGGAAGATCCGAGGCAATGGACCGGCAAGTGGACCAAGCGTGGAAGCAGGGATTCTTGCGCATATGGAGACTGTGGTCGGGTCGCAACGTAGGCGGCCTGCTTTAAGTACGGAGTGGGCAACTCCATAGGGGGTGATAGACTGTGAATGAGGCATGCACCCCGAGAATCGATAGTGATATCATATCTAGAGCCTCATCAAACCCGACGATATCGTTCCAGGTACAGCAGCAAGATTGAGAGTCGTTAGATTGATTTCATGTAGAGACTGTGATTGTGATTTGGATTTGAATGGGCTAGCCTTTTAGCTCAGCACGAGGGGGAATTCTCTTTATTCTACTGGCGCTAGAAACTCCAAGTAGGGGGAACTGCCTAAGCACGGCGGAGCCAACAGGGGGAGGGAGAATTATGCCCAGGGCATGAATTGTGATTTGTGAACCAACCGCTGCTGCTGCTGCTACTCCTCACCTCTTCTTCTAACTGCTGCCAGTAGTTGTTCTTCAGTGTCATCTTTGATCTGCGGCTTCCTCCGATAGGTAGCTGTTCGATTTAAGCCCGCGGTGATAGCCTTCTACGAACCAATAGATTTCCTCCATCTCTCGTACCTTACCTCGTACCTGAACCCTCAGGACAAGACCGTGTAACGTGGGTGAAAGGTGCCATCGTTATGCAGCACAGCACTTACAAGGGATAGGGTTTCCTGACTCGAGGATATCCAAGGCTTTCTTTCTGCATTTCCGTCAAGCTCTACCGACATTATTGTCGCCTTTCCCACCGGGCGCCGTCGCAGAGTTACGGGCAGCCACTTACTGGCCAGGTAGCATCCGTTGCGAACCTGTACTGTGTACAGGTACCACGCAGCACACAGAGTTTTCGCGATAACGTCAGCATCAAGGCACAGTGGCAGGACAGGTCCACCTGTCTTCATCTCAGTCGGGGACACTCCTCTTTTCATCGACACGAAACCCATCGCAGTGGTCCTGGCCACAGCAGCTTCTTTGAAAACATACTATTAAAGGACTATGGCAAGACTGGAACAGAGGTTGAGCCTGGCTGTGAGGATTTGAGTGGCACATATCTGGACCAACGAGGCGCAGGGACACTTCAAGCAGTTCTAATCGCTTCAGGGTTCCTTCTACACAGGGTGGGTTGGAATGGAAGTTTCTTCCCAGAACACGAATACGGTCGAATACACTTCGAAGGTTGTCAGAAATCATTCAATCGGATCCATCAATAACAGCTCCACTCCTGCAGGCCAAGAAAGGCGTTAGTATGTACTAAGCGAGGCCCATTTTTCCAGTGGCAGCGTTAGCCCCCCATTTGACTGTCACATTACGGTTCACCTTACGAAAGACGTGCAGAATATCCTTTCCCAAACTGGAGATAAGTGCTTGTATGCCAGCGCCAGGAAACAATATCGTATTGGGGGAAACTCTGTCGAGGCCTCACGGGCCGGCCTTCATGCGCAGCGGTACGTTGCATATGATTGTCCGGATCAATAACCTGGCATCGTTATCGATACGCTGTCCATCCTAGGGTTATGGCTTCGACGTTAGGCAAGCCGCCCTCTCAGCAACATCGCTTGTCGAGGTCGAACTCTATCTCTCCTTCTTCAATTATCACGGTACAGCGTGCCGCATCGCTAACGTCGCGCAATGGAACGCACCCACCTGTATCCGGACTGAGATCGCAGAGTCCCAACGAGTCGAACTCGAACCCGCCGAACCTCTCGGTTCGGACCCTGTCTCCAGACTCTAAACGACGAGCCAGTGCGATCTACACCCGCCCGGACAGCGGAACTGGGGTTAGAGAAGGCGTCGGAAACCTCAATCGATGGTCACAATCAACAGTTTCGAGCAAGTCTTCTTCGACTCATAATAGAGGAAGCAGTTTCACAAGAAGACTATCCGGTTCTTTCAGCTCGTTTAGTGGTTTCACGGCGCCACAGGCTTCACCTCCGAATGGAAAATCTGTCACCAAAGCATATCCATCACCGAAGAACAGTCCGCAAAAGCTCCCAAAGCAATCGTCTCGAAACCCCCCACCACCAAGCCTTCCACCCATCGTTACTCTGTCATCCTTATCACAAGCTGTCGATGCTGCAGACTCGCCCTCGACTGTTGCAACAGCCACGCCCGCAACAGCCGAATTGCTCTCACCCTCCACATACTCGTCAAACGAGCCGGATTATTTTGGAGGAAGGTGGAAGGCTAGGTCACCAGTCAAGTCGCCTCAGAAACCGAACGCGGCAGTGCAGCGTACAGCAACGGCAATATCCCCTCTCGCAAGCACCTCCCCTCCACGACGTGTTGCGCAAGTGGGAAGTCCCGAAACTCGCCGACAGCCTACAACGACCGGTCACGCAACAGCCTTGTATTCGAAGCACAACCCATCTCGTGGCAGCCATTCGGATCGCTACCGAGGATCACGCAGTGGCCATTCACGCAATCGTGGGTCCGGCAGAGGAAGCGGAGGCACGGAAGAAGAGAGCTCTGGATCATCTGTTCGGAGCAGTCGAGACAAGGCACAAAGGCGTAAGACGCCTTCACAAAAGGCTATGCTATCGAAAGCCCTTCAGAAGGCGAACCATGCAGTTCTACTTGATAATGCCCAAAATTTTGAGGGAGCCATGACTGCGTACGGTGATGCTTGCGCTCTGCTGCAGCAAGTCATGGTCAGGAGTTCCGGTCCCGATGACCGGAGGAAGCTGGAGGCTGTTGTGAGTAGAGCTGCTCAAGCGATATCATCAAGCAAGTGCTGACTTACTTAACAGCGCAATACCTACACCAACAGGATTATTGAGCTCCGAAACACCGATCTATCATATCAGAACGCTGATGGTAAGGCTTTACCTGATCGCCCAAGGGATCGATATTCGGCGGATCAAGAACTTTTCTTACCTATTACGGGTGACGATGAACATGATGATGAACCTGCCACAGGGCTCGCAACGTCTCGACATGATGGCCGTCCCTCTGTGCCAGCTCAGCGAAGTTCTCCATCACTGCCGAGATCGCAAATACCTCCCCGGCGACAATCTTTAAGACCCTCTGCTTTTGGTGAAGTAAACAAGCTTGCTCAAAAGCCCTCTAGGGTGCAAAGTCAGCATTCACAACCGCTGTGGGAGGAGTCCAAGCCGTCAGGTCACAATAGTGAGCCTTCTGTGAACCTCGAACCACCTGTGTTCAGGCAATATCTACCTCCACCTCTCTCGCCAAGGCGCCCCCTATCGCCCGCTCCACTCACAACAAAGACAATGGAGAAGCCCGCAGAACCGGCGGTGCCCTCTGGACCTGGCTATGAACCTGGTCAACCCCACCATGCTCGACAAGACACCACCGAATCTACGTCATGGCTCGATACAATAGATGAATCAGGACGATCTTCATCCTCGTCTGTGCACTCCCGGACATCATCCGTTGGTGTCCGAAGAAAGCGGATACGAGCTGCAAGTGGGGCAACGGAGGCTGAATTTGATGCTGCACTCGATGCAGCTGTGGAAGCGGCTTATGATGATGGATTTGAGCTCATGAGTGAAAAAGACGAGGAAGAGCAACTGATGCTGGACCCGAAATACCTCATGGGGGATCACGAGTGTGTATCTGACGCAAGAAGAAACGTTGAGATGGCCAAGGAACGAGTCCGTGAAGCTGAGCGCGAGGCAGCAATTGCTGCCGTCAAGGAACGGGAGAAACGACGATTAGAGGACGGCTTGGCTACAAGAGATAGCATTGACACAGACTATTGTGATGACGAAGCTGAGGAAGAGGAACGTATGCTGGAAGAGATGACAAAGGATTATATTATGGACGATTCGGAATATGATCTTCAATCCAAATCGGCCCTACCCAGGCAGTCAGATTCCAGCGGCTTCTCTGGGAGAACTTGGGCCAGTTCACTAGGCTCAAATCCTACGACAGCCGGAACCTCTCTCTCTACGGTTGCTGAAGCTCCAGGACTCCCGTCAATGGCTACCCAGTTGCAGAGTAAAACACTGCCGCCACCTTCGTTTCCTCCTCCTTCCGTCGCACTCCCGGCTCCTCCTCAGAACTCCGTTAATTCTCCTACGATGCAACTGTCAAACATCAGTGTGTCTAGACCAACAAGCCTAAGGTCCAGTTCAACCCCCGGTGTCCGAGATCGTCGATTGTCTGGGAGAGAGGTAAAGCAGTTGAAGATCGAAACAGACAGTAGACTACTGCCTACTTCCATATTGGCTGGGCCCAAGACCCAGCCATCATCTATGCCTTCCCCCCTGTCACCGAGGGAAGCTTTGACCGAGCCACCGAAATCCGCGTCTGCAACCACAGACTCACAGGAAATACTGCCAAGGCTTGCTTTCCAACCGAGCTTGACCACTCAAACCGATACTATCAAGGATTCGTCTCCGTTGCCCGGACCTAGTTTGGCAGACTTGACACCGAGCACTATTCCAACTACCCAAGCACTCAGCAAAGTAACATCAGCAGATAGTGAAGACAGTGTTGTCTCTATGCCAGACTCGCCGGTGCGCTTCACGAGGCCCACAACCAGCTCAGGAAATTTGAGGAAGAACTTCTCCTCTTCCAGCCTCAAGAAAATGCTTTCCGCTCCTGGTCTGGATTCTTCATTAGAATCTTCATCGAAGGCCCCTACGGCAGGAGCATCATCGAGCACGAAGCAGCGTAGGATACCACCTGTTGCGGTACCGAGTCTTCCGACACCTATTGGGCCCAATTTCACAATCGACGGACTACAAACAGGTGGTATCCATCTTTTTGAAAGCGAGATACACTCGCCCCATGGCCCTGGGACGCCAAACCCCCTAGCAACTAATGCTCCTTTGCCACTTGAACCTTGCCCGGAGTCAAGCCTTCTTCGGCCCTTCTGGTTTCTACGATGTATCTATCAGACCATTGCTCATCCCCGAGGCGGGTACATCTCGAATAGGCTTTTTGTCCCAAGGGATATATGGTTGGTGAAGAACGTCAAGTTAAAAAATGTTGAAGAGAAGATGTCGACGTGCGATTTTCTAACCTCGGCTCTGTTGAAGCTTGCAAAGGTGGATACGCTAGATGCCGGTGCTGTGCTTGAGGAAATGCAATTCTTCGAAAGCGTTATAGATCAAGCACAGATGAGCTTATCGAAAAAGCTTGGTAGTGAAGTGGGCCTCTTGGGTGTATCGTGGCTGTCGAAAGGCTCGAATACAGCAGAGGATACGATGTCTAATGCTGAAACTTTGACTTCGAAGAGCGGCAACACAGGCAGCAAGTATGGCCTGTCTTCATGGCGGAAACTGCGATCCAAGACCTCGACCGGCCCAGGATTCAACCCAGCGACTGTAGCAACCGTTTTCAAAGATGGCGTCAAAGAACCCCCAACGATGAGCTCCTTGCCAATGACGTCTTTATCGAATCCAAGGATCCCAAAGAGAGACGTCAGCCAAGTGAAATGTGCTGGTCCCAACGCAAATTACATGGGTGCGCTTGCGAGGTTGTGTGATGCTGTACAGATCCTTGGTAAGTATTGGGCTCTTATACGACCTCGAAAATTGTGGCTAACCCCTTTCGAAGATCAAATCGCTCGTCAAGTCGAAGATCCTGGACTGAAACACACCTCGCCAACGCACGTCGGCCTCGAGCTCAGCGCCCGCCGCGCCGCCGATTTTTTCGGATTCTATATTTCCCGCTTCGTGATGACTGACGTCGGTATGATGCTAGATAAGTTTATCAAGAGAGGCAGCGAATGGGTTTTGTCGTAGGTAAACTTCTTGGAAACCTGCAGAAGACGAGAGACACACCACAGGTTTCCACACAAGGATAACAAAAAACACAGCGGCTGGAGACGCAAAATTCCGTCTTCTTTCAATTCGGGCTAAGCGAGGCTTGGGAGGAATTTATCTTTGATGTACGGATTTGATTTATGCATGGCATCTGGGCCAATGAGAGCGATACCCCCGCAACTGATATGCTTTATCCTGCCTGTTTATGATGGAACAATGGAGAAACATGTGTACAGCGTGAATGGGGTTAACTAAGAGGAAGAGAGTGTTTTTGTTTTTTTTTTTTGTTTTTTTGCTTTGCTGAGGGTTTTGTGCTGAGGTTGTTGTTGGCAGTCTTGTAGCTGTTGTTCGAGGGAGGGGCTATCAAAGTATCAAGATTATCGTTATTGTTTGCCCCCCTTGTGGTTTTTTTTTGGCGATAAGATTGGGTGTGCTGCATATATGTGACAAGCGTGGCCTTGAATTGGTATTTCGAAAAAGCGAGAGAAGGTCAGAGAAGAGTAAGGAGTAAGTAATCTTGCCGCTTGGAGAGGTAATGGGATAGCGTCCTAACCCCATCCCCATCCCCATCGCTAACCCCCCCGGTCCTTCCCCCTAACAACTCACTCATCCACCGGGCCTCCATCCCCCAACAGACACCCCCCTCTCCATTCCTCCGCCCCACCCCACGCGATTTCTAGCCTCCCTAAACTTACAAAAGTTGAGTTGGCTATGTAGAACGGTAGGGGTTGGGATAGTCGAGGAGTGATGATCGGGCTTTTTAGAGGTGGTTTTGAGGGTGTGATGCGTGATTGTTGGTTGTTTGCTATTCCCGAGACCGTTGAGCTACATATCATCCAGCCGGCTCGTTGCCCAAAACCCTACTGATCCCTACCGCCCCCTTTCGCTTCAACCGGGAAGCCCCATCCCCAGCAGAAACGCCGGCTCGTCGATGCTGTGGTGTTGATAGCTAGGAGTGGGGTCAGTGACTCGAAGGCGGCTCTACATCGGGATCTTGACAATAGATACCTTAAGATGCCGATGGCGCCGGGGTCCATCATCATTGATAGTGGGGTCTGCATGGGGTAGTTGAGCCAGCGTTTTGCGAATGCGCGGAGGAGGTGGCCGTGGGAGATCTGGAGGTGTGGGTTTTGTTAGGGGAATTTGGTTGGAGTGTGGGGTGGGGGGACGAACGAGCATGATGTCGACGGGTTTTTCGCCATGCATGTATGGGGCTTGGATTTTGTGGACTTTTTCGATGAGGGCGTCGAGGCGGGTGGTTACTTGTTGGGGTGTTCTGTTTTTCGTTAGTGGTTTTCTAGATTTTGTGGCGATGCTCGACGGACTCTCCGTCTTCGCAGCCATCTCTCCAGATGTCCCATGGGGTTTCTTTGTTTAAACCCTGAGATTTTCTGCGTTCGCGGATTTCGTTGGTTAGAAGACCTTCGTATTTGCCATAGTCCCATTCCGCGAGCGCCTCGGTTGTGGATGCTTTTCCGCTTTCAATGAGGGATTTTTTCCCATCATCGTTGAAGAGAAGTTCGAAAGTTGATTGGGTGCGTTTGCGCGGGCTGATGAAGACGTGGGCGAGCTTTGTAGGGTCGATCAGTTTGTCAAGGCCGACGAGTATCTTTCCTGTGCTGAGGACTTGCTGGATGCCGTTTTCTGTGAGGTCTAGCTCTGTGTTGCCAGTGTAGCGGCCGTTTTTCGTCCATTCGGTTTCCCCTGCGTAAAGGTAAGTGAGGAGACTACGGCTTGCTTATGGTTTAGGTCACCGTGGCGAACGAGGTAGACTCGGGGGGTTCCGGCATCCTTGTTAGGCATCCTGTCTCGGTTTACAGGATATAGCGGCTTTGAGATTCGATCAATGGTAGATGATTGTCACGGGGAGGCAATATCTCGAGGCCTGACGATGGAGAAGCAGCTCAAATTTTATTTTGTCCAGCTCCTGCCAAGATGGCCGTGATCCTCCACCTTGGTATTGTTCAGGTCATAAGACAAAAATCTTGAAAGTCTTCAAGCAGACCGTAAATGGGAACGAGGAGACGGTCAAAAAGAATGTAGAGATTCTATAGAGTAGGACAAGGCCAACTGGGAAAGATTGGCAATCTCGTGGACCTCTGACCTCCGTCAGTACCACTATAGTGATCGGTACAGTCAAAGAATATATATAGAGTAAGCGCTATAAAGATGCGTGAATCTATAGGAAGAACGAACGTCAGTGCTGGCACTAACCGATCTTCCGGCTCCTTTAGTACAGCTGGAGCAGTCTCTAAGATAAAGTATTCCGATTTACGGATGTACAGGCTCTCCAGCTGTTGAATTTTGGATCCCGCTTGTCTCCTATCATGAAGATGACACGATGATAATAGAAACCGCTATGGACTGGCAAAGACAGCGATTATAAATTTGTTATTCCTGTATCTGTTGTCTGTAATACCTTGCTATGCTGACAATAGAGAAGATTTGATAATCTCAGCGTATCCAACAAATGTGGTCGCCGTATTATAGGCTTTATCCCTTTGGCTGCTGTTAGGATTCGGTTAATTTTTAAGGTTAACCCTAACCAGATTCGGTAAGGTTCCGTCAAAAAGGTTATTTTTTGTAAATAGAAACAATGTCAACAAAGCCCCCTATTGT
>JAABUL010004107.1_pt1 | contig 20120 bp, 19 predicted proteins | sample 5559151 | NCBI WGS metagenome assembly JAABUL01 (sample SAMN10711876, study PRJNA513368) | rock metagenome | isolation source: Antarctica rocks | place: Antarctica: Victoria Land, Pudding Butte sud | reverse complement strand
TGCTCCGTCATGATCTGCACGTCCGAGCCGTCCAGGCCCAGCTCCAGGGCGATCTGCCGGTTCGAGAGGTTCAGGCCCATGAAGTAGAGGCACAGCACCCACACGCGCAGCGGCTGGTGATGCCCGGCCAGCACCGTGCCGGTGAGGTCGTCGAAGCGGGACGCACACGCCTTGCACCGATACCGCTGCCGAGCCGGCTGCGTGTCGTCGCACCCGTCCCGGATCACTGCGGAACTATCGCAGGCGAGGCAGCGCACGCCCTCTGGCCAGCGATGCTGGCGCACAAAGGCGAAGCACTTGGCGTCGTCCATCAGGCCGGAAAGGTTGATCAGGTCGGATGCGGCCATGACAGAAGCTCCTCGTGCGAGCAGGCCACCTACTCACGCTTTTGCTCATGCACCAGAGGCCCCCAGCCCCGCTTCCCGGTACTGGCCTCACCACCCCGGAACCCAATAAGAGCCTCCGGTATTATGTAGCTGCTGCCACCGACGAGATTGGGCTTGTACTCGGCGGCTGACGCTGCCATGGATGATGCCGGTTTGTCCTCTCGTGATCGGTATTCATGGCGCAGCATTTCCTGCTTTCGGCCGGCGCGCGCTCGCTCAGCGCTGCCAAGATCATGCGCATGTCCGACAGCGGGGTCGAGACCGTGTTCCTGCGCCTGCGCTGGCCCGAAACGGACGGCAAGCCTGTGTGTCCAGGCTGCGGTTGCGCGATCTGCTATGCGTGCCGGCGGCCTTCAGGCCAACTGCGATGGCGTTGCAAGGCGTGCCGTCGCGACTTTTCGATCACCTCGGGCACCTTGTTCGCCTGGCACAAGCTGCCGCTCCGGTCCTACCTGCTCGCCGTTGCCGCCTTCTGCAACGAGGTCAAGGGCAAGTCCGCCCTGGCACTCTCGCGTGACCTCGACGTGCAATACAAGACGGCCTGGGTGTTGGCCCACAAGCTGCGCGAGGCGATGGCAACCGAGGTCAAGGGCTACAAGCTCGGCGGCGTCGGCAAGACGGTCGAGGTCGATGGGGCCTACTTCGGTGGCTATGTGAAGCCGGCCAACCACAAGGAGAACCGCCGAGACCGCCGCCTGCTCAAGAACCAGAACGGCAAGCGCCAGTGCGTCGTCGTGATCCGGCAGCGTGACGGCATGGTGATGCCGTCCGCATTCAAGACGGAAGGCTCGGCCCTGGCCTACATCCGCAACCACGTCGCGGCCGGGACCGAGGTTCACGCCGACGAGGCGAGTAGCTGGAACGACCTGCATGGTCATTACGTGGTGAAGCGGATCAACCACCAACTCTCCTACAGCGACGGCATTGCTTGCACGAACGGCGCCGAAAGCTTTTTCTCCCGCCTGCGCCGCGCCGAAACGGGTCACCATCACCGCATCGCGGGTGCGTATCTAGCCCGCTACGCCCAGGAAAGCGCGTGGCGCGAGGGGCACCGCCGAGATGACAACGGCGGTCAAGTGCGTGGCGTGGTCGGACTGGCACTGCGGGCGCGACCGAGCGTGGATTTCTGCGCATATTGGCAGAGGACAAACCCAGCGTAGCCGCCTCAGCCTAGACCAGCTTCCAGCGCAGATAGCTCCCCCGGTCCTTCTCGGACTGCACGACACCCCGGCTGCGCAGACTGCGCAGGCATGATCCGACCTTCTTCTCTATCAGTCGCACAAGCCGCGCGTCGGAGATGCTCAACTTGCGTTCCGTCATCACCCTGAGCGCGATATCCTTGATCGTGAGTGCCAGCCCGGTCTCCCGCAGCATGTTCAGCGTCGTGCGCCGCACCTCTCCCAAGAAAGCAACATGCGAGCGCGGCACTGTGCGGGGGCGGATATCCGCCAGGTCAATGTCCGGATTGAAGATGCGGATGGCGCCATCAATGTTGTCGGCATCCATGATGAGCTGCCTAAGCTGTATCTGGAGGACCTCGACTTGGGCGGTGATCTCTGCCCTCTTGCGGATCAGGCCGGCGATCAGATTGTCATTCTCCATGGACCGACTTTAGGGCCCAGACAGAGCGGTATCTACTTACCCGTGGTGGCAGCAGCTACATAATACCGCGGTATTCGGCGCTGGCCATCCTGACGGCGCTGACGCTCAGGGCCATGTTCCGCCTGGCGTTCCGGTAGGCTGAAGGCCTGATCGGCTCCCTCGTCGGCCTGCTCGGGCTGGCGCTGCGCGTGCCGGACCACACCACCCTGAGCCGCCGGTCGGCGACGGTTGCGGTGCCGCGGCCGACACGGCCCAGCGCCGGCGCTGAGGACGAGCCCATGCACCTGCTGGTGGACAGCATGGGGCTCAAGCTGTGCGGGCCCGGCGAGTGGCTGGTCGAGAAACACGGCACCCGCTCGCGCCGGTCATGGCGTAAGCTGCACATCGGCCTGGATGCCGCGACCGGCCAGATCGTGGCCGCCTCGCTCACGGCCAAAGAGGCGGACGACGGTGCCGAAGTCGGCGCCTTGCTCGACCAGGTCGACCCAGCCGCGGCCTCGTTTACCGCCGACGGCGGGTACGACCAGGACAGCGTGTCCGCTGTTGTTGCCGAGCGCCATCCCGAGACGGCGATCATCGTGCCGCCGCGCACGACCGCGGTGCCGAGCGACACGGCCCAGACCGCGCCGACGCAGCGCGACCGCCACCTCCAGCATATTGCCGAGCACGGGCGTATGGCATGGCAGAAAGCGTCCGGCTACACGAGACGAGCTCTGGTCGACGTGGCTATCGCTCGCTGGAAAGAGGTGATCGGGGACAGGCTGCAGGCGCATACCGACGAGCGTCGTGCGATCGAAGTGGACGTGGCCGTCTACACGCTCAAACGTATGTCGGAGCTGGGAAGCCCGAACTACGTCCGCGTTGCCTGACCCCGAACGGGGCTGGGGCAGCCACGCCCACACACCTGATCCATGCACCACGCTGGCACTCAGGTCCTTGCACAAAGGCCCCGGGTCTGCAGTTTGCGGGGTGTGCCGGGCTGCAGGAGGGGACGGACCCAATCTGACGTGGCATACCCGTTACCAGAACCGAAAGGCATCGACCGACCCATGACCGACCGTTGCGTGGACGTTGCTGTAGTTGGTGGCGGGGTCATCGGCTCGGCTGTCGCGTTTTTCCTGCGGGAACTCGGGTTTGACGGCACCATTGCCGTGTTCGAGAAGGACCCGTCCTACCAGTTCGCCTCGACCGCGCGGTCCGCGGCCTCGATCCGCCAGCAATTCACCACGCCGGTCAGCACGCAAATGTCGCAGTTCTCGTTCGACTTCCTCGCCGGCCTGGCCGAGCGCTTCGGACCGGACGGCGACATCGCGCTGGTCCGCAGCGCCTATCTCTTGCTGGCCGATGCCGCGCGGGCCGACATGCTGCGGTCATGCCACGAGACGTTCACCCGGCTGGGCGCCGAGATCGCATGGCTCGACGTTGACGCGCTCGCCAGGCGCTTTCCTTGGCTGAACACCGAAGATCTCGTGGGCGGCACGCTTGGCCTGGCCGGCGAGGGCTGGTTCGACGCCTACATGCTGTTGCGGCTGCTGCGCCGGCAGGGGCGCAACCGTGGCGTCGCCCATGTAGACAAGGAGGTCGTGGCGTTCGAGTGCGACGAGGCCGGCATCTCGGCGCTGCGCTGCGCGGACGGCGAAAGGTTCGTCTGCGGCACGGTCGTCAACGCGGCCGGTCCGGCTGCCGGGCGGATTGCCGCCCTGGCCGGGTGCGTCCTGCCGGTCGAGCCCCGCAAGCGAACAATGTTCGTCATCCAGGCGCCGCTGGACCACGTCGGCATGCCGTTCGTGTTCGACACGTCCGGGATCGCGCTTCGTCCGGAAGGCAACCGCTTCATCTGCAGCGCGCAGCCCTCCGAGGAGCGCGACCCGCACCCGGGCGAGGATTTCGAACCGGACCATTATTTGTTCGAGGACGCCGTTTGGCCGGCGCTGGCGCACCGCATTCCCGCGCTGGAGCAACTGCGCCTGCAGAGCGCCTGGGCCGGGCACTACGAGATGAACCTGTTCGATCACAACGGGGTGGTCGGGCGACATCCGGAGGTCGGCAACCTCATCTTCGCCAATGGGTTCTCCGGCCACGGCGTGATGCACGCGCCCGCCACCGGCCGCGGCGTCGCCGAGCTGATCCTGCACGGCCGCTACGTTTCGCTGGACCTCGGTCCGCTCGCCTACGGCCGGATCGCGGCCAACAAGCCGATCCATGAAGCGTTGGTCTATTGAAGCACGCGCCCTGCCAGGCTGAGGCGCCCGCGGCGGCGCCCGTCGACGGGACCTATGCCGCCGACCAGGCGGTCGATGTCGTCGTGCCTTGGAACACGCTGCACATGGATGCTGCCTCGACCCAGCTCAGGGCGGCCCCGGCAGCGGCTTCGCATCAACCGAAACGCGCCAGCGCAAACTTCGGCTCCAACGCATGGCCCGGCTTGGTGGCAGCCATCGCAAGCTCCTCGCCGAGCGCCGGGGAGTGCTTGAAACCGTGCCCGGAACAGCACGACGCCGCCAGCACCGTCCCGTCCTCGCGAAGCCGGTCGATGATGAACCCAGCGTCCGGCGTCACGGAGTAAAGGCACGTCGCCGTCTTGGTGAGCCTCCGGCTCAGGCCATGCAGCCGACCCGCCACGTGCCGGTCATACAGCCCCTGCGCTTCCTGCTCCAGAATGACCCGGTCCACTTGGTCGGGGTCGGTGTGGCCGGGCATAGCGTTCGGTGCCGACCTTCACACCCGGTTCGCCTGGCAGCAGGGGGAAGCCGTACAGGTAATCAGCTTCCGTCGCGCCGTGCATCCAGACAAACACGGGGCAGCCCGCCGGGTCATACAGCCGGGGCTGGTCCGCGTCGAACCACAGGAGCGTCTGCCGGTGGACGTGGATCAAGTCAGGAAACGCCCCGGCAGCAAGGCCCGGGAGCCAGGCGCCGGCTGCCAGCACGACCTTGCCCGCGGCGATACGCCCCTTGTCCGTCACCACGGTCACGCCGACCCCATCGGGTTCGATGGCGAGCACCGTCTCGTTCGTCCGGATGACCGCACCGAACTTCCGGGCCTGGCGAAGCTGGACGTCGACGCCGCGCTCGGGGAACACGACGCCTGCGCTTGGCTCGAAGAAGCCGCGCTCGCCGTCGCGCAACTGGAACTGGGGGTAGCGCCGGCGGATCTCCGTGCTGTCGAGGATCTCGTGAGGGATGGCGTGCTTGCGCGCGGTCGCGATCGTTGCACCAAGGAAGCCGGGCAGGCCATGGCTCCGCGCGCCGTCGCCCTCGCCGATCAGCAGCATGCCGATCGGCAGCAGAAGCGTTTCGCCCGTTTCCTGCTCGAGCTCGCGCCAAATCTCGTGCGAACGGCGCACCAGCGGCACGTAAGCGTCGCCCTCCGCGACGGACAGCCGCGTCACCCGGCTTCCGCCATGCGTGGAGCCGTGGTGGTGCGGCGGGTCGAAACGGTCGATGCCAACCGCACGGACACCCTGCAACGCGAGGCGGTGCAGCGTGGCGCTGCCAACGGCGCCCAGGCCAACGACGACTACGTCCGCGGTATCCATGACTTGCTCTCCAGCTCAGCCAGGCGGTTGCAGGACGTCCAGGACGAACAGGACGGCGCCCAGCTCGACGGTGGCGCCGTCCTCCACCGGGATTTCGGCGACGCGGCCCGCGACGTCCGCTTGCACGCGGTTGAACAGCTTCATGGCTTCCAGCAGCCCGAGCGTCTGCCCGTCCTCGACCACGTCGCCGAACTGGGTCAGGGGCGGTTCCCCGGGAGCGGCGCTGCGATAGAACACGCCCGGGAAACTGGCCTGTATGACGTGCCGCGTGTCGGGCTTCATCGGCGTGCTGTCCTGCGGCACGCCGGGCGCGGGCGGGGCGCCCCCGGCCGTTGCGGCACGCCCAGGCGCCGGCCCCTGCCGTCCACGGGCCAGGCGGATGCGGCTGCCTGCCTCGCTGTAGTTCAGTTCCGCCAGCGACGACCGTTCGAACAACTGCACCAGTCGTTCCATGAAGGCGAGGTCCACCGATTCACCGTCCTTCACACTCGCTTTAGGTGGATATAGCATCCCCTTGCCGTTCGACCGCAACGTGCTCCCCCCACGCCTTGCCCATCCCGACGCACCAGCCAGCCCCAGGAGCCCTCACGCGATGACCCCAGCCACCAGCCGCTCCGTCGACCTGAATTCGGATATGGGCGAGGGATTCGGCGCGTATCGGATGGGCGACGACGCGGCGATGCTGCGGATCGTCACTTCCGCCAACGTCGCGTGCGGCTTTCATGGCGGCGACCCCGAGGTGATGGCAGCGACCTTCGCGCAGGCCAGGGAGAACGGCGTGGCGGTGGGCGCGCACCCCGGCTTCCCCGACCTGTGGGGCTTCGGCCGTCGCAACATCCCCTTCACCCCCGGCGAGATCGAGCGGCTCGTCGCCTACCAGATCGGCGCGGCGCAGGCCCTGTCCGCTTACGCCGGGCATCCGATCACCTACGTGAAGGTGCATGGCGCCCTGGGCAACCTGTCGGAATCCAACGAGGAGGTGGCCGGCGCCATCGTGCGCGCGATCAAGGCCGTTGACCCGGACCTGACCTGCCTCGCCATTGCACTCAGCGCCCAGGAACGGGCCGCGCACGACGCCGGGCTGCAGGTCCGTAGCGAGATCTATGCTGACCGCGCCTACACCGACGAGGGCCTCCTCGTGTCGCGCAAGCTCCCAGGCGCCGTTCTGCATGACGCGGCGGAGGCCGCCGCACGCATCGTCCGCATGGTGCGCGCCGGCGCGATCGAGACCATCACGGGCAAGGAACTGCCAGCCGTCTTCGACTCGATCTGCGTACACAGCGACAGCCCGGGCGCAGTGGCCATCGCGGGGGCGGTGCGGGACGCGCTGGAGGCGGACAGCGTTCGCTTGCAGGCGTTCGCGCGAGCACCCGCCCATGCTTGACGGCCGCCCTCCCTCATCTGCCAACGCCGATGATCCCCGGTCCGAGCGGCGGCAGGAAGACCGGCGGTTCCTATGCGGTGCCGGGCACTTCACCGATGATGAGGTGCCAGCGGGCGCCGTACACGCGGTTTTCGTGCGCTCGCCCCACGCGCATGCGGCCATCCGCAGCATCGACACCGCGACCGGGTCGGCGATGCCCGGTGTGCTCGGCGTGTTCACAACGCAGGACCTGCTCGCGGACGGCGTCCGGCCTCTCCCGTGCGGCATGAACCCCGAGGTGCTCGGGGGACTGGTCGTGCCGACCCGCCACGCGCTCGCCTTGAACCGTGTCCGCCACGTCGGCGAGGCCGTGGCGGTGGTGATGGCCGAAACCCGATTCGCCGCCCAGGACGCCGCCGAGCACGTGGTGGCCGACTACGACGACCTCCCGTCGATAACGGCGCCCGGTGCGGCGTTGGCGGAAGCGGCGCCGCAGCTCTGGCCGGAAGCGCCGGGAAACCTGGCCTACCACTTCCGGCGGGGTGACCCAGCGGCCGTGGCGACAGTCTTCGCTTCGGCCGCGCACGCCGTGAAACTCGATCTGGTGAACAACCGCGTCGCCGCGGCCTCGCTTGAAACGCGCGCTGCGCTGGCCGGGTTCGATGCCGGAACGGCCCGCTTCCACCTGTTGCTGAGTGGTCAGGGCGTCCACGGCATCCGCAACGACCTTGCAACCTGCCTTGGGGTGCCTCCGGAGATGGTCCACGTCGCCTGTCCCGACGTGGGCGGCGGGTTCGGCATGAAGAACGTGGTCCATCCGGAATACGTCGCGCTGCTCTGGGCCGCCCGGCGCCTCCACCGCCCCGTGCGCTGGACGGCGGAGCGGACGGAAGATTTCCTGAGCGGCGTGCATGGCCGCGACAACTTGACGACGGCGCGGCTTGCGCTCGACGAGGGAGGGCGGTTCCTGGCGCTGGACGTCCAAACGGTCGGCAACCTCGGCGCTTATGTCTCGTCGCTAGGACCTAGTGCCTCGACGGTCGCGCCCTCAACCGCGATGGGCGGCGTGTATGAGATCCCGGCCGTCGCCATGGACGTACGCGGAGCGTTCACCAACACGGTGCCAGTTGATGCCTACCGCGGCGCCGGCAAGCCGGAAGCGAACTACGTCATCGAGCGGCTGATCGACGTGGCGGCCCACCAGTTGGGCTACGACCGCGTGGCGCTGCGCCGGGCGAACCTGATCCACACGTTCCCGTACCTCTCGGCGCTTGGCATGCATATGGACATCGGCAACTTCCGCGCCAACCTCAACGCCGCGGCGGGAGCCGCCGACCAGGCCGGGTTCGCGCGGCGCCGAGCCGACGCAGCATCGCGCGGGCGGCTCCTGGGCCAGGGGATCGCCTGCTTCCTCGAAACGTCGCGCGGGGCGCCGACCGAGGAAGGCGCGGTCCGCTTCCGCCGCGACGGTACGGTCGAGCTGCTGTCCGGCACGCAGTCAAACGGCCAGGGGCACGAGACGAGCTTCGCGCAGTTCGCCGCCAGGCGGCTCGGCCTGCCCTCCGAACGGTTCCGCCTGGTGCAGGCGGATACGGACCGGATCGCGACGGGCGCCGGGCACGGCGGCGCCCGCTCTCTGCCCATGGCCGGCGGAGCGCTCGTGATGGCGCTCGATGCTGCGCTCGCAAAGGCGCACGCCGAGGCCGCCCGGCTATTACAGGCCGACAAAGCGGATATCACCTTCGCCGACGGCGCGTTCCACGCCGCGGACGGCGCCACCATCACCTTATCCGACCTGGTTGGCATGGTGCCGGACGGTGCGCTGGATGCCGACGCGCACAACCCGAACGACCTGTTCGTGTTCCCGAGCGGCTGCCACGTGGCAGAGGTCGAGGTCGATCCGGAAACCGGCACCGTGGTGCTGCAACGCTACGTTGCGATCGACGACTACGGCGTGCTGGTCAACCCGTTGCTGACGGAAGGCCAGGTGCAGGGCGGACTGGCGCAGGGGATTGGGCAGGCGCTGCTGGAACAGGTGCGCTACGACCCGGACCACGGCCAACTGCTGACCGCCACCTTCTCGGACTACACGCTGCCGCGCGCGGCAGACCTGCCATGGCTCGACGTCAAATTCGACGAGACGGTTCCCTCAGCCCGTAACCCGCTGGGGGCCAAGGGTGCGGGCCAGGCCGGGGCCATCGGTGCTCCACAAGCGGTGATGGGGGCGGTGGCGGATGCGCTGGGCGTCGCGCACGTGGACATGCCGGCGACGCCGGAAGCCGTATGGCGCGCGTGCCAGGCGCGGCCGCGGCTATCTCCAGGCAGCCCGTAGCAAGGCCGCGGTCGCCTGTAGGTCGGACAGGAACGTCGTCTGCTGCCGCAGGGCATCCCGGGCCTTGTCCCACTCGGTCCAGACGAAGTGGAACCTGACGCCGAGCGGCGCCTGCGCCAGCGTCCCGTAGTCGGCCTCGATTACGGTCGCGATCTTCGGATAGCCGCCGCAGGTGTTGGCGTCGGCCATCTGGATCATCGGCTGGCCGGCAGGTGGCACCTGCACCGTACCGGGCACGATGCCGTGCGACAGCAGCTCCACCGGGTTGTCACGCTCCAGCGGGATGCTGCCGTGCAGGCGGAAACCCATGCGGTTCGCCTCCGCCGTCAGTGTCCAGCCATCTTCGGTCAAGCGCCGCCGCGAACTGGCCGTGAACGTGTAGGTCTCGGCTGCCTCAAGTACCCGCAACGCCACATCCTCGCCGGGGCGCGGCAGGGCGGCCAGGGAGGTGGCGCCGAACCCGGCGCCGCCGATGGCGGCGGCGTTGTGCAGGAGCAAGGGCAGCCGGTCACCGCGTGACAAGCCCTGGCCGCCCAACCCGCCAAACCTATTTTTCTGGTCAGTCGCGCGTGCGCCGAGAATCACCGGTACATCGATGCCGCCCGCGAACGTGACGTAGGCCCGCGCCCCCGCTCGCGGCAGCCGCAGCGCCAGCACTTGGCCGGCCTTCGCGGCACTGGCCCAGTACGGCGGCAGCGGCGGCCCGTCATCAAGGGCCGGGGCGCAGGCGGCGCCGGTCACGGCGAACGACGTGTCGGCGGCAAAGCGCAGCCGGAACGGGAAATGCACAATCTCGATCCCCGCAGCGCCGGGCGGGTTGCCCAGCAGCGCGTTGCCGGCCTCCAGAGCGAAGCGGTCCATCGCGCCGCCCCGACCGACGCCGATTGCGAGATGCCCCGGCCGCCCGGTATCCTGGACCGAGTTCAGCAGCCCCGTGGACAAGATTTCAATCACCCGAGGATGTCCGCAACGGAGAAGCGCACGGCGTCGCCCGGCCGCAGCAGCGACGGGGGCTCCGTCGCAAGGTCGAACAGGCGCGTTTCCGTCCGGCCCAGCATATGCCACCCAGAGGGCGCATCCACCGGCATGATGCTCGCCTGCATAGCCCCGATGATTACCGCGCCGGCTCGCAGCAGCGCCCGCGGGCTGGACCGGCGGTTCCACGCCAGCGCCGGATCGAGCCCGAACATGTAGGGGTAGCCCGGCATCCCTCCAATGGCAGCAACCCGGTAAGTGGCCGCCGCGTGCCGCCGCACCACCTCGTCAATAGCGAAGCCCGTATGCGCCGCAAGGCCCGCGAGGTCGGCGCCATCCGGCCCGCCATAGACCACCGGCATCGTCACCTCCGCGCCGGCGATGTCCAGCGGTAGCGCCGCGAACCAGATGTCGCGCAGGTCCTGCTGCGCCATACGGACGTCGATGGCGAACGGGTCGAAGGTGACGAACATGTTGTTCATGCCGGGCGCCGCGTCCTGCACCCAGGCCCGCTCGCGCGCCAGCGTGGCTGCGGCCCAGACCCGGCGTTGCGTTTCAGGCTCGAACCGCGTCCCGGCGGCGTCGAGCAGCAACGCCGCGGTGCCGGCCATGCTGATCCTGGGGTCGGCCGGTCCCGTCACGGCGGCGTCGACGGGGTGGCACAGCGCCAGCGGGTCAAGCCCCGGTCCGCAGTTTGAACACTGCGGCGCCGAACCCGACGACCGTGCCGTCCGCCACCAGCGGCGCTCCCAGCACTCCGGCCGCCGCCACCGTGACCGGACGCAGGCACGGTCCGACTTGCAGGAAGCCGACAACGGTGCCCGGCCAGACCGCCTGGCCTTCGGCGACCGCGCGTTCGCTCGTCGCCGGGTGCGCCAGCCGGAACACGCCCGCCGCCGCGGCACGGACCGTAGCGACCGCACACGGTGTCGGGGCAGCAGCGGACGGCACCGATGTCGCTGCGCGCAGGGCTAGCGTGGCGCCGCCCTCCGATAAGCTGAACTCGGGCACGCGATACCGCTCGACGAGCTGAATGCAGGTCTCGATGTCATTCAGCGTCATGCCACTTCCAACCCGTTCGCGAGGCACCGTTCCAGGTGGTGGATATCGAACCCGCCGGCCAGAAAACCCGGATCCTGCATCAGCGCCTGGTGCAGGCCGACATTGGTGCGGATACCCGTGACCTCGACCTCCGCCAGCGCGCCGCGCATCCGCGTGATGGCCTCCTCGCGGGTCGCGCCGTGGGCCAGAAGCTTCGCCACGAGCGAGTCGTAGAAGGGCGGGACGTCGCAGCCGGACACTAGATGCGTGTCCACCCGAATGCCCGGGCCGCCCGGCGCTGTCCAGCGCTCTATCCGGCCGGGCGAGGGAGCGAACGAGCGCGGGTCTTCGGCATTGATGCGGCACTCGATCGCGTGCCCCTCGATCCGCAAATCCGCCTGCCGCAGGCACAGCTTCTCGCCTCGCGCGACCCGGAGCTGTTCGCGCACGATGTCGATGCCGGTCACCAACTCGGTCACGGGATGCTCGACCTGCACCCGCGTGTTCATCTCGATGAAGAAGAACCGCCCATCCTCGTACAGGAACTCGAACGTGCCGGCGCCCGTGTAGCCGACCGCGACACAGGCGCTGGCACAAAGGGCGTCGAGCTCCGCGACCGCGGCGCGGTCGATGCCCGGCGCCGGGGCTTCCTCGATCACCTTCTGGTGGCGGCGCTGCATGGAGCAGTCGCGTTCGCCGAGCCACAGCGCGTTGCCGTGGCGGTCGGCCAGCACCTGGATCTCGATGTGACGCGGGTATTGAAGAAACTTTTCGAGGTACACGCCCGGGTTGCCGAACGCCTGCCCGGCCTCGTGACGGGTAGTGTCCACCGCCTCATCCAGCTCGGACTCGGCGCGGACGATCCTCATACCGCGCCCGCCGCCACCCCCGGCTGCCTTGATTATGAGCGGGTAGCCGACGCTACGGGCGAGCGTCGTCACCAGCGCACGGTCGCCCGGCAGCATCGTGTCCGGGCCTGGGACGCACGGAAGGCCGGCCGCGATCATGGCGCGCTTGGCCGAAACCTTATCGCCCATCAGGCGGATGGTAGCGGAGGGCGGTCCCACCCACACAAGCCCCGCCGCCTCCACCGCCGCCGCGAAGTCCGCGTTCTCCGACAGGAAGCCGTAGCCCGGGTGGATCGCCCCGGCGCCCGTAAGCTTCGCGGCCAGCAGAATTTCGGCCGCGTTGAGATAGCTGCTCTTGGCCGGCGCCGGGCCGATGCAGACCGCTTGGTCCGCCAGCGCCACGTGCCGCGACCCGGCATCCGCCTCCGAATGGACGGCGATCACGTGCAGGCCGAGCGCGCGACAGGCCCGCAGGATGCGGAGGGCGATCTCGCCACGGTTGGCGATCAGAACGCTGTCGAACAAACGGGCCTGCCTTGGATGAAGTGCCGACCTTCGCACCGTTAGGCCCCGGACCACAATGCCGCGCGCGGCCGCGCTGGGATAAACAACAGGCCGGCGCGTGTCTCACGACGAGTTGGGCCTGGGCCGGACGCGCGGGCTGCCGCCAAGGTAGGCGCGCACGACCTGGTCGCTGCTGGCAAGCGCCGCAGCTGCGCCCTGGAACGCGACCTTACCGGTTTCCAGCACGTACCCGTACTGCGCGAGTTTCAGCGCCGCCTTGCTGTTCTGCTCCACTAGCAGGATCGTGACCCCTTCGCCATTAAGCAATTGCACGATCCGCATGATCTCCTTGACCATCAACGGCGCCAGCCCCATCGACGGCTCGTCCATCAGCAGCAGCTTCGGCGCCGCCATCAGCGCTCGGCCTAGCGCCAGCATCTGTTGCTCGCCGCCGGAAAGGTTGCCCGCGTCCTTGTCGCGCCGCTCGGCGAGCACGGGGAACAGGCTGAACACGTGGTCGATGCGCCGCCGTCGCTCCGCCTCGCGGCCCGCCGTGAACCCGCCCAGCGCCAAGTTGTCGGCAATGCTCAAGCTGCCGAAGATGCGCCGCCCTTCGGGGACGTGGACCAGCCCGAGGTGTGGCAGACGGTGGCAGGGGAGGCCGGTGATGGTTTCGCCCAGGAACCGGACCGTGCCCGACGAGGTCGCGATCATGTTGGACAGCGCACGCAGTGTCGTGCTCTTGCCCGCGCCGTTGGCGCCCAGCAGCGTCACGATCTGCCCGGCGCGGACTTCCAGGCTGATCCCGTGCAGCGCCTGCACTCCGCCGTAATGGGCAGCCAGGTTGCTGACCGAAAGGACGACATCCGGCACCGCTCAGTCCTCCGTGCCGAGGTAGGCCTCAATGACCTTGGGGTCTGCCTGCACGGCTTCGGGCCGGCCGTTTGCGATCAGCACGCCGTGGTCCAGCACCGTGACCACCTCCGAAACTTCCATCACCAGCCCCATGTCGTGCTCGATCAGCAGCACAGTGACACCGGCATCGTCGCGCACGCGGCGGATCAGCTCGACCAGCTCGGTCTTTTCGCCGTCGTTCAGCCCGGCCGCCGGCTCGTCGAGCAGCACCAAAGTGGGCGAGGACGCCAGCGCTCGCGCCCACTCCGTCCGCCGCTGGTCGCCATATGATAAAGTTCCGGCCAGGCGCTCGGCATGACGTTCGATTCCGACGAAGCGCAGCCAGCGCATCGCCGTGCCGCGGATGGCGGCTTCCTCCCGGCGCTGCGACGGCAGGTTGAGGATTGCGGCCACAAGCCCGTGCCGGGTGCGGCAGTGCGGCCCGGACATCACGTTTTCCAGCACCGTCATTTCCTTGAACAGACGGGTGTTCTGGAAGGTGCGGGCGAGGCCGAGCGCCGTAATCCGGTGCGGCGGATGGCCCAGGAGGGGGAAGCCGCCAAGGGTGATCGATCCGGTCGGCCGGTAGAAGCCGGTAATGCAGTTGAACACGGAGGTCTTACCGGCGCCGTTCGGCCCAATCAGGCTGTGAATGGCGCCCTTATCGACCGAGAACGACAGGTCAGAGATGACGCGCAACCCCCCGAAGTTGAGGTTGAGCGCGGAAACGTCGAGCAGCGCCAAGGCTCAGCCTCGCTGTTCCGGCCATAGGCCGCCGGGGCGGTAAAGCATCAGGGCGAGCAGCGCGACGGCGGTGACGACCGGCCGATAAGTGCCGGCGTCGCGTAGCATTTCCGGGATTAATGTCATGACGACGGCGCCGAGGATCACGCCGCCGATCTTGCCCATGCCGCCCAGCACGACGCCGAGCAGGATCAACACCGACTGCGTGAAGGTGAAGCTTTCCGGCGAGATGGCCGTCATCTTGACCGCATAAAGCGACCCCGCGACGGAGGCGATGGCCGCGCCCGTCATGTAGGCGTAGAGTTTGACGTTGACGCGGTTGATGCCGATGCCGGCGGCCGCGTCCTCGTCGTAGCGGACGTAGCGCCAGGCGCGGCCGATGCGCGAGTCTTCGACGCGGACGCAGACGTAGATGGTCAGCAGCAGGGTCAGGAGGAACAGAACGTAGAACGCCTGCCCGCCGTTGATGGACCACCCGAGCAGCGTGGGGCGTTCGATGCCGTGCAGACCACTGGCGCCGCCAGTGATGTCGAGGTTGCGGGCGACGAGGCGGATGATCTCGCCGAACCCGAGCGTCACGATGGCCAAGTAATCGCTCCGCAGCCGGAGCGTTGGCAGGCCGATCAGCACCCCGGCGACACAGGCAGCCGTCATCGCGAGCGGAATGCTCGCCCAGAAGTTGACACCGAACCGGGTGGTGAGGATGCCAGTCGCGTAGGCGCCGATGGCGAAGAACGCCGCATAGCCGAGGTCGAGCAGCCCGGCATAGCCGACAACGACGTTCAGCCCCAGGCACAAGATGCCGTACAACAGCATGGTCGTTCCAACCTCGACCATGTAGCTACTCCCGAACACGGGCAGCAGGGCCGCCACCCCCAGCGCTGCGAGGGAGGCGGCGATTGGCCTGAGCCTGGGCCGGCGCGGGGCCGCGATGCCGGCGAGCGCGGCCATCAAACCCGCTCGACGACGGAGCGGCCGAGGATTCCGGTTGGCATGAGCACGAGGAAGGCGATGAGCGTGCCGAACACGATCACGTCGCGCCAGGCGGAGTTGACGAACGGCAGCGAGGAGCCGAATGCTTCCAGCAACCCGAGCATGAGGCCCCCGAGCATGGCGCCGGGCACGCTACCGATGCCGCCGATGACGGCGGCGGTGAACGCCTTGAGCCCAACCGTGAACCCCATGAAGAAGTTGACGCTGCCGTAATAGGCGCCGGCCATGACACCGCCGGTCGCGGCCAAGCCGGAGCCGATGAAGAACGTAAGGCTGATAACCCGATCGACGTTGATGCCCATCAGCCGGGCGGCATCCATGTCGATCGCCACCGCGCGCATCGCCTTGCCGTACAGGGTGCGGGTGATGAACAACTGCAGCGCCACCATCAGCAAAAACGCCATCCCGACCAGCACGAGCTGCGTGTAGCTGATGAAAACCGTGCCCAGTTCGATGCCGTCAAAGCCGAGGTCAGTGGTGAACGGGATGTAGCGCCCGTCCGTGATCGCCAGCACTGCGCCGTTCAGCACCATCGAGACAGCAAGGGCCGTGATCAGGATCGAAAGGCGCGGCGCGTTGCGCATGGGCCGGTAGGCGACGCGCTCGATGCCGACGCCCAGCAGCCCGACCAGGACCGTGCTGACCAGCAGTGCGCCCAGCACGCCGAGCCAGCCGTTCCCGAGCCACCCGCCCGCGAGCCCGAGCACAGCGAGGCCGACAAAGGCCCCGCTCATGTAGATGTCGCCGTGCGCGAAGTTCAGCAGCTTGATAACGCCGAACACCATGGAGTAGCCCAGCGCGATCAGGGCGTAGAACGAGCCGGTGATGAGGCCGTTGACAACCTGTTGCAGAATGGCATCCATGGCGGGTGGTCTCCGGCCTGCGGTGCGGGGTGCTCCCCGGCTGTATCGGTGTCGTGCCTACTCCGCCCGCGTCCACTTGCCGTCCTTGTCAATCAGGACGACGAAGTTGGAGCCGACCAGCGTGTTCTTCGGCGTGAACGTCACCTTGCCGGCAAGCCCTTCGTAGCTGCTGGCTTTCAGGGCGGCGATGATTGCCTTCGGGTCAGTTGAGTTCGCTCGCTTGATCGCGTCGGCAAGCAGCATCGTGCCGTCGTAGGACAGGGCCGCGTAAGCGCCGGGCTGCTGGTTGTTCGCCTTCATGTAGTCCTTGCGGAATGCGTCGGTAGTAGGAAGGAAGTCCACCGATGGCGGCGAAATCAAGAATGCCCCCTGAGCCGCCGACCCCGCTATCTTGAGGTAGTCCGGCGAGCCGTTCCCGTCGCCTAGCACGATTGCGCCGCGGTACCCCGCCTGCCGCAACTGCTTGGTCAGCAGCGCGCCACCGTTGTAATAAGCGGTCCAGAACACGGCGTCCGGCTTGGCCTCCTTGATGCGCGAGACCAGCGACGAGTAGTCCTGCTCGCCGGCCGCGACCGTTTCCTTGGCGACCACCTTGCCGCCGGCCTTGGCGAAGCTGGCCGCGGTGAGATTGGTAAGATCCGACGAGTAGGCGTCGCCCTCATCGACGATGGCGACGGACTTGAAGCCATGCTTCTGGAACAGTCCAAGGACCGTTTCGGCCTGCGCGTCGCCCGTCGAGTTGATCAGGAAGGTGTTGCCCGGGTTGGCATCGACGAGTTTGGTCGAGTTTGCCGCGACGATCACAAACGGGATGTTGGCGTCGCCGTAGATTTTGAGGGTTGGCAGGACACCGCCCGAGCAATAGCCGCCTATAACCGCAGTCACGTTGGACGAGACGAGCTTGCTAGCGGCGATGGCGCCCTGCTGCGGGTCGCAGGCATCGTCGGCGGTGATCGTGGTGATCTTGTCGCCGAGCACTCCGCCGTGTGCGTTGATGGCGTTGACGGCCAGCTCGATTGCTTTTTGAATGTCCTTGCCCTCGCCTGCGTTGGAGCCGGTCATCGGTAGGACAAGGCCGAGCTTGATCTCGGCCGCGTGGGCTGGCGCGATGGCCAAAATTCCGAGGACGGCAACTGACCGTGCGAGCGACGTGATTGAGCGGACCATGGGCAATTCCCCCGGATTGTGCTGATCGTTCTAGGTGTCACGCTTATAAATTACGCACGCTGGAGTCTTTGCCGGGCCAGGTCAAGCGCCGGTCCAGGTGCCGTGCCCAGCGGCCTTGGCACGGTGCCGGCCTTCGGCCAGGTTGTCGGCCGACAGTAGCGATGGACGGACATGCGCAACTCGAGGACGATCCACATCGTTGGGTGCCACGCCGAGGGCGAGGTCGGCGACGTTATCGGGCGAGAGGCGCGCGAAGGCAGAGCGGATCGTGCGTGAAGCCCTCACGTTCCGCCCGAACCTCGCCGCGATCGGCTGACAGCGGTTCCGAACCTTTACAGCGCTTTCGCTCCTGGCGAGTTCGCTTCACCCTGAATTTGCGGCCAGTCTCAATGGAACGGTGTCGCGATGCGATTTTCATGCAATCCGATGCTGCGTGTGGGAGCAGAACATGAAAATCACCGGCATCAAGGCCTGGCAGGTCGACCTTCCCTTGAAGGAGGGACGCTACAGTTGGTCGAATGACAATTTCGTCGAGGTCTTCGACTCCACCGTGGTAGCGGTCGAGACCGATGGCGGCATCACGGGCTTCGCCGAGTGCTGCCCACTTGGCTCCGCCTATCTGCCGGCCTACGCCCGTGGAGTCCGTGCCGGGTTGGAGGAGATCGGGCCGAAGCTCATCGGTCTCGATCCCACCGAGCTCGACGTGCTCAACCGGCACATGGACGCGGCGCTGCGGGGCCACCCCTACGTCAAGGCGCCGATCGACATCGCCTGCTGGGATATTTTGGGCAAGATGACCGGCATGCCGGTCTACAAGCTGCTCGGCGGCGCCGCGCAGGAGAAGATCGCGCTCTACCGCGCCATCTCCCAGGAAGCGCCCGAGGAAATGGCGCGCAAGATCGCCGGCTACCGGGTCGAGGGCTACACGAAGTTCCAGCTCAAGGTGGGCGGCGACGCGGACCAGGACGTCGTCCGCATTCGAGAAACACGCGGGGTGCTGGGCGAGCGCGACATCCTGGTGGCCGACGCCAACACCGGCTGGACCCGGGCCGAGGCGGCGCGGATCACGGCCAGCGTGCGCGACCTCGACGTCTACATCGAGCAGCCCTGCCTCAGCTATGACGAATGCCTCTCGGTGCGCCGGCGCACCCAGAGGCCGTTCGTGCTGGACGAAGCCATCACGGGCGTCGACACGCTGATGAGGGCGCTCGCCGATGACGCGATGGATCTAATCAACCTCAAGATCAGCAAGGTCGGCGGCCTGACCAGGGCGCGGCTGATGCGTGACATCTGCATCGCCTCCGGCACCCCCATGACGATCGAGGACGCGTGGGGTGGCGATATCGTGACTGCCACCATCGCCCATCTGGCGCGCTCCACACCGGGCGAGTTCTGTTTCTCAGCGACGGACTTCAACAGCTACGGTGTGGTCGAGATCGCGACCGGCGCCCCCAAGCGAGTGGACGGCTTCATGACGGCGTCCGACGCCCCCGGACTCGGAGTCACCCCGCGGTTCGACGTCCTCGGCGATCCCGCAATCTCTATCGGCTGAGAGAACACTGATGCGTTCCTCTAGGATCATCCATGTCGTTGGCTGTCACGCCGAAGGCGAGGTCGGCGACGTGATCGTGGGCGGCGTCGCGCCGCCGCCGGGCGAGACCATCTGGGCCCAGTCGAGGTTCGTCGCTTCCGACAACACCTTGCGCAATTTCGTGCTGCAGGAGCCGCGCGGCGGGGTGTTCCGCCACGTGAACCTGCTGGTTCCACCCAAAAACCCAGCCGCGCAGATCGGCTGGATCATCATGGAGCCGGAGGACACGCCGCCGATGTCCGGGTCTAATTCCATTTGCGTCTCGACAGTGCTGCTCGACAGCGGGATCGTGCCGATGCAGGAACCTGAGACCCGGATCGTGATCGAGGCGCCGGGCGGCCTCATCGAAGCAGTGGCCTCCTGCCGGAACGGCAAGGCCGAGAGCATCTGGGTGCGCAACCACCCGAGCTTCGCAGATAGGCTCGACGCCAAGCTGGAGGTGGAGGGGCTCGGGACTCTGACGGTCGACACCGCCTATGGCGGCGACAGCTTCGTCATCGTCGATGCCCATGAACTCGGCTTCTCGATCCGTCCCCACGAAGCCAAGGATCTCGCAACGCTCGGCATGCGGATCGTCAAGGCCGCCAATGAGCAACTCGGGTTCGTCCATCCGGAAAACGCCGACTGGAACCACATCTCCTTTTGCCAGTTCGCAGCGCCGCTCATCGACGACGATGGAATACCGTCGGGCGCCAACGCGGTCGCGATCAGACCCGGCAAGATCGACCGTTCGCCCTGCGGTACGGGCTGTTCGGCCCGCCTGGCGGTGCTCCACGCCAAAAACATCCTGAAGGTCGGAGACCGGTTCGTCGGACGCTCGATCATCGACTCGCGCTTCGATTGCGGAATCGAATCCATCACAGCCGTCGGTGACCGGCCCGCCATCGTGCCGTTCATCTCCGGCCGTGCCTGGATAACCGGGACCAGCCAGCTCATGCTCGACCCGAGCGATCCTTGGCCGACCGGCTATCGGCTTACTGATACCTGGCCTTTATGGGAAAACTGAGCTTCGGGCAGGAGGACAGGCGCGACCGGCCTGCGCGCTCACGAGCATTGGTAGGCCTTGGGATCTGGAGTTCGCGGACACGTTCGAACCGGCATGGCGTTGTTGCATGGGTCGGCGAGATGGACGCGTTGACCCCAGGGCGTGGTTCAGATCCGGGTTACATGCAAAACGTGGAATCCCTTGGTTGGCGCGGCTCTGGCCAGATGGGGTGGACGGCCCCCAACGGCATCGATGTGCCAAAGTGCGGGTCGTTGAGAACCGGCAGAAAGGGAG
>JAABUL010004105.1_pt1 | contig 20128 bp, 20 predicted proteins | sample 5559151 | NCBI WGS metagenome assembly JAABUL01 (sample SAMN10711876, study PRJNA513368) | rock metagenome | isolation source: Antarctica rocks | place: Antarctica: Victoria Land, Pudding Butte sud | reverse complement strand
GGATTGGTGGAGAAGGACGGGGAGCCTGCTGGTAAGAATCTTGGCGGAGTTGTTGCGGTGGAGGAGGAGGGTGGGCATTGTAGCCAGCCGGCGAGGGTTGACTGGGTGGAGGTGGGAATGATTGCTGCGGCGGAGGCTGGTATGATTGCTGGGATGGGGCAAAGCCGGGCGACCTCGGAGGCGGTGGGTATGTTTGCCCTTCAAATAATTGTCAGCCCTGAAGGATAATATATTAGCTCGGGTAATGAATACCAAGAGGGGGTTGATTGCCGCTTGATGGAGGAGCTGTAATGTAATTAGTGTATGTTCGAATACTTTTGATCTCGAACTTCGTACGGGGATAATAGCCACCCTGAGGCGGGCTCTGCCCGTAGCTGGGTGGTGGTGCAGCCGCCATGTGACTATTGCACACGGTGGATTTGTGAATTTTGAAGAATGAACTGGCCCGCCGCACAGAATAAGTATTCGGTGCTCCTATTACCTAGAGCAATAGCAATCCGAGCATAAAAAAAGGATGATAGAGGCTCCAAGGTTAAGGATTACAGCTGCAAGGAGCATGAGGGAGCTCTTGATATACCTCCTCCGGACGAGGCGTGCAAGGCTAGCCGCTTATGCAGTCTAAGAAAAGAAAGATGCATACCTTAAGCCAAAAAGTAGGTATTGACCGTCTTCGCTGCTGAGGATAATATCAGTTACTTAATTGGCTGAAGGAACCGATCTGGCGGTTAGATATTTAGGGCTTGGCGTCAAGCGGGGAATTCCAGCCGTTGATCTTAGGATACATACGGAGTATTGACATTTGGACCAATTTTGCTTTGTGATTATGAATGAGGTTTATTCATATAAGGTACTTATCTGTGGCCTAGGCTCTTAAGTAACTATCTAGCCCTATTCCTCGAAGACTCACAGAAGCTTTTTCCTTTCAATTTTACAGTTGCGCTCAGAGCGCATACCCCAGGTCAAATGCTAGTACATGCAGCAACTCCATTCGCCAGTAGTCGCGCCGAATGAAACTAGCCTTGGGAGAACAGAGCGCGAATGTGTAGCACATTCCCAAATACCGATTTTTCCACCATACAAACCCTGTCCAGGAAACCTTCATGTCTGTTGCCTCTTGCGCTTGCCAATTTGTGCGGAGAATCCAGACTAGTAAACAGTGTCAGGCAGGGGACAGAATCACATGGAGAGCGTGGACATACCTTGATGGCAGTGACACTGCGGCGACTGCCACATGACTTGCACTCAACGTAATATAATCGTGACTCGCCGCGTTGGAGTAGCGTATCTGGCGATTTGCATGTTTTGCAGGAAACGTATTCAACTATGTATCGGCGCAGAACATTTTCCTGTCCAGGGTCAACGAGATATCAAAGGGAGACCTGCACTGTCCACATACAATTTGCTTCTGCTGGAAGCGACCCTTGATAACCAAACGGCTAGAACCGTCAACACTACCGCTGGTTCCCAACTCTGCAAATCTTGAAGGAATGTCAGCTAGGTGGAGTATTGCATGCAAGCATAGAACCCACAAAAAACTTGTGACGTGGGCATCTTCACGGTGCATACGCTTGCAGATCTCGGAGATGTTGGCAAAGATTGTCTTTTTGTTTCCTTCTCGAAGGCATTGCGGAGGCGGGATCTTGTAGCTCTTAGAGCCGCCGGATAACATATCTGGGTGGTCCTTGTCCAGAAGTAGGTAGAATCTCTTGAGAAGTGATGGGTAGCTGATAGCAGTGGTAACATTGTGACCCCATATTCCAGTGCCCTTCTCTGGATCACCGTCTTCCTTGGGCACTTCCGCAACGGCGTCACCCCCTTCACCCTCCTCACCAACACCCGCCTCCGCCAGCTTCGCCTCAAAGCTGTCGGCCGCAGGCTTCGAAGCTTTCTTCTCCTTCGGCTTTTTCGACGTTTTTTTCTTTGCCAATCCCTTGAACATATCTGTGACTTCTTCTACCCCATCCGTTTTCGGCTCGGTCGAAGTCATCATGTCGCCGTTTGGAGGATCGATCGCAGTCGTAGACTCGCTAAACTTGACGGACTTTTTTTCTTTCTCAATTTCAGACATTTTCAAAGTGATCTAATAGAACGTGAATGTGTTGGTGCTGTGACAGTGGCGTAATATTGTCGGAGGATAGAAATTCGCTGTGAGGCATCTCGCGTGAGTCAAACATGACATAAAACCGAACACTAGCGCATTTGAAGCTGATTGGGTAGACTTCGGCGGACTAGAACAATCCAAGCCGACCGCGATGCCCAAGCCTTTACATGGACTTTACTTGAACATGACTGCAGACCTGGATGCGCCTGCAGCTAAGAAGCGTTGTACAGGCTTGGTGCGTCATCACAGGATCAAGTCGAACCTTGACAGAAATGGCCCATTGTTCTTACCCTGCCAAGATGGAGAGGTCATAGAATCCTTACTCACACGCTCAATCAGCCTGGCGCTGGAGGTAGTGGGCTTTGATGCGGTGGATCCAATTGCCATAGAGAGCTTCCGCGCCGAAGTGGAAGAATGTAAGTAGGAACCTTCAACGCTATTGTTGCGCGGCTCGTTAATGCTGAACACCGCTAGATATGGCTCACTTTCTTACAGACGTCCGTCAGTCTATGCTCTCTTCGCGGCGCGTGCGAGCAATCCCTCAAGACTTTCTACAAGCTCTCCACACACATCAGCTTTCTTTGAGGTCCTTGATACCACATCTCGATCCTCCTGTGTCCGCGTCGCGCTCACAGTTCGCCCTTCCAGTTGAGACCGTGGAAGACGAAAAGAACCATGCACTTCCGTTCTTAGGGCCTGGACTGAATGGCGGACTAGACGAACGATCAAAACTCTACGTTCCACTTCACTTTCCTGCTTTTCCAAGCAAGCATACCTACAAAGCAACACCAGAATTTCCAGAGCGCGAGAAGGATCCCAGAAGGATTCGAGAGCGTGCCACGGAAGAAGGGCGGATGGGAGAAGAAGCTTTAAGGAGACTTGTAGGAGCGGGATCTGATAGTGGCATTGTCCTGAAGGTTGAATCGGGGCATAAAGCGAGGAGTATGCGCAATATGAGAGACGAATTGTGGAGAGAGACAATGCAGGTTCTCAGCTCAAGAGACGAGGATGCTACGAAAAGCACGGGGAATAACAAGCAGGGAGAAGGCCATCCAGGGGAGCCACGGAGGGGAACCAGTCGTATCAGTTCCGCCGTCAACGCGGATAAAAGGTTTTGGAGAAAAGGGGTTGTCTTACGAGCACCACTGCAAAAGGAGGAAAATGGCACGCTTTGAGAGCTTTGGGAGATCTGGATCAGGCCTGGAGCGCTTTTGTCGGGAGTTAAGCAGCATTGCCTGGAGTATTGGTTCTGCATTATGATACCCCGGAAGTAGTGAGCAATGCATTGGGTTTTGTGGAATACATCTCGTCAATTCAATTTCTGCTCCTGTCGTGCTCAAGAATCCCCTGGCATGATGATAGAGTAAAAGGTCGTTGATTCAGACCATTGGTCTAGTGATATTGTATTGCTACCCTCAAGACCGTCCCTGTATCGTCACTTTCCCTCCGCCTCTAGACCTGTAGTCTCCACTAAGAATTCATTGCTACATCTGTGCACGATTAGAGGAGTATGGCGCAAGATCCCCAATGCCTACCTACTTCCGAAAAAGTCTTACTATCGGCTGGCATTTGACGATCGCCGTCCGAGGTGTCTCCGGGTGTACTTCAAGGTGACAAGAATACTGCACCATCTCCAACAGCTCGCAATCACCAAGTTCAATCTCCCGACCTTTCTTCTTCCGGCCTTGGGGCGTAAGTTGGATTCGTTGAGCTAGCTGCGATGCTGGGAATGTCTCAACCGGCGGGGACATTTTCAACACTTGCAGATAATTGAGGGCGATGTGTGGGAACTGATCTAAAGAATACTGGAATGATAATGGGGCGCGGTCAAGTGTCGCTCTCAAGTCGTTGTGGGGAAAGATGAGCGCGCAGGCCCTGGGGACAAGTCTTTTGGGGGAAGTGAAGCTCGAAGGCCTGGACAAGGTGCGTATAACTTCAACTCCACTGCAGGGCTGGAAACTTTTCTCGGCATTATCTCCTGATCACTTATATCTGTCTAGCTACTGCAATCACTGCGTACGTTTGAACCAACAAACAGAGCCAAGATCGGTTTACCAGTAGTCGACTGGCTCCTCGATGTCTTCCAAAACCCTGCTTCAAGGCAGCCGCAGAACACTCAACGGTCAACACAGCACCCAGGGATACAGCAACGAAACCTGGGCAAGAAGAGCAAACCTTCTGTTATAGAATTTACAGGCGCATGGCCCTGTTCGGGAAAGACTCAACTAATCTACCAGATTACTACCCTCTTCATTCTCCCGTCCTTTCACAATGAACATCATATCCATGGAAAAGATGAAGCCGTGGTCATGCTCGACCTAGACAACAAATTTTCTGTCTTCCGGCTCCAACAGGTCCTATCCTCGCATTTACGCTCTCTCGAGGTCCCACTTCAAGAGGAAGACATCGCGTCCCTGATACACGTCTCCCTCCAACACCTGCACATATTCCGCCCGCAATCCTTGCGGTCTCTCCTTGCGACCATCGAGTCACTTTCGACCTACCTCTTTGATATACACAATCATTTCTCCGCGAACCGAGCTATCGGTCTTGTAGTACTAAACAGTCTGAGTGCATATCTATGGCAGGACCGCTTAGAAGCCGAGGAAGCAGGCCTCATTGACGGCAGTATGGAAAGAGAGAAGGATGGAACAGTCGTACAGAAGTACCGGGATCTTGTCGTCGCGCTCCGCCGGGCACAACAGACTTTGGAGTGCACAATCATCGCGACGAACTGGGGTTTAGCGCCCGTGCAATACACTACCGGCCATCCAGCCCTCCGTCCGCATCTGCCATCGATATGGACCAACTTTTGTACCCTGAGGTTAGTGGTGGAGCGTAATACTGTGTCAAAACTTGGACCGAGCATGAGCGCGGAGGAGGCGGCGAAGGAGGGACTACAAAGGCAGGAAGCCGTCAATGAAAGCGGCTTTTCTTGTTGGGTTAACTGGTGGGGCAGTGACGGGTGGAAGGATGAGGTTAGGGAGGAAGTGAATGGTCGGGGAAGAAGAGCGGCATTCTCTTTTCGAATTGATGGCAACGGAGTGGTGATTGGTCAGGGTGAAAGCCTTGATTGAACAAGACGCCATATGGATGTTTCTGCAAAGCACATATTCAGCAAGGTAATATATACTACCATACTACCGAAACATCAGGCTTTTCACGTTTTAGTAAGCCCCCAACGATCCAAATACCACGAAGTTGGTAAGGCAAGACATCTGACGACGGAGCACGCTACAAGGGGTCCGAAATGAGGTTATTCTCTCATGTATTATTCAGATGACATCCTCCCTTTCGCTTTTAGTCTACGTGTCCTTTACGATATTATTCTTGGTCTATATATCTAGCCCTTTTTGGATAGCAGCTTGCTTGCCTTGGGACGATTGTGGTATGTCTTTTCAATTGCACTAATCGTGCCTGCAACAACATTGTTCTGATAGGTACCATGGTATAAAATACATGTTCGTTAAAGAAACCAAGTATGCAAGACCTTAAGGAGAATAATGACAATGCAGCCGGTACAGATTTCAATTTCTCGGACCCAGCAACCGCCAGCTCGCAATTTTCCAAGCCAGCGTGTTATGATGCCTCAGATAAAATCGATCCCATTGTCTATTCGACCACTACTGGTTTTATTCATGCAGTCGCAGATCACCCTCGCCAACCCTTGAATATGGAGAATGTAACGCTATCTCTCACCAAACTGTCGACAAACCAGTAGGTGATGCAGAAGTGGCGGTCTCCACTGCCATCGCCGCAGGGCACCAAGGCCAAGCAGGGCCGAATGATGGTGCATCCGCAAACGGAGCAAAATTAGAGTTAGGGCAAGCTGGCGCTGATGTTGGGATTGTGCAGGTTTCTGTGGATTTCACGAGTGTGGTGCTTTATGGAAACACGGTTTAGCTACCAACGCCTGGTTCTGCGTCTTCCAGTACTTCTTTCAATGGCATGCCAATACAGACAGCTTCCGGTGGAGGCAAAACCAAAGGCGGCTCCACTCATCTACCGGATGCGCAAACCACAACTGGGGGCTCTCCGGTAGTAGCCGTTTCACGTACTACTCTGTCAGTGGGTGGGGAAGCAATGAGTATAGACGGACAAGCGGGGGAAATGAGAACCTCAGCCTTGGTAGTTAGCAGCTTAATAATTCAGCTATCTGCTGAAGCGATCACTGTTCCTTCGGTCTACACGACTGCAGGAGAGACTTTCACCAGCCATGTCGGCAACAACATGGTTGTTGCTGATGGGACCACATTATCCTTGAGGGGACAAATAACCGCCTTACATGCGAAATGAGCATTACTAGGCCCTTCAGGTTTGGTGATAGGGGCTTGCACAGACCCGATTTCTACTGGTGGCTAGTACGACCGCAGGCCAGAATTCCGCTACAATCGATAACAACCTGGTCATTGCCGGTGCCACAGCAATATTGATTAGAGTGAAAGCAGCAACGGAAACAGAAAACGATGGAAAAGAAACAGCAGTTACAACGGGGGACTCCGGAGGGGAAATTGGGACGTCCAAGAGTCCTGTTACCGAGCTCAGAAGCGTGACCAGCGAGGCATTAGACCCAATTCCTCACCAGGTGTCAAGACTTTCTTTGGTAGATGTTGAAAGCCTCAGATAAGTGCTTGGTAATTGGGCTGGGAACTCTCAATTGTCGGTATTCCTTTGGTACTTTGAGCGGACTAATGATACCCCGGACCTCATTTTTTGGAATCTTCATATATATATATGAAATTATGTTGTGTACATCTGTCAAAGTCCAGATGTCCAGAACATACTCACGATATCTCTGTTTATAAGGTGAGGCTGCTGCGCTTTTCATGTGACTTGTAAGCGGATCAAACGAATTACGTTCTAGCGTATGATATCATGACCATGATGATGATCGTTCTACCGTACTGCAGTTCTAATACTCATTTTTCTTTTTCGCTCTTGCTAAACATCAAAACTGCTTTCGTACGCTTCTTGAAGACGATTTCGCCATCGAAACTCGAAGGGAAAAATTGTTGCAATGCCTTTCCAATACAAGAAAATTGTGGTCATTGGAGCGACCAGTGGGATAGGCTTAGCGTTAGCAGACAGGATGATAAAAGAAGGTGCCAGTGTGATTGCCGTCGGAAGAAGGAAGGAAAAGCTTGAGGAATTCGTTCACAGGCATGGTAAGGATAAGGCCAGCGCCGTGCCTTTCGACATCACAGAGCTGGATAAGATTCCTAATTTTGTCACCAAGTAAGCTTGCTTCTTCTCGCCGAGATTGGAACTATATATTAATCGAACCCTTTCAGTATAACGAAGACTCATACCGATTTGGACTGCGTGTTCTTGAACTCTGGCATTCAGCGGGGTCTGTTCTTCGACAAGCCAGAAAGTATTGACCTTTCGTCCATCCAGACTGAGTTCACAACCAACTATCTCAGCTATCTGGCTCTCACCAAAGCATTTTTGCCGTTTCTACAAAGCAAAAAAGAAGAGTCTGCCCTGATATAGTATGATTCGAACCTTGTATGACACGGTTTACACAGCTGATCGAACTAAAGCACAACATCCGGCTTAGCACTAGTACCCATTGTGAGATGTCCAAATTACTGCGCAAGCAAGGCCGCTATGCATCATGTGATTCTGGTCATGCGTGAGCAGTTGAAGGGCTCGAAAATTAAGATCATTGAAGTTTTCCCTCCGGCAGTGCAAAGTACGTTGATCCCAAACCCAACAACAAGCTTCTAATGCTAACAATGGGCAGCGGAATTGCACGATGAAAAGCACCAACCAGACATCAAGAACGGCGGACAGATTGGGATGCCTCTTAATGAATTCACCGAAGAGGCGTACCAGGGCCTAGCAGCTGGAAAGGAGCAAATTCCTGTGGGAAGCGCGAAGGACTGGTTTGACTCTTTTGAACCTCAAAGACAAGAAACTTTCCACGGACTCGTCAAAGCTATGAGTGGTTATGGGAAGTAGACTCGAGCTGCGGTAGAATTGCAGACATTAGCCAGCATCTGGAAACAACATCATGACTGGAGACTATGAGCGAAAATCGTGGACGAGTGACTTGAACAATAATAACAATAACAATAATAACAATAATAACAATAATAACAATAATAAAACTGCAGAAACTAAACGGTGGTGTAGATCGGAAATGGGTGGATAGACCTTAAATGTGGGACGGTGGCATTTGTTGCATAGTACGCATTCAGTTGATACGATTGGTTGGATGTGGAGTGACACAGGATTCCGTGAAATGAAATGTGATTATGATAACGAACACTCAATTCTTCTTCTTCGCGTAAAACCAACCAACCCATTCCACCTTCATTCATCTCAACCACCAACGATCTTAAAGTGTCACGCAACTATTGGTATCCATGGCGTCCCTCTGAATCATCGTAGAAACTTATTCAGACGCCTTGATTTCGCTTTCAGATTGATGCGATACTCTAGACGTCCCAAGCTTCAGTAAGCAGGCGTCTGAACGCCTGAATTTGAGCAACCCAAGCTCTGTGGTCATAACGTTTTCCGCGGGCGCATTTGTCTCATTTGATGTACATCCGGTTGTGTGTACAGTTCAAGACTTTTAGTCGTGTCTAGCTATTTTTTCCCTTTATCAGTACTGAGACCACTGGCTCAGATCATCAGATCATCCATCATGGTAAGCCAGCAAAAGACGATAGATCCGTAACCCTGTTTTCCTCGCCATTGACCTCATACAGAGGGGTAAATATAAAAGCCCCAAACTTTCAAGATCCGCTGCCTCGAGGCAATCCCCAGACGGAGTCGGATCAGGAAAGTCCAATCTTTGGTCCCTCGAAGCCCGCGAAGACATCTACAGCAGGCGCCACAATGGAGAAGAATGGGAGACTATCTGCAAAGTGCGTCAAACTGACTCCGTGCATGGCATCTTGTGCTGATGTACGTTAGGACTATCCGTCGCGGACGCGTCATGCAATGCAACAACAGTACTCTGTCAGTGTTTACGCCATGGTAGATTCTAAATAGTTGACTGATGATCTTTTAGGTAATGAGGAAGCAAAATGCATCGGTATTGTTCATGGCTGGACGATCCTCAGAATATCTAAATTGTTACTGATACAATATAGGACAATCCCAGCCATACACCCAGCAGGCGTGGTGGCCGGAGACGGCGAGGAGTAGCGCGTGCTACCAAATGGGCTACTGTGAATCAACCGCGGCCCGATAGTTCAGAAGAGGAGTCGGACTCAGTCCTGCAATCAGAGCTGGAGCAGGATGATGACGATGATGACGAGTACGACGGAATGCCTCCTCCTGCCGAAAGTGATGTCCTAGATGAAGATGAGCCTATGGTTGAAGAAGCCGTTCCTAGTCTGGTAATTGTCATTTCGAGAGCCTGAACATCTCTTGTTGACTGATTATGAGCAGAGCCCCCCTTCTTCAATGATTGTAGGGAAAGCCCAGCAGTCGTCAAGACGTCCAAGCGCGACGAAAGGACCAAGACGTCCGAGTATGTTTGTCACACTTAGACGTCCGAGTACTTTAAAGAGTACTCTATTCCCCAACCTGCATTCACGATCCGTAGATCAGGTTGATCCACCGTCTCTGAACACTGACCCTGGATCCGTGAACCCTGCTCCTAAGCCGGCGCAAGGAGGGCCGTCCAAACGTCGTGCCGATGCCGAAGGTAGTGACTCTGAATCAAGATCATCTTCCCACCTCAGCAAGCGACGGAAGTACTCAACAGAGCCATCGGAGACATTCAACATCATTCCTGGCGACTCGACTGCGTCTTTGAAGCTTCTTGACGGCTTCAAACTCCCAGGTTTATTCTTGCATCCTGACGTCGTTGCAAAGGCGATGGATGACTGGAAGACCATGTCCACCGCCTATGAGTCCGAGAAAGGATCTCGTAAAGAAACGTACGAAGCAGCTCTCAAGCGAGCTACGCGTCGCGCAAACGATGCAGAGCATAAGCTGCAGGACGCCAGCCAACAGTACGCCAATAACCTCAAAGCAGAAAAAGAAGCCCAAGCAAAGGCGCTTGAAGCCAAGGAGAAGTTGCTTGAAGCCAAGGACAAGGCACTCGAAGCCAAGGACAAGTTACTTGAAGTCAAGGACAAAGCACTCGAAGCCAAGGACATGGCATATGAAGCCACGAAAACAGAAATTCTAGCCGAAAAAGAAAAATCCAAAGGCACCGCAACCCTAACCACCCTAACCACCCTAACCTCTCAACTCTCCGAAAAAGAATCCCAGCTCAAACTCTACGACGCCCTGCGCGCCCAAATTGACACCCAGGTCTCGGTGCTCAAAGCCCTTCAGACAACCGCGCTCGACAAATCCGAAGACGTCAGGACCACGCAAGCCACCTACACCGCGCTCGTCGACGGTTTCGGCGCTGAGGACTTTGAGGCCATGAACATGGTCAAATGGCTATCTACGATAGAGAAGTATAGCAAGGAGATATGCGAGGGCAATCGATGCATAGTGCAGAAGCAGGAGGCTGCCAGGGGGACGTTGCGGAGGACTAGTGAGGCGATAGATGCGTTCTACGCCCAGTTTGTGGGGGAGAGTAAGGGAGTTGGGGAAGGGGAGAGCTGAGGGCTCCTGTGAGTTGAAAAACAACAACACCGCGGATCGGGTCCCGTGCGTGCACCACTGCATTGTGGTGCGGCCACCCCATTCCTGAGCGTCCCAACACCGACCCAAAAATATAATCCGAGTAATGCTGCAGCGGTAAGAAGTATCACATATGACGGCCACTAGAATCAAAGTATGTAGCTGACAGGGTATGGGGGGAATTTACGCAGGATACTCTTAACAATATAGCTTTTGCGCATAACAGATAGTTTCTTACTTTGTACTGATTCGAGAGTCAGGTATAGGGACATAGCATTCTTGACGGGGTGTTCGGATTACGACATGTAGGGCAGATTACATCGCTATCAAGTCTCATCGGAACTGCTGGTATAAAAGTCCAATCTTTATCTCCCCTGGAGCTCTTTTCAGATATCCGGTTCCAATCGCCTAGCCCATCCTACACGTCATCGTATCGCGTTGATGTTCTCTATACGTATGTATCCATACATGTTAGACAAAAGTCTGGTTCAACGCGTTGTTTACACGTTTATAGTTTCTTGTTTCTATATATTGTGGAGTCAGAATCTCCTGCTTCTCATATCTAGAGTTATAGAGGTGGCTTCGCTACTTCTTTGTCCTACGTATTCTCAATGTATATAAACCATCCCTTTCACCCCGCATTGCTAACCCGCGAAACTATCTCCATTGCTACGAAAGAACCCTCAAGTCTATAGTCTGGTGTTTAGCTTTTCTGTCCCGAGCGCCTATGTTTAGGTAACCTGTGCTTGAAGAATATCAGTTGGATCAACTTGGTATAATGAATATTCATCGTCCGAGCTGGTACGTATGATAGTAGGTAAGTAGGCTCAGAAGGGTAATTTTGATTCAGTGTCTCAGAGGATGGGGTTTTGGAGTTGACAGATAGATATTCATTTGAGGATTAGACTGTGGGACGGAGAGACAAATATGTCGGGTGTTTTGGGCTGCTCTTATTTGGCTGCTTGGGATCTGATAGGTTTTGGACGTGTTGTGGAGAGTGTGACTGATATGGGTTGGGTTCTTGGGCTAGGTAGCCGTGTTTTATGAGCGTCAGTGATGGAAACAGGATAGGGACGTGGAGATTTTTCTGTTTGGTGGTTTGGAGGGGTTGATTCCGAGTTTATTTGGTTGGAGGAAATGAGGAGGACTGGAAGAGAAAGATTGAAGAGATGGACTGGTAGGGAGGCCAAGACAGGTTGTCCTAATGACCTTTGTTCGTCTGTGTCTAGGAGCTTGGTAGTTGAGTATTGGCAGCAGTCCGAAGAGGCTCGAAAGCTACAAGTCCCACGGCCTGCCATCTGGTTCTAGATGATCTAATCCTTTGTGGTAACTTTACCCTAGCCTCTGCCCAGGATCAAAGACCATTAAGGATGGGAGTAGTTTCAAAGGACTGAAAATTAAGATTGAACGGTCAACACTCCTGCTTTGGGGACAGAGAGCTATATTCCCAAGAGCAGTGCCGTAACAAGCTTTTATAGCAATCCGTGAGGCTTGATCCGTGAGGCTTAAGGTGAATGGACTCGGGACTTGAAGTAGAGGCAAAGGTAAAGCTAAGAATGAACTGGATTTGGAATGCTTGATTGAGAAAGGACGACATCATACGATCTTTGAAGATCACTCTCTAAGATTTCCGGAATCTTGGAACTAGACCCTACCGTCTGTTCATTCACTCTGTCGACCCACTAAAAATTCTCGTTTCCATCTCATCTTGTTTATCCTCTTTCACCTCCGCCCTCTGTAGTCGATCTTCTCAACCTAGGATACGCAACGCAGGATATCGGGTTACTGCAGTCAGCTGTACAACCTTACAAGGTAAGCAAGCAACCATATCCTTTACGTTTCTCCAGGTAGGTTTCAACGCTGGGTGATGCCAGAGACAGAACGAAAGTCCATATTAGGGTTTTACCAAGTAGTTGGAACCCACGAAACAACGTGCCTCTGCTGTCCTCCACAGGCATCCTTACCTGTCACTGACTTACATAACAGTCATTGCCATAACGCTGACGGTGATCATCGACGGTATAGCAGGCAAAGAATGTAAGTCAAACCAGTTTCATCCATCTGCACCACGAGCTTTGCACCTCCGGGCGAGGCTGCAAGCTCATGTCGTCACACCCAAGTTCTTAACGACGATCACATAAAACTTTCATCACCACGACCACATTCAACAAGCGACTCGACTGAACGTGCTGACACTAGAGCCCAGTGTTACATCGGAAATTGCATAGAACAGATCTGTACACATGCCATCATTGTCGCACTAATGAGAATTGTTCTTGTGGGTGAAAGCTGACAACAAACCCATTCAAACAGCGTCATGAGTTGGGACAATACTACTACTGGTAAGATAAGCTCTCCTACAACTCCGCTCTTCATTCCATTCCCGTAGGAAAAACCATAATGGGGCATAATCAATTCCTTCGACTCACTCCGCCATTGGTTGGACTCCGACTGACCAATTCTTAGGTGGAGCAGCGGGAGGTTGGGAGTCTGGAGGAGCTGCTGGAGGCGAATGGAACTCCGGAGGTGATGGAGAGCTCGGCAATGACCTCAATGGAATGACCGACGGTGATGCAAAGACCAACGGAGATGGCGGATGTCGTATGTAAGTAAATTAGTATCACGGAATCGTTATCCATTGTAATTACTAACTGCTTGAACAGCTGCCATGATGAAGGCCACTTCGCCCGCGACTGTCCCAGCAAGCCAGCGAACGTGTGCTTCAACTGCAAGAAGGAAGGGTAAATTGCGACATTGATAACTTCTCACTACAATTACTGACGGGGATCCAGACATACAAAAGCCGATTGCACTGAGGAGCGTGTCGAGGACCGGGCATGCCGTCTCTGTGAAAAGCCAGGACACATTGCCCGTGATTGTCCGGACAAGCCACCCGCAAAGTGCAATAATTGCAAGCAAGAAGGTAGACAAAACATATATTCCATGTGAAAGGCGTACTTGCCGTACTGAGAACGATATAGGTCATCCCACGATGGAGTGCAAAGAAAACCACGTCTTTGACATGTCCAGGGTGCCTGACATGGGACCAGAGGATGCCTGGTCTGCAATTCAAGCTGCTGACGATGAGAAAGACCTTGACGACCTCAAAGCTGTATGTAGATCCATGACCATTCCAAGGACATACATTGATCAGAATAAAGGCTATCAAGGTGTACTGCAAGGCGGTACCGGTCACGACGTACGACGAGCTCGAACGTGCGTTTCGTACTAACAAATTTAATACTTACCTGATCGCCCAAGTCTGTTACTCTCAAAGATCTTGATGGAAACTTACTAATTGAAAGGGAAGGAAAAAGAGGTTTCTATGACCTATACGCTGATCAACATCCAGGGAGAGTTGAACAAGAAGTATTGGGTTGGTTTTTTCTTCGACTCCAAGCCGAAGCGCGCTACCGCCGCCGAAGGCTGGCCAGCATTGCCCGAAGAGAATCTTGAGCGCTTGAAAGACGCGGGTCTCCCATACGAACGTGGCATTCCCAAGTGCAATCGCTGCAACGGTAATAGCCACCCAGGCAGGAAATCTTGGTCATGACTAATTCATACAGAACTCGGACATACATCTAGGAGCTGTCCGGAGGAAGCTGTCGAGGTGGACCGTGTTGGCGTGAAGTGTGTTATCTGTGATGAGCCCGGTCATCGTGCCCGCGACTGTACGAAGGAGAGGGTTGACCGCTTCGCTTGTCGTAATTGCAAGTAAGTCAGAGATTGGTCGATAAGTTTGTGACCCCAACTAATCAAAGGTAGGCAGTCCGGTCACCAGTCTAACGAATGTACTGAGCCCCGTTCTGCCGAAGGTGTCGAATGCAAGCGCTGTAATGAGAGTGAGGATACCCGGTGCTCTGTTACTACATCTGTGTCAGATACTGATACTGTTTAGTGGGCCACTTCGCCAAAGATTGCCCTAACGTAAGCAACGCCTGCCGCAACTGTGGTGGGGATGGGCATAAGAGCAGCGAATGCGAGAAACCTAGGAATCCCGCGATGTCCAAATGCCGTAACTGCGACCAGATGGGTCACTTTAGTAAAGACTGCCCTGAGCCCAAAGACTGGTCCAAAGTCAAGTGCAACAACTGCGGCGAAATGGGCCACACCATCAAGCGCTGCAAGCAGCCGATTGCAGACAACGGTGATGGTGGTGATGGACTCGGTGGAGACACTGGGGGCAACGTCGGTGCAGGCAGTGGCGGATGGGATGCACCTGCTACCCAGCCTTCGGGAGATTGGAATACTGCTCCTGCAGAGGTGAGCGCTTGGTAGGCGGGGCTCTGGAGATAGCACTTCTGAATAGCTTGTTGCTTTATTGCAATAGCTGGCGAAGTTGCTGGGTGCCAGACTCGCTAGAAAAGTGTACGCTAAGGTAGTTAGATATCCGTATGACAGTAAGCCCAACTGGCTGAAGCAATCGAAAAGCTTTGCATCTAGTGCTTAAAGGGCTTTAACCCAGAGCAATTACAGAACGGAAGGTGCATAGAATATAGAAAGGACCAAGCCACTTAATTTTCTTTCATGGTGCATTTTCAGCTAGCGGTTCAGACAATGGTGATCAGATGGATCCAGAAAGGGGTCAAACAGTAGGAGCCCTGTATGAGAAGGAAAACCAAACATAAGAAGTTCAGCGCTCTCAGTCGTTCAAGGAAGTATACATATAGGTAAGGTCGGTACTTTCCGGCATCCCCGAGATCCAGGCACATGGGACGTCTTTGTCGTCGTGGGTGAGCAAGCATGAGCCAATCATTATTCTTTCCGTTCTGTCTCAAGCGCGTTGATGGTGAGAAAGCATGACTCGCGCGCAGCAACTTCCGCTGGCACGTCCGAGTCAAGAACGCACCATCCGCAGGTCAATTCTTGAATGCACTCAGCCGATTCTTGGCTGTCAAGACTCCTCGCGAGAATTGTGGTATCCGAGATGGACGTCCGCTTCAGTGACTGGGTTAAAAATGAGCTGAAGTGTCTCTGATGATTGCAGTAGGCGGTCCTCTGGGGTTTGCAGGTTCTGAAAACCCTATATTGGAAGCTACCTTGGCCAATGTCTCATCGATGCTTCGGCCTGATATGGCAGGAGATGGGCCTGGTACTGCTCCTTCCGTAAATGTCTGATAAGGCAGTGCCGCGACGCTACCATCACCTGGATCATGGCTGAACGCTTCGACTATCGGCTTATGCCACCTGGGAGTGCCCTACATTCCCCGCACGATGGTTTGCGGGGTACTCGACGGTAGGAGTAGACCCTACCTTCACTTTCAATCACTAGTTTACTACGCTGTCAGTCTTTTAGATATCTATATATATATAGCAGAGCTTCTGCCTGTATTAAGGTTCTTATGTTCTTGTGTTCTTATAGTGAATTCCTCCAAGTATCCTAGGTCTCCCCGTACTATGTTTGGCAATTCTCGATACTTCGGCCTCACTGGCACGAAGCTCAATATAGCCATAGGTGTTTTGGCTGGCTTGGATTTCCTCCTTTTTGGCTATGACCAAGGGGTGATGGGGGCTCTCTTATCCTTACCGTCATTCGTCAAGGTCTTCCCGGAAATCGATGTTAGGGCGGAAACAGAAGCAGCACAAGGCCTCACCCAGTCTCAGATGACCCACAGGTCTACCATCCAAGGTATCTCAGTCGCATCATACAATGTGGGATGCTTCTTCGGGGCTGTCACGACTATTTGGATAGGAGATATACTTGGACGTAGGAAGGCAATCTTTCTTGGTTCATCTATAATGGTTGTCGGTGCAGCCTTGCAATGTTCGTCCTTTACGCTGGGGCAATTCATCAGCGGAAGACTCGTCACGGGCTTTGGTAATGGTCTGAACACTTCTACGGGACCAACTTGGCAATCTGAATGCTCCAAATCTCACAGACGCGGGCAACTGGTCATGATTGAAGGTGCCCTTATTACAGGTGGAATTTGCATCAGTTATTGGCTAGATCTGGCGTTTTCGTTCTTGGAGCCGAGCACGATCTCTTGGAGATTTCCAATTGCTTTCCAGATTGTGTTTGCATTGATTATACTGGCTTTGATTATGGAGCTGCCAGAGTCGCCCAGGTGGTTGATTTTGAAAGGTAATTCCCGATACACCTTCCATTCCTAGTGGTTGTGAATTAAAAGATTGTTTAAGAATGCTAATAGTCCGTAGGTAAGGAAGATGAAGCGTTGTCGGTCTTGGGAGCTCTCAGTAATCTTCCCATCGATGATCCGAGAATTTTTGACGAGTTTACCGCGATTAAAGACACCGTCTTGGAGATGTCTAAGGTAGCTTTATGCGCGCCGATTGTGACCCAAGGGCAATTTTTACTGATCTCCATGATAGGGTAAATTCTCAGATCTTTTCACAATGGGCCCAGATCGACACCTGCATCGGACGGTCCTGGCATATGTCAATCAGGTCTTTCAACAAATTTCTGGTATTAACCTCATTACCTACTACGCCGCTTCGATCTACCAGAATGAAATCAAGTTGGACCCCTTTACATCACGTATACTAGCAGCTGCCAACGGCACAGGTGCGCAAGTTTTAGGCTGATGCCAGTGTTGCTTTCAAACACTGACTGAGTCTACAGAGTATTTTCTGGCTTCGTGGAGTGCGGTTTTCACGATCGAGAAATACGGCCGACGTCAACTGATGCTATTCGGAGCTGCGGGACAATCATTCTCTATGATAATATTGGCGGTAATGGTGAGTACAGTAGGTCAAAAGTCCAATATAGATGCTCACTTACAACGTAGACTAGGATAGGTGGCAAAGGTCCTGGAATAGTCGCAGCTCTTTTCCTCTTCGTATTCAATACATTCTTTGCAGTTGGCTGGCTTGGGATGACGTGGCTATATCCTGCAGAGGTATTCGCAGCGGTTTGAACGATAGACCTACTAAATGAATGCTAATAAGCGTAGATCGTACCGCTCAGGATTCGAGCTCCTGCGAACGCACTGTCAACCTCGGCCAATTGGGTATGTTGCGGCAGACCTTGAGAATGTTTTACCGCAGATGTACTGACGGACTTGACTAGGCTTTCAATTTCATGGTATTTTGACTCTCGCTGTTTGACCTGCCGTATTAACAAGCTCAGGTTGTGATGATTACACCTGTCGCTTTTTCGTCTATTGGTTATCAGACCTATATAATATTTGCTGTCATGTAAGTTAGGCCTTCGACAGCATTGATAACTTTGCTAACAGTGCGCTTTAGTAACGCTTTTATCTTCCCTGTCGGTGAGTGCCCATGTTGAATCGAGGATATAGATATATTCCAATTCTCTGGAGCATAACTAACGGTCCGAAGTCTGGTTCTTCTATCCCGAAACGGCGTACCGTTCGCTAGAAGAGATGGATTCCATTTTCCGCAAATGCCACGGCTGGAAGTCTTGGTTCAGTGTGGTCAAGGTAGCTCACGAGGAGCCACAGAGATATGGTCCGAATCTCTTTCTTAGTATCACCTCGAAGAACCGGCTAATTCATACCAGGTAAACATGGAGAGCTACTAATCAACTACGAAGAAACGCAAGAGCATCAAGTACGCCAAGCAAGCGTGGTGTCGAATGCGGCGGAGGAGAACAGGGTGAGAGGTGTGGATAATACTCACCATGCAAATCCCGACTATGCTGCAGAACGGGGCTACTCAAAAGAGAAATGACGGAAACGGAATATGGATGATTCGACCTCCCTTGACTTGACTAATATGGCGTGGAATTGACGAATTTACAATCAGCCAGGTGTCGATATGTCTGGGTTTCCATATGATTTTCTACGTCAGTGGGTTTGCCTGAATGACTATACTAGATCTCTAGATGGGCAAAATCGTTGAACTATCAGTTAGGTTGAAAAGTATTTACCCCTGTTCGTAGTTTACGATGCTCTCCCCTTGATGGTCGTTTTCAAGACGACGACCAACCCAGTCTCACTTATCCCGGGCCCTAAAAGCGGTATCACCGCAGCGTAGACTTTTTCAACGTGAAGGACCTTTCTTCTTTAGAAGCCAATCACGGCACCAATTCGATCTTTTTCACTCCGTAATCATGATCCTACTTGTACCGATTTCCAATCAGGAAGATTTCAACGTTCTCTAACAACGCAATGACGACGCTGTTCTTGATGCCTAAAGTATTACTGCTCTAGGGGCATTATCCGGCGGCGAGGCAGGCTCCGAGCCCGCACTAGATACTGAACATCCGAATATTGAAGCTATTCAAATTTCAAATGGCTCAGAAATTCGAATTCGTCTGGAAGCTACCTACATTTTACTTCCTACCCTTCCTACCTTCCTACCTACCCCTTTAATTACCTTTCGGGTTAGTTTTTAGTGTGCCAATCGAGCATAAGCGGGGACCCCGCACCTCCCACATACAAATTTGGGCCTACTCACTGCCTCATTCTCATCAGAATTACTATTATCGCTATCGCTGTCGCTGCCTTCGTAAAATTTGAAGCTATTCAGATCACATGGCTCAGAGGTTTCAGTTTGTTTGTAGGTTCATCAAAATCCTCTACTTCCCCCTTCTCTTCTGACACTACTGTATATAGACTGCCCCCGCAACTTCTCTACCTCTCATTGACGTCCTGAAGTCAACGATATCGTCTATCTTGAGCAACGTCGAAGCGATATGATCGATGAGAAGGGCGTGGCTTTGATCTATGGCTATGGCCCCGAGGCCCTGTTTTCTGGGTGGATTAGACGATGGGACAGGGACAACGCTGTCGCCCGAATGCAAGATCTACCTGATCGCGAGGCGTCTTCGAAATTGCGTTGATCAAGAAGCTTCCGGTTGTTATCTTCAGCTTTCTTCTTTGCATCTTTGACTATATAATGCACTGTATTCGGCTTGAGATCTAAAGATTTTCCTATAGAAAGTAAAGAGTTTCCCGAGATCTCGCTCAGGACCGTTGCTGCAGAACTAATTGCCGAAGGAATTTGCTGACGACCTGACTTGCTGACTTGCGAGGCTTCCGTTTTAGCTGTTCCCTTTGTAAATCTCTACTTATGAGGCATGATAGAGGGTGTAATGAGGTAGAATTAATAGTAGTTCTGATGTGGTTTGTTTATTTACGTTCGGAACTCGGTCCAAAATTAGGCCGCTTATGCGCACACTAAAAACTGACCCGAAAGTACATATTCTATCGGCGGTCGGGGAAACCCCTGAGCCGCTTATCGAAACCTGTGTCGTTTTTTATTTTTTGCCGAGAGCCCCATCAAAATTATTGGCGAATCTGCAAAATAAGAACCAGAGTTGTAAAATCGACCCCACTGCCCCCTCAGTGCTTCATATGTAGTATATTCAATGCTTCATGTGTAGTATACCCAATGCTTCATATGTAGTATATTCAATTTGTCATATGTAGTACCGTTGGGTGCGAAACCAGTATTGCTTTTTAGGACTTGTCGAGAGCCCCGCCAAATTTAGTGGCGAATTTTCAA
>JAABUL010004104.1_pt1 | contig 20133 bp, 2 predicted proteins | sample 5559151 | NCBI WGS metagenome assembly JAABUL01 (sample SAMN10711876, study PRJNA513368) | rock metagenome | isolation source: Antarctica rocks | place: Antarctica: Victoria Land, Pudding Butte sud | reverse complement strand
AATTTGCGTTACTATTGTAGCAATTTTTTCAAATTAAAAAATATATATTTATATTTTTGCAAAACTTTAAAACAAAATTTTATTAATTTTATTAAATATTACAATCTTTTTTATTAGAAAAAAAAAAATTTAAATAAAGAATACTTTACTAATTAATTGTATAAAGCGCAATATTAATTATTTTACTTAAATTGCTATTATATTTTGACAAATTTTTAATAACAAACAATTATTTATTTTTTAGCAATAAATTTAAGTTTTTATTAAGATTAACAAAAAGTTTTAGTAGCTTAAATATTGTCAATTTTGTATTATTATAATTGTTGTTATTTCTATTAAATTAAAAAACAATTCGATTTTAATTAACAATTTATTAAAATTTTGTATTATTTTTTTTGTTTTTGTTATTCTATTTGTATTAACAATCTTTGTAATATTTAACAAATTAATAGATTTAAATTTTGCTATTGCTATTGTTTAAAACAAATTTTTAACTATTTTAGAAATTAAAAAAATTTACAATAAGTAAAAGTTGTACTACTATTACAAATTGCAATATTTAAACAAGATTGTTAAAAAAAAAATTAATAAATTTTTTTGTTTTGTTTTGTCAATTTAGATAATATTTTTAGTATTAACAAAAATATTTTGCTATTAGCAAAAAAAGTTTAGTTTCTAAGCAAAATTATATTCGAAAATTAATTTATATATTTTTTTGTTTTTTAGTTTTTTTATTTTTATTTTTATTTTTATTTTATAAAATATTTTTGATTAAAATAACTTTAAAACTCTTTAAATTTAATTTTATATTTAAAAATAATTATATAATAGTTTTCTTTGTTTTATATTAAATTTAATCTTAAATTTCTATTATAGTTTTAATCGATAATAAAGTTTTAGTTTATATTTTTATTAATAAATTTTTTACGCAACAATATAATCTTTTTTTTTATTAATTAATTTACTTTTGTAGATTTTAAGATTTTAATAGTTAAATAGTTTTAACAAGCAATATTATTTATATTATTAAAACTACTATAGCTCTCGACAATTATATCGAGAGACTATTTTTCTATATTATTAAATTTAATTAGTACTTTATTGTTATAGATTTATTGTAATTTTGTTGTTATTTTATTAATACAAACTTTAATTATAATATTTTTATTATATAATTTTTTTTTTTAAATATTATTGTTAATTGTTTGTTAAGATTTACAATATTATTTAAGAAAAAAAAGAATTTCTATTTTTTAAAAAGTTTCAATATATATAGAAACTTTAAGATTAAAGTATTTTTGTTTTTATTTAAATTTGTTTTGTTAAAAAATATCTAGTATTTTAGTTGTTTACAAAAAACAATTTGTTTATAAAAAACAATTTAGTTCTACTTTTTAGAAACAATTTAGTTTTATTTATAAAAAAACAATCTATTTATTTGATTTTAAATTTTATTTTGTTTTGTCTAGTCTAAAGTAAGAAATTTCTAATTGTATTTTTCAAACTATTTAGAAAAAATATTTTTCGAAAATTAAATATTAAAATCTTTTGTTTTTTAAAATTTTCATTGAACAATATATAAAACAAACTAAACAATCTTCTATATAATTTAATATAATTAAATTGAAAACTTGTAAATTTGATTATATTGTTTGCGCAAAAAATATTGAAATTTTTAGTATTATTTTTCGAAAAATAAATATTTTTCTAAATCTAGTCAAGAATTTGTTCAAATCTAAATTAGATTTTGTTCAAATTTCTAATTTATTAAATTTCTTAAAACTATTGTTGTTTTATAAAAATATTAAAATTAATATTTATAATCAAAATTATTCTTTAGTACTTTATCAAATAGAAAAGAAACTTTATTTGACAATTTTTATTACTTAAGAAAATCTAGAATACTATTGACAAAACAAAAATATCAATTTAATTACAATTTTGTTTTTTAGATATTTCGAGTTTCTTAATATTTTCTCTAAAAAAAAAAAAAAAAATTTTTTTTATTGTTTTTACAATTATATTATTTATTTTAAAAAAGATATTTAGTTTTTAATTTTTGCTTTATACAATATAAACTATAATAAAATTTTAAAACTTTGTTGTTATCTAAATAAGAATTTTAATAAAAAATTTATTTAAATTAATTGTTTTTAAACAACAATTTTTGTTTTTTTTTGTTAAAAAATTCGAAAATAGATTTAGATTCTATATAAATTATAGAGATCTAAATACTATTATAGTTAAAAACAAATATTTTTTGTTTTTAATTTTCGAAATACTAAATTGTTTTAGTCGAGTTAAAATTTTTATTAAACTAAATATTATTTTAGTGTTTAATAGACTATATATTCGAAAAAAAAAAAAAACTCTTATTGTTTTTTATATTTGTTTTAAATTTTTTAAATTTTTTATTATATTTTTTGATCTATATAATAGATTTGTTTTGTTTCAAAAATATATTAACAAAACTCTTCGAGAATTTCTAAATAAATTTTGTATTATTTATTTAGATAATATTCTAATCTACAATAATAATAAATTAAAATACAAAATTTATATTAAATTTATTTTTTGAAAATTGCGCAAAACAAATTTATAAGCAAATATAATTAAATACAAATTCTGCGTTACTTAAGTCTTGTATCTAGAATTAATAATTATTATTGAAAAAATTAAGATAGATTCGATTAAAATAGATATTATTGTTAATTAATCTATTTTAATTAATATTAAGAATATTTAAAATTTTCTAGAGTTTGCAAACTTCTATAGAAAATTTATTTACAACTATAATAAAATAGCTATTTTGTTAATTTAATTAATTAAAAAGAATTAACTTTTTGTCTAATTTAAAAAATATTAATCAATATTTATTATCTTAAAAAAAATCTTTATTTTTGATATAGTATTTTGTTATTACAATTTAGATTACAAAATTATAATAGAAATTGATATTTTAAATTATATATTCGAAGATATTCTTTCTTAATACAATAAAAAGAAAATTCTTTATTTAGTTATTTACTTTTTTAAAAAATACAATTTAGTTAAGTATAACTATAAAATTTATAATAAAAAACTTATAACTATTGTTTGTATATTCGAAAAATAATATTTCAAATTTAAAAATTTAATCTATTTAATTAAAATAATTATAGATTATAAAAATCTTAAGTATTTTATATTAATTAAACAATTAAGTTGTTGTTAAACTTAATAGAGCAAGTTTTTGTCTCAATTTAACTATCGAATTATATATTGTTTTAGTAAGATTAACAAAAAATCAAATACTCTTATATATTGCTTAGAAGATTTTTTAAAATTTTTTTTTTTAACTCTTAATATCTATATTAATATTAGATAATTTTAAAAATTTATATTTTAGATTTTAAGATTATTGAAAATTTTTAATATTAAGCTATTATTCTAGATTCTATTTAGTTATATTTTTTTTCAATTTTTTTAGTTTTTTTTGTTATATTAATTTCGATAGAGCTAGACGTAGAAGAATTTGATATTAAAAAATTTAGAAAATACTTCTATTTAAATTTTGTAGAATTAAGTCGAAGTTAGCAATTAATTTGTATTTTAAATACTTAAAACGCTTTGCAATAAAATATATTATTACAATAGAATTTCTTTAATTAAATATAAAAAACGCTTTAACTTTTTGTATTTTTAAGAAGAAGAAAATATTTCTAATTTAAATTGTTTTTCTTTTTGCGTAATTTAGTTTGTTTATAATAGTATTGTTGATAATTATTCAAAAAGAACAAAATACTATAAATTAATTAGTTAAGCTTACTAATAATCTAATATCTATAAATATATTTAGCGCTTTGTATAAAACTATTATATATATATTTGTTTTAAATCTTCTAGACAAAAAATACAAAAATAATTGTATTTTTTTTTGTTTTTGAATATTGTTAGCGTAATATTTCTATAGACTACGTAGATTCTTTATTGTCTAGTATTTTTATAGATATTATATATAGATATATTCTTGTTTTTGTTAATTGTTTTATTAAAATAAAATATCTAGTTTCAATTACTTCTATAAAAGTAGAGAAAACAATTAATTGCTTTTATGTTTATATTTAAAAATATTACAAATTATTTGAGTTCTTTGTATCTAATCGAAATACACAATTTATCTTCGATATTTAAAAATATTTTTGTCAAATACTAAAAATTAACATTAAATTATTTATTGCATATTATTTCGAGACTAACAATTAAATTAAACAAGTTAATACTATTATAAAATATTATTTTTGTATTTTTGTTAATTATATGCAAAATAACTAAACTAAATAGTTTTTAGATATCGAGTTTGCTATTAATAATATTTTTTTATTTACAATTTTTGTTTTACTCTTTCTAATTAATTCGAATTAGAATCTATATTTAGATTTAAAAATTTTAAAACTTTTGTTGCTCGATTTTATAATTTAGATTCGAATTTAATTAATTAATATCGAAAATTTTATTTAGAAAATAAAAAAACTTATTTAGTATCTATATAATAAAATATTTGTTGCTCAAATTATCTATAAATTTAATATTAATTGTTTTTGTTATTTTTGTTCTAGATATTTTGCAAATAACAAAGTCTAACTTAATATTAAAAATCTTAATATTGTTTGTTCTACAATTAAATTAGACAATTATTATATTAATTTTTTTAAAATAAAGTATATTTTTAAAAGAAATTTTTTAGTTGTCGAACTTAAGTTATTTATATTTATAAAAATTTATTCTATTTTCTATACTATTTTTGTTTAGACTGACCGCCTCGGGTCGATTAATCGAGTTCGGATCGATTAATCGATCCGAATCTTGACGATTTGAGTCAACTCGATTCGAAAGTCTTGGCAAATCGATTTCTAAAGTTGAAATCGAAAATCGAGTCGAGTCGAGTCGATTTCTAGAATTGAAATCGAAATTCGACTCGAAAAATCGATCCGAATCGCCAAGACTATTTAAATAATTATATTATAATTATTAATAGTTAATATATAGTCAATATATATTTAATATTATTTAATTATTTAATTATAATAAGGCAATGCATTATAGTAATGCATTACTACTTTTTACAAAGAAAATAATTAAATCGCATCTATAGATTCTATAGAGTCTATAAATGCAAATAATACATTTTATTAATAAATTGCATCTATAAGATCTATAGAATCTATAGATACAAATATTGCATGTTATTAATAAAATATTTTATTCTAAAATTAGTAATTCTTGACATAATAATATTATTTTCGATTTCTTGACAATTCGATTCGATTTCTAGTATTGCAATCGAATATCGACTCGAATCGAGTCGAGTCGATTTCAAAATAATAGAAATCGACTCGAGTTTCGAGTCGATTTCTAGAGTTAAAATCGTTGAGTCGAATCAATTCCAATAGTTGGAATCGAAACCCGATCCGACGATTAGTCTAAACAAAACTTAAAATAAAATAACTAAATCGAAGAAAATTAATAGTAGAAAGACAATTGCTACGTTTATATTATAATCTAATATAAAAACTTCTTGTTTTAAATCTTAAAAAACAATAAAACAAAGTATTGTACTTTTATTTAATAAAAACAAGAAACAAAGTTTTATTAAATTTGAGAAAATATTTTTAAAAAAGTTAAATATTATAACTTGTTAATATTATTTTGTCTATTTAGTTAACTCGAAAAAATATAAGTTTGTGCAAAAAGTATTTTTTAAAATAAAACTTAATTATAAGTTTTATATTATAGTTCGCAATAAAGTAACAAAATTATACAAAAATAAAAAAACAAATATTTGACAAAAGATTGTCAAGTATTGTGCAAAATAAATTGCGACAATAAAGATTAATATTTAACAATATTGTACTAATCTATATATATATATAAATATTCGAATCGAATTTTTAACAAACTATATATTAGATTAAACAAAGTATCTATTTTACTTTGTAGCACTTGCAATAGATTTTAAAAATATTAAAACAAAGAGTTTAAAATAAATCAAATATAAGTATATTATATTATTAGCTTTAAAAGCTTTTAATAATTTATTAATATAATTAGATATCTATATTTAAATTCTTACTCTTTAACAACTAAATAATTTCTACAATTAAAATTATACAAATTTACAATTCTTTAAATATACTTGTAAATATTGCATTAATACGTACAATAAACTTTACAAACAATTCGAATTTTTTAATCAAAATATTGTTTAATATTTAGAGAGAATAAAGTTCTTTGTTGTATAAATCGAAAGCAAAATTAAAATTAATATAAACAAAAATTCGAATCTTTTGTTTAATAACAAAAAATATTATAACAAGATAACAAATAACAATAAAGAAAAACTTTAAATAGATTGCTTGCGTTTAACTTCGATTATATATATATATATAATTTATAAAATATAGTATGTTATAATAATATATTTTTGACAATTGTTAATAATAATTTTTTTAATATACTATATTTAAGCTTATGCTACTAAAAGTTATATAACAATTGTAAATAGATAATTTTTTTCCCTTCTATTTGCGAAAAGAATTGTATAAATTTATTAATATAAAAAATATTTAACAAATATTAATATAATGTTTCTAAAATTATATATTTCTACAATACTATTAAAAATCTTTGAAAAATACTTATTTGTATCTAATAAATATGTATTAAAAGTCGCAATTACAAAGTAAATGCTTATTTTTACATATTCTTTTAGCTAACAAATATTTATTATCTTTGTTACTATTATTATCGTTTGTTATTATAATAACAACTAAACGCTTTTTATTTTTATTATTCGATTTTTTGAAAACAAGTCTAGAAATCTTCTTATTTACTTTAAAACGTCAAAAAATTGTTATTGTTATTACTTTGTCTTTTTTTTTGTATCAATACTTTTGTTTATTATTTCTTTAATCTTTATTAAATTATTTTTAAAACTTAGACAATTGTTGTTGCTCTCTAGTAACTTTACTAGATTGTCGAAATAAATTGTAAAAAACTTCGCACAATATTTATAATTTGCGAAAGACTATACAAGACTTATATTAAGCAAAAATATTAATAATATATTTGAATCTAAAATTATAGATAAGATTTACACAATTGTTAATATCTCGCTTGCTATTTGTTAATTGTGCGTCTCTTTACTTTCGAGTCTTGTTATTGTTTTTAACTTTACTTTTTTTTTGCAATCGACGTTAAAAATAAACAAGAAAAATTAAAAATTAAAAATCAAGATAAAGAGTTTGAAAAAACAATTGCGAAAGACAAAAAGAAAATAAAGAAAATAAAGAAAAAAATTAAGAAAAAAAAAAATTAAAGCAATAAGAGAAGATAAAAATGTTGTTGCTAAAAAATATATTTAACTAAATTAATTTTCTATATTATTTGCTCAAAACTAGTAATAGTATTCTTTTTGTCTTTTTATCTTTTTTTAAATTTGCTTTTTAATTGATTGCAACTTGTTTTCTATCAAATTAAAATTCAATTAATATTTTGTCTTAAATATTAATTAAATTTGCAATTAACTACAACTTATTTCCTATTAAATTAATATTTTATTGTATTTTGTCTTAAATATTAATTAACTTTGCAATCGATTACAACTTGTTTCTTACTAAATTGAAATTTAATTAATACTTTGTTTAAAATATAAGATTGCTATATAATTAATTGCAATCGAAATTCGATTAGATAAGAATTTGACAAACATCTTTTATAAATGTTAAGCTATTGTTTAGTAAATTAATATTTGATTTGCAACAATTATTTATTCGTTGCACAACAATTCTAAGCTTTCGATAATCAAATACTAGTTTTGTTACTTGTTTAAAAACAACAATTTACTAGCTATCTACTCTTTTATGTTTTTTTATCTGTTGAACAACAATTATTTAACAATAAGAAAATCTAACTAGTAGCTTAGTAAGTTGCAACTAGATTGTTGCTATATCTATTATTGTTAATTTTTGTATTATCTATTTAAATTTAAATTTATTGTTTTTTTTTGTTTTACTAGTAAAGCTATCGAGTATTATTAACAATATTTGCAAAATCTTTTGTTAGAATTTTATTTCTTATATATTTTTTAAGTCTTAAAAAGTCTCAAACTTGTAAATATACATATATTTGCATATAAATTGCTAATAGAGAACTTTTATATACTTTTTTTACTTTTGCTAGAAAGATATTCGAAACTTAGAAATTTTAAAATAAATTTCGAACTTAATAAAATATAAAACATAATTTATATAGAAGCTAATTTCTAGACTTAGATTAAATAAAAATATCGAAATACTATAATCGATTTAATCTAGTATCAATACTACTTAGTTTAATACTATTCGATTCGATATTACGTAATTGATTCAAGTAGCTCCAATTAATATATATAGATAGGCAAAGCCCTAGCTCCTACATAGTAACTAAGCGTTCTACTATCTATTATTTTGACAATTTAATAAATCTATAAAATTAGTTTACAAACAATATAGATAAAGTAAAAATTTATTATAAATTTTCTATATAATAGACTCTTAATTCTCGCATATATAAATTATAAATTTAAAATATATATAATATATATATTGATATTGTTATTTTTTAAGAAATTTATAATACTAGATCTTTATGCAACACTTTAATTACGTATTAATATTTATTATATATATTAATTAAATAAAATATTGTTAAAAATTGTTAATATTTTTAAGTTTAACTCTATTGTATACTAAATATATATATAATATATTCGAATATATATATTTGCAATATTTAATTTCGAAATATTTGAAATTTTAATGTTAAATTTTGTTTATTTTGTCTTTTTGTTTATTTCTAGAAGTTAAAAAGTAATTTAAGTAATTTTAAAGTTACTATATAGCCAAACTAGTAAAAAATTCAACCGATGTACAACCGTTGTACAATCGTTGTACAATCGACAACAAATTGTCGAAAATCGTCAAAAAACTATGCTTAAATCGACGAAAAATCGTTTTTTAATCAATTAACAACTAGTAAAATTCTAAATTTCGATTGTTCAACAAACTAATTGTTCCAACAATTATCAATTGCAAAAACAGATTTTAGAATTAAATTGCAATTGTTCAACAATTGATTAAAAAATTTATTAAATTGAAAAAAAAATTAATTAATTAGACTTCCTAAGTACGAGAGTAGTAGAGAAATATATAGAGAGAATATTAAGAAGATATAGATTTGGGAATCACTTACGCGTATATATTTTTTGTAAATTACGTAATTTTTCTATTTATAACTTGATAGTATTAATAGTAATTAAAATAGAGATTTCTTGAGATAAATTAAAACTTTAAATTTAAGTTTAAACTCTAAACTATTAATAGAATTAATAGAAAAACGTCTTAACGACTTCACGTATTAACAAATCAACAATTTAAATATTTTATTACTCGATATGTCAAGACTTAAAATCTCGATCGAACTAGCTTTGAGACTTGAAATAAATTTTTAAAAAATTAAAAAATTTTAATATTAAAATTAGCATCTATAAGCATCTATTCGTTGAACAATCGTTGTTCAATCGTTGTTCAATCGTTGTTTAATCGTAGAAAAATAAATTTTCTAGTCTTAAATTGTTGTTTAAAAATTTCAATATCAAAATTAGCATTTATAGACATTTATTCGTTGTCCAATCGTTGTTCAATCGTCGTTTAACCGTTGTTCATCGAGAGCAAATCTAAATTTTCAAATTTCTAACATCAAATCGTTAAACAATCGTTAAACAACTATAAAATATCTAGATTTCTGTTGTTTAACCAACGTACAACTGTTGTACAACTGTTGTTTCTATTAGTAGAAAGTCCTAGACGTAATTATAATAACAAAAAATTAAATCTAGTCTTAATATAAGTTAAAATTATATTTTACTTAAATTAAATATATATTAGATATATATTTGTTAATTAACGTTTTAATAGATATATTAATTAAAATCTTAACTAATATTGTTCTTTTTTTATATACAAAATAAAGAATTCTCTTTAAATGTATATATAAATATGCTAGAATATTATAATAATTTTGTATTTTTAATATAATTATTTAATTGCGTTCTTTAAAAATAATTGTAATCTTATAAATATTAATAAAGTTTTATATATAATAAATATTAGTTTAATATATAATAAATATAAAGCGTAAAAAAGAATCTATTTTTTTAAATTTTATAAATAATAATTTGTTAAACCATTAAAATCTTAATTGTTTAATATATTTTAATTATTTTAATTATTTATAAAAGCATTTTTGTTAATATTTTAATTACTTAGTATTATATTTAACTTAATAATATTAATATTATTAAAACTTAAAGTTAATTTATATATTTAGCAAATATCTAATATATAATAAGTATAAAATAAATCTTAATTTTATTTATTTATTGCGAAATTGCTTGTTAATCTTAATTTGCAAGATTTTTAAATATAAAAAAAAAATTCTTGCTAAAAAATATAAAGATTTTGAAGACAAAAAAATTAATAATATTATTAAAAAATATATTATTATTAAGATTTAAATTAAATATAAACTAAGTTTAAATATAATATATATGCAAAACAAGTAATTAAATTGTATAAATATTAAATTATATTAAATTTATGCTACGTTTAGAAGTAATTTATATTATAACAAAATTTAATTTTGCAATATATAAATTTTGTTTTTAAATTAGTTAATTGCGCGTTATAGATTTTATACAACTTTAAAAATATTATAAATATAAAAAATTAAATTTATGTCTAATATATACTAGAAAGAAACAAAATTCTAGAAGTTAATTTTTAGCTAATATTAAATAAAAAAGTTTATACTTTATATAAGTTATATATATATTAAATTTGTATCTCGATTGCAAACAAAGATTGCTATTAATTTCTATAATTCGATATAACTATATTAAGTATAAGCTAAGCATATATAGAACTTATCTCGAGTAAGAATTCCCACCTAGGATAAGCTCGTTCTAGGTGGGAAATCTGCACTCGGGGTAAGCTATAACCTGGCAAATTTCTTATTTAGAATAAGCTCTAAAATAACTAGATTATAGATCTTATAGTTAATAATCAATATATTTTTAACAATATTTAATTATTTAAATTATAATAAGATAATATATTATAATAATGTATTGCTACTTTTTAAAAAGAAAATAATTAAATTACATCTATAGATTCTATAGAGTCTATAGATGCAAATAATACAATTTTATTAATAATTTGCATCTTTAGACTCTATAGACCTTATAGATGTAAATTATATCTTAATATTAATTATTTAATGTTTTTAATAGTATCTAGCACGCTTATAGATGCAAATTATATCTTAATATTAATTATCTAATATTTTTAATAGTATCTAGCACGCTTATAGATATAGATAATGTATTATAGTAATGTATTATTGTTTATAATAAATTAATAATTAAACAATATTTATAGAATTTAATTGAAAAATCTAAATTTAAACTTATTTTATACTATTTTTAGTATATCTTGGCATAATAATGTTATTTTCGATTCCTTGATAATTCGATTCGATTCCTAATATTGGAACCAAATATCGACTTGAATCGAGTCGAGTCGATTCCAAAATAATAGAAATCGACTCGGATTTCGAGTCGATTTCTAGGGTTAAAATTGTCGGGTCGGGTCGGTTTCTAAAGTTGGAACCGAATCCTGACCCGACAATTAGTCTATTTTTATTAACTTGAAGCTTAGCAATTATAATATTATTTTTATAAAGTAATTAAAGTTATTTTTTTAAATTATTCTTAATTGCTTTCTAAAGAAGTTAAGATATTTTTTGTTAATTTTTGTTAAAATTGTTAAGTTAATTAATTAAAGTACAATATTAATTTAATTTAATTTTGTTTTCTTTTTTAATATATTTGTTACGAAATTGCGCAAAATTGCTATTTAGCAATTGATATATTAAAGATCGAATTAATATATTTAATAAATTTATATTATTAAACAAATTTAATTTCATTAATTTGTTAATTATAATTTTATAAAAATTAAATTAAAAAAGTAACAAGAATTTAAATATATTGTTTCTAAATAAATTAAACTACTTTTTAAGTTTTAAGTTTTCTTTAGAGTTGTTCTAATCTAATAAAAAATTTATAAAATAACAATTGTAACAAAAAAGAATATTAATATTTAATTAATTTTTATTTATTAAAGATTTCTTAAATACTTTGCGATTCTTGTTAGAGTTAAATTTAACTTTGCTCTTTAAAGATATTTTTTTATTAATTATATTATAAATATAAGTAAGATAAAAATAATATAAATATTTGTAAACAAAAGTAAGAGTTTAAGTTTAAATATATTTAACATTATATAAATGTTAAAGAATCTATGTTACTTAAGAAGCAAAATTTTTAATAGTAAAAATAAATATTGTTTAAAGTGTTGTTTTGTTATATAGCAAATCTTCTAATATACGAAAGCAAAAGTATTATTTAAAGACAACAATAAAATTGTATTGTAATTGTTGTTTTAACAAATTTGTTAATTCTATTCTAATAGATTTATTAATTTTATTTTAGCAAATTTACTAGTTTTATTTTAGCAAACTTATTAATATTATTTTAGCAAATTTGTCTAGAGCTTCCTACTAATAGAAACAACAGTTGTACAACAGTTGTACGTCGATTGAACAACAGAAATCTAGATATTTTATAGTTGTTTAACGGTTGTTCAACGGTTTGAAGTTAGAAATTTAGAAATTTAGATTTTCTCTCGTTAGAGAACGGTTGAACAATAGTTGAACAACAATTGAACAACGAATAGATGCCTATAGATGCTAATTTGAATATTGAAATTTTTAAACAACAATTTAAGATTAGAAAATTAATTTTTCTACAATTAAACAACGGTTGAACAACAATTAAACAACGGTTGTTCAACGATTGTTCAACAAATAGATGTCTATAGATGCTAATTTTGATATTAAAAATTTTAAAAATTTTAAAAATTTATTTCAAGTCTCGAAGCTAATTCGATCGAGATTTTAAGTCTTGATATATCGAGTAATAAAATATTCAAATCGTTGATTCGTCAATACGTAAAGTCGTTAAGACGTTTTTCTATTAATTCTATTAATAGTTTAGAGTTTAAACTTAAATTTAAAGTTTTAATTTATTTTGGAAAGTTTCTATTTTGATTACTATCAACACTATTAAGTTATAAATAGAAAAATCACGTAATTTACGAAAAACATATACGCATAAGTAATTCCCAAATCTATATTTCTCAATATCTCTTCCATATATCTTTCTACTACTCTTGTACTTAGGAAGTCTAATTAATTAATTTTTTTTTTAATTTAATAAATTTTTTAATCAATTGTTGAACAATCGCAATTCAATCCTAAAACCTGTTTTTGCAAATAGTAATTGTTGGGGCAACTAGTTCGTTGAACAATCGAAATTTAGAATTTTCCTAGTTGTTAATCGATTGAAAAACGATTTTTCGTCGATTTGAGCATGGTTTTTGACGGTTTTTTGACGGTTTTATAACGGTTTTTCGACGGTTTGTCGTCGATTGTACAACGGTTGTACAACGGTTGAATTTTTCACTAGTTTGGCTATACAGTTTATTAAATTAAAGTTAAGACAATTTGTTGTCTTTTTATTTTAGCAAGTTTATTAATTTTATTTTAGCAAATTTATTAAATTGTAATTAGAACAATTTGTTGTTTATTTATTTTAATAAACTTATTAAAGATTTAACAAAATTAAATATTATTAAGTTGTATATTATTTAATAGATATTTATTGTTGCAATTTAATTACGCTTTGCAAAGCGTTTGTTTTAGTAATTTTATATTTAGAACTTATTTTGCAAGATAAAAAAAATAGCAAATATAAGTATTTTTAAAATACAATTTGCAAAGTTGTATTTAAAATAATAGTTAATATTATACTAAAGTTAGAGCTTTAATAGCTAGTATATAATTAATTAACAAAAATACTAGCTATGCAAAACTAACTATATACAAAAAATAAATATAAGTATTATAAATGTTAAGACGCTAAACATTATTCGTAGTATATTTAAGACTAGAAAGCGAAGATCTAAAGAGTAATCGAAGAGCAAAGTCTATCTAGTCTAGAATCGCAACAAATAATTGTATATTGTATATTTATAATATTAGTTTTTTTAAATATTTTAACTTAAGATTCTAAAATAATTTTTCTTTTGTAAATTTCTATACTTATAACGTATTTTTCTTTGTAAAATTTGTTAATAATATCGCGTTTATTAAATAATTTTTAATAAATTTCTTGTTATAATTTATAATTTTTTTTTTAATTGTTTATAGCTTCTTAAAATTTATATATATTTTATATTATTTAAAGATAAGTTCGAAGAAATTAATATTCTTTTAATAAAATTTACATTTCTATATATTTCAAATTTTCAAATTTTCAAATTTTTTTTTAAAATCTTTAAATAAATTATAATATTGTTCAAGTATATTATAATATATTATTATATTATATTATATTAATTATTTTTTAATATATTGTTAAAATATTTGTAAATTTAAACAATATTATTGTATATTTGTATAATTTATATTATATACAAAAATTATTTTTACTATTTCTTTATCTATATTTTAATTTAATTGTACGTTTTTTATAAATTTAGTTTAATAAAATATTTTGCTTTAGATAGTTTATTCTAAAGTTTGCTAATATTAAATAATAAATATCGATTTTCTATTATAATATTATTTAGCTTTTAATAATTAATATATAAATAAAAAGTTTTATTTTTTTTTAATACAAAAAGAATCAAATATTCTATTTATAATTGGGATTTTTTAATAATATTTTTTTTGCTAGATCTATATAGCCAGACTAGTGAAAAATTCAACCGATGTACAACCACTATACAACCGTCGAAAGACTGATGTACAACCGTCGAAAAACCGTCGAAAAACCGTTGAAAAACCGGTTTGCAATCGATTAACAACTAGAAAAATTCTTAATTTCGGTTATTTAACGATTGAGTTCCTCAACAATTATTAATCGCAAAAATAGATTTTAGGTTTGAACTACAATTGTTCAACTATTGATTAAAATTTTTATTAAATTGAAAAAAAAATAATAAACAATTAGACTTCCTAAGTACTAGACTAGTAGAGAGATATATAGGGAGGGTATAGATAAGAGAATTACTTACGCGTATATATTTTTCGTAAATTACGTGATTTTTCTATTTATAATTTGCTAGCGTTGATAGTAATTAAAATAGAGACTTCTCGAGATAAGTTAAAACTTTAAATTTAAGTTTAAACTCTAAACTATTAATAGAATTAATAGAAAAACATCTTAACGACTTTACGTATTAACAAATTAATAATTTAGATATTTTATTACTTGATATGTTAAGACTTAAAATTCTGATTGAGCTAGCTTCGAGACTTAGAATAAATTTTTAAAATTTTTAGAAATTCTAATATTAAAATTAGTATCTATAGGAATCTATTCGTTGAACAATCGTGAATAATCGTTGTTCAATCGTTGTTCAATTGTAGAAAAATTAATTTTCTAGTCTTAAACTATTGTTTAAAAATTTCAATATCAAAATTAGCACCTATAGACATCTATTTGTTGTTTATTCGTTGTTCAACTATTGTTCAATCGTTGATTAATCGTTGTTTATTGGAAGAAAATCTAAATTTTCAAATTTCTAACATCTAATCGTTGAACAACTGTTAAACAACTATAAAATATCTAGATTTTTGTTGTTCAATCGACGTACAACTGTTGTACAACTGTTGTTTTTATTAGTAGGAAGCCCTAGACGATATTTGCGAAGCATTTCGAACTTTTTCTTAAATAAAATATATATAGATTTAAACGTAAATTGTTTGCTTAATTCAAATTTAATTTTATAATTTTACAATTAATATTTAGAAAAAATTATTATTGTTTTCTTCTTAAAATAGATACTTTTAATTATTGTATATTTGTAATATGTACAACAATTTCTTTGTTATATTAAATAGTGTAAAAATTTTAAAAAATTCGCAATTTTCTTTATTTACTTTAATCTTATAATTCGACTAATCTTTGTTAATACTTGTTAAGTTAAACTCTTTTGAGAGAAAAAATTGCAAAAATATAAACCTGTTATTTGCAATCGAATATCAACTTTATTTTTTTATCTATTATCGAATACTATTAATACGTAGATGAAATGTAAATTATATAATTATATTGCGCAAATCTAAATACTTGTATATTTTGATTAATTTCTAAATTATACTACTTTAATTAAAAGATTTCTAGAACAATATTATAAATAATTATTTTTACTATATTAAAAATTGGTTTTTTGTAATATTTCTAAATAATTATTAATAATAATTTTGTTTCTTTATTTAATTTTTGCTTTTAATTAAGTAATAAATTATTGTCTACAATTATTAAATTATATATGTTAGATTTCTTTTGTATAAAATATTCTTTCTTCTTAATAAGAGCTCTAATTATAAAATTATCTATTGTACTAGAATTAATTATTGCAATAAATTATTGTATATTAACTTTAATTAATATAATAAAATATTGTATATATACTATTAAGTTTAATTGTTACTATTAAATTAATATATTATATTTCTCTAATATATTTTTTGTTAAGAAATTCAATTTTTTTGGTTTTAATATTACGATTTTTGCTTTAAACATCTATTTGTATTAAGCTTTTTTTCGATACTAATTTAATAAATTTAACTTTTTAAAAAATTAATTAATTAATTTTTTATTTTTGAAATAGATTTAATATAAATTGTTGTAACAAGTTGTTTAATCAAATATTAAATATTTCTTTATTTATTCTATTGCTTGTTTAAATAAATTAATATTACTTAATTGTTGTTTAATTTTGTTAAAATTATTTTTTTCTTTTGTTACGTTACTTTTTAGCACTTTCTTATATTTGTTTATAATTTAGTTTAATTTTTTCTTCTTTAATAAATTAGTTAAAGTGTTAAGATATTTCGTAATATTATTAAAATATTTGTAAAAGTTTTTCTAGTTATATGTGTTATCTAAATTTGTTATTAAATAAAAATATAATATTTTTAATTGTTTTGATCTTATAGTTTTATTAAGTATTTAATTAATTTCTTGCATAAATACAAATATCTTATCTAATAATATTTTATTTAGAATTTTCTATAATTAATCTAAATTCTTTACTAAATAGTATTTATTGTTCGATTTAGTTTCGAAAATATTTATCTTTGTATTAATTTGTTTCTTAATATTATTTTAGCTATTAAATATATCTTTTAATATAATATTAATTTGTTAACAATTTATTAAATTTTATAATCAATAATTTCTTGCGAAACAACTTAATTTATTATATAAATAGTATATTTTTTAGAATTTATTATATCTTTTTCTCTAAAATTCTTTTCTTTATATTATTAAATAAAATTCAATTTTATTAATACAATTTTACAATAATTTAGATTACTAAATTTTTAATTAAAACAAGATTTTTTTATTTATATTTAATTGCTAATCTAAAAAATATTTTTGCTTTTTTTTTTAATTAATTGTATTTTTTTATAGCTTTTTTATATACTTTGTTGTTGAAATCAATAATTACTTTAATAAAATTAAATATATTGTTAAGAGTTTTTCTATTACGTAAATTTTTGTTCTTAAGACTGTCTTTTAATTTTTTTTATAATATTGTTATAACTATACTATTACTTTATTCGATTAAATTAATATATTTTTAAAATTTAGCAATATAGTTTGTTGCAAAGATTTGTTAGATTAAATATTAAATTAATTTTTTTCGTAATTTGTTTCTTGTTAAATATTTCGAAGATTCTTTAAAACTCTTTTTTGAAATTGTTAAAATTTATAAAGATTGTACAAAAAATTTCGCTATTATTTTCTAGATACTTGCGTAAATTTAGCTTAAATTAATACTAAATTCTTTTTTTAAAAAATATTAATACAAGAATTGTTTTTTAATTTGCTAGAACAAGATAGAAGATAAAATAAATATTTATTTGTATAAATTAGTTTTTCAAATTAATAAAATCTATATAGTAGATATTAAGTTTGTTAATTTTAATCTTGTTGTTTTCTATAATTAATAATTAACATAATATTAATAAGTTAATACTTAAAATAAAGACGTGTTAACTTGATACAAATATTCTTAAAGTATTTAAAATATTACGCTAGTTCTTTTTAACAAAGATATTTAAAAAAAATTAGAATTAAAGAGATTTGTAGACGTTTTCAAGCAATATAAATAATTATTTAATAATAAGAGTTTGTAACTTTAGACAATTGTAACAATAAAGACTTAAAATAAGTTAAACACAATTTATAAGAAAGTCGCGTTCAAGAGTTATATATACAATAAATCGATAATCTTAATAAATCAATATCTTTGATTTTATTGATTCACTAATTAGACTGACCGTCGGGTCGGGTTTCGGTTCCAACTATTGAAATCGACCCGACCCGACAATTTTAATTCTAGGAATCGACCCGAAACTCGAGTCGATTTCTATTATTTTGGAATCGACTTAATTCGACTCGAGTCGATATTCGATTCCAATACTAGAAATCGAATCGAATTGTCAAGAAATCGAAAATAATATTATTATACCAAGAATTACTAATTTTAGAATAAAATATTTTATTAATAACATGCAATATTTGCATCTATAGATCCTATAGATCTTATAGATGCAATTTATTAATAAAATGCAATATTTGCATCTATAGGCTCTATAGATCTTATAGATGCAATTTATTAATAAAATGCATTATTTGCATCTATAGGCTCTATAGAACCTATAGGTGCGATTTAATTATTTTCTTTGTAAAAAGTAGTAATACATTACTATAATGCATTACCTTATTATAATTAAATAATTAAATAATATTAAATATATATTGACTATATATTAACTATTAATAATTATAATATAATTATTTAAATAGTCTTGACGATTCGGGTCGATTTTTTGGATCGAATTTCGATTTCAATTCTAGAAATCGACTCGACTCGACTCGATTTTCGATTTCAACTTTAGAAATCGACTCGCCAAGACTTTTGGGTCGGGTTGACCCGAATCGCCAAAATTCGGATCGATTAATCGATCCGAACTCGATTAATCGACCCGAGGCGGTCAGTCTATCACTAATTTATCGAATCAGTAATCTCAATAAATCAATATCTTTGATTCCATTGATTCACTGATCCAGTCACATGATACTTTCTTGGCAGGCTGTGCCCTGCATGCTGTGAAGAGCCTTGCGTCGTAGTCAACAGAACTGAGTACGCGGCTCGTAACAGAGCGATTTGCGAATTCTCCCTACGCTCGTGAAATATCTAAGCTCGAAGCTGGGCACGAATTCCTCCGACTATCCTAGGAGACGTTGTGCAGACAACGTAAGATTGACACCTGGATTCAGGGCATCGAGACCTGTGTGCTGTTAATATAGTGCGGTTTTCTGGTACCCTTCGGTACAGTTAAAAGGGCAGGCTGCCATATACCTGTAAGGTTGCCGTTCCATGCATCATGAGTCACATTGCTGAGATCTCTTCCCCAGATACCACCACTGATCCCGGTTCGACCTCCAACGAAAGCCCTTCCACCCGTCGGTCTTTGGATAGGGTGGGCAAGGCAGGCACTGAGGAGAGTATCAAGTGCTACACGGACCTGGCGCCATTGTAATACAGTCGCGATAGCGGCGCTGATTGTCAAGTGGCAGGTGTCTATATGGTGCCGTCAGCTTCAGCATAAACTTTGCTGTCAGATTTACACCTGCTCTGATCCACAGTGCGCGAGACTGGGTGACGTACTGGACGAGAGAACCTTCGTAATGCCCGGTCCAACGGAGAGAGTATCGTCGTCGGCACCCAGTTCGCTCCACTCTACCTGAGCGCAGTCCGCCTCAGCGGGAGTCCCGAGCGTTGCATCACACTCATAGGACATCTCTTCCTGGCTTGCCTTAACCGCCCCCCAGAACGTTGTCGATTGACC
>JAABUL010004103.1_pt1 | contig 20134 bp, 8 predicted proteins | sample 5559151 | NCBI WGS metagenome assembly JAABUL01 (sample SAMN10711876, study PRJNA513368) | rock metagenome | isolation source: Antarctica rocks | place: Antarctica: Victoria Land, Pudding Butte sud | reverse complement strand
ATGACCTCAGGAAAGGGATGATTGAGCCGTGTAGCTCTCATCGCGAGTTAATCTTCGTCCAAAACAGCTCGCTTGGATGAAAGCCAGTAGGAATGATGGAATCCCGACAAATTGCTGGGATTTCAATAGGTAGAACGAACAAGCCAAGCTGAGCTTCAGACACCTGTCTATCTCAATCAGAGCTCTAGAAAAGCCGTAACCCACGTGTAGACGCATTCATGGATGAGCATTGAGCCATATTACGCTTTCAGGCCCGAGAGAGCTGGTCGATCGTTTCAAAATACTCTGGGTCCGCACTGTAAACGGAACCGCGCCTTAAAAGCTTGTCGGAATACGGAGCTGTTCATATGTGTGATGATCAGCTGGTGGTCAGATTGTGAGACAGAGCTTAGGCAGGCGTCGAGCAGCCAGTGCGCCGAGGCTGGAGTTCCGGAGTAAGTTCGACATTGAAGTTTGTTGTCAAGTTGGAGAATTGGAGGTTGTGCGTTCATTTAGCTGACGCAAGTAGAATATCGAATAATATTGTGACCAATGAAAGATGGATGAGTAGCACGGGCGATTTGATTGGGCTTCTCATGTGTCTGTCGGTCAATCGTGACTGATAATGGTGGTTATGTTGTTTAGCGTTTTGGTTTTGGAGACGGTCCTGGGCGTGTTTTCGCCTGTCAAGAAGATTGAGAAAGTAGATATGTTGATTGCCGAGGCGGATTTCGTCAGGCAGCAAGGGAATCCTACAGACTTTAGTGGCTTAGTGGCACGGGCTGTGGGTGTTCGATAAAGTCCATGATGTCTGGTTCCGACAAGAATATTTGGAGCAATTGGCTGCTTACTCGGATGTCGTGATCAGATCTGAGCGGGAGTGAGAAGAGGCCTAAAGTTCGAAATACCTGTGAGGCTAAAGCGAGAAGATGGACTGTAGTGAAGCTGAGTCACAAAGAATAGGGATAAACGTCCGAGCGGAGGCATAGCTCAGGTTCGCTATTTGCAGTTGATAAAGCGGGTTTCACTGGTGTTACTGCCTTCGTCAACGTCACACACAAAGGAAAGTTCAGCTCACTGCTTCATGATTTCAGATCAGGGCATACAAATTGAGGACATAGGGAAATTTGATCACAGTAACACTAGAAGATGGCAGTCCCATTGACATGTGAGCCGACACCACCTGTAAGATCGGCGTTAGCCAGAATCTCTCTCGTTCAGAGGACCGGATCGTACCAGGAACATTAGCAGGCGCGCTCGTGACAAAGAAACTCCATCGTTTCTGCTCCTTGCAGATCTGGGACAGCCTTTCGAGATCCAGCATCTCTCCAAGTGGGCAACCCCACAGAGCAAGCAGATACTCGTGGAGGTGATATTCTGCCAGTATCATCAGCGCTGCTCTCCTAGCAGACCTAGCGGAAATCAACTCACCTTGATTTGTTGGCCATGCCTCAAAGGTCGGACTGTCCCCTGCAACAGCTGCAAAGTAGCAATCATGCAGCCAGTCGATCATAGCTTCCTCCTGCTTGACGCCCGCATATCGCTGTCCGTCATCTGGGCCCAGCTGATGCGGCCGTAGAGCCAGCTTGTTCCTCTCATCTTTTGGCTTGCTGAAGTATGTCTTTATGAACCCACTCCTGATGAAAAGGAGATCCCCAATCTGTATGTCTCCACCTTGCGCTTGCGGCCTTATATCGATCCCTTGGTCTTTCCCGCATGCTTCGAGCTCGATGTATGATATACGTTCCGCCTCATAAGGATTGAAGGCAACGCCTTTTTTCTCGCAGTATGAACTATAGTCAAGAAGCACACCGCGACCGGCGATGCCGTGATCGGACCAGTGGTTGATGGAGCACTTGTGGTTCGCGGCTGGACCAACAATATCCGAGGCTTGGGTGTTGTTGTAGAAACTGTTGGTAGGTATCCAGGCGATGTGTCTGAAGCCATCCCATTGGGTGCTGCTTTGTGTATTGAGCTTGTATGTATCATCGTAGGCAATGTTCTCTGCGAGAGTCTTGATCTCGTGCTCGAAAGTTTCTCGGGCGAAAGCAGGGACTTCAGGGTGATTCAACGGAAGACTAGACCAGAGGGCTTAGTAAACGAACGAACGAACGAGATGGTGATCCTCCTACTTCAACGAGATCATCTCCCCACTCTTTATCTCGCTGGCCGCCGCAGCCTTGACTCTGGCTGGTGTCAAGAGGTTCAGTCGGCCAATCTGTCGAAATAGTCAGGAATGGATGCCGTAGTGTGGGGCGTCCCAGCTAACATTGTCGTTCTCTCCCCACACCCAAGCCGTCGGTACTCCCGGGGGCGCGTAAGAAGGCTGAGGGACATCTTTTCTTCGAGGGAAGCTGGTACTGTTTGGGTCGAACGGGATGGTGACCGCAGTCTTGTTCATGGTTAGGAAATCTTTCACCTGGCCTAGTCGACGCTGAGCCTCGGCTTTGCTGTCCGCCATCACTGTAGTATTTTAACCGGCACGGAAAGACTGGGGAAGAAGTATGGGACTGCCGGACAGACTGAGCAAGACGGAGGAGATGAAAGAGATCAGGACGATCTGGGACTGCATTGATCTTTACACCCCCGCCTTCCAGACTACAGCCTAGCATAGACATGATCGCCATTGCGGGGATAAACGTCCCGGTCTCCCGTCGCCGGCCAGGCTTCATGTCGTGACCTTCAGCGCAAGATCTAATTCGATCCAGTGTCGAGGTAGCTAGACATGCTGTACGTTGATGAACGCAAATATAAACCTCAGGCAGGTCAGCACCTCGAGCCTTGGCGCAGCGCTAGAGCTATCCTAGTATAGTTTTCGAGAATAGCCCCGTGCCCAAAATTCTCTCATCTGTACATCTATTTTGCAAGCTCGATCTTTGTGACTGTGTGCCCGTTGGGTCTATGCGCCCAGACGTAGGTGTATTTGGACCAATTATTTATTCGAATCTCATTACAGTCTGAGCATTGAAAGCTCCATCCCCCAACATCAGCCTCGACGTGGGAGTCTGCGACACATACTCCGCACTAGCAGTACTGGACTGTGAGTATGGCCGTGGAGAGCTACACCCAGCACGCCAAGTGTACAGCTATCATGACGCTGAGCTGAAAATGACATGATCGAAAGGGAGCAGTCAAGTCTGCGCAATCGTTCAAACCATGCCTCGCCCTCTCTCTCAAGCCCTTTGCGGGCTCATCAAGAGCGATATCCAGGCAGGCCTCGACGTCGAAACCCTCAAGTCCAGACACAGGATATCAGATAAGAAGGCACGGGGGATGAAGAAGCTTTATGATGAGACTGGGGAAGTGTACAATACGAACAAGAAAAAGGGCAGCGGACGGCCATTGAAGCTCACGCAAGAACATCAAGAACGTCTGCGCCAGTTTTTGACAGACCACCCTGAGGCTTTCTTGAAGGACATGTGCAAGTTCATGTACCAGGAGCACGGGATGGAATTGACCGAGAGTACGATGCAGAGATTTTGCAAGCGCATAGGTATGTCACCCGAAGATCCCTTTTCCAATTGATGGCATTGCTGACCACGACTCGCATTAGGCTGGAAATTGACACCAAAGTCTCGACCAAGGGACCAACTCGGTTCGTGGACCAGAACCCTTCCAAGAGACAGTGAGGACAACGCCATCCGCGGCACACGGCAAGGCAAAAAGCGGCAAGCGGATTATGGGAAGAAGCTTAGCTATACTATGAGGAGACAGCTACTGGAGAAGACACGAAAATTCGTCCAGGAATACATGTCCGAACCACGCTTCGATGGAAGCCACGATTACCAGCATGTCCTACGCGTAGTTGCTCTGAGCATGGAGATCCTGAGAGTGGAGCAGAATACGTTTCGAAAGATAGTGTTCGACGGTCTCACGGTCGAGCTGGTAGCTCTCATGCACGACATCGACGATCGTAAATATCGCCAGCCGACCAGCAATGAGACGGAGAGCTACCCTTCTCCACCAACCACCAACGAACAAGTCCAGCCGAATCCCTTCAATCCATTTTCACCTTCTGTAACGAATCAACCTCAATCAGACTCTTCCAACATCGACCCCAATCTACAACCTCCCGCTCCCATACCTCCTTCGGTCGAAGGCCACCTCCTCCAGATCGGTTGGCCAGCCACTATAGCTTCAAAAGTCGCAGCCATAAGCCCTTTCATATCATATACAGCCGAGACCACCGACAAAGCCGGCTTCGCTTCCGCTCTGGCTTTCTTCCCCGAGCTTGCAGTCGTTCAAGATGCCGACCGTCTGGACGCCATCGGCGCTACTGGCATAGGTCGAGCATTCACATACGGAGGAGCGAAATGCAGGGACGGCGGGATGGCAGATACGCTCAAGCATGTTGAAGAAAAGCTATGCAAACTGGAGGGCATGATGAAGACGCCCGAAGGCAGACGGTTGTCCATCGTTCGAGCGGAGCGGCTGAGGATCTATGGCCGCTGGTGGCTTGAGGAAATGAGGATGGTCGGCTTGGCTGGGCCTGGAGAAATGGCGTGGACGGAGGGCATATCGCCGTGGGCAACTCAAAGGGAGCCTGAAGCGGATAATGGCCCTCCGAAGGAGGCAGCTCCGACGGCAACAGATTCGAATCAGGCGAGTTTGGGGGAGGCATCCTCAAGTGCAGATGCGACCCGGCAGGCTTCGGTCCCAGACGTGGACGGGACTGCCGAGGAAGTGGCTCATGATGATCCAGGGAGACAATTGATGGACGCGATTGCTGGCTCGACGTGAAAGGCGGGCTCCGAAACGTGGAACAAGGAGTGATTATGATTCAAGACCCCTTAGAGATACCAGCTTGCAAGCAGCACAGCGATTGCATTCATAGTTTCCGAAAGTCATTCACAAAGCACGACGATAATATCTCTTAGGATGTTGGTCTGTTCCCAATTTTCTCATATTTGCCTGGCTGTGTACACTCTGGAGTCACTCAACAGCAAGAGTATGACTGTTTGTTCATCTCATTCTTACCCATACGACTTTGGCTTTGGACAGCATTGCAGAGAACGCCCCGTCGGGCTTCTCATGATTTGCAAAGCTTATCATGATTTCATTCCCTTCATCTACGCACCCTCACACCCTCACACCCTCATATCCCATTCCCCATCTCCCCTTCCCCATCTTTCCCCATCCAATCACAAACCCATCGCAGACCCAACACACCCACTCACGCAAATTTATTCACCTCCTCATCAACACCCTTATTAATCGCCCCATCCGCCATCCCGGGCACGCCTTCCTCGCTGAGACCTTTATCGACGACTGTATTGCACGTAATCATCAGGTTTTGTTTCACATACTTCAATCGTTCCATAGAGTCAAGGGGGCAGAGTAGGAGGGAGGCATACCCTGATTGACACCTTGATCTATTGCATGATCTCCTCCTCCTCCTCCTCCGCCGCCGCCGCTGCCTATGGTATTCTCAGAGTGGCCGCCGCCGCCGGATTGGTTGCCGATGGCGCCTTCTGCGTCTTTTAGGAGGTCTGCCATCGTGGGATATGGGTTTTGGGAATGGATGGGTTGTTGTGGTGGTGGTTGGGGGTGTGATGGGTTTGATGGGGGGTGTGATGGGTTTTGGTGGGTTTGGTGGATGGGTTGTTTTGAGGGGTGGTATAGGGATTGGGAAGGAGAAGGGTGGTGAGTGACTGAAGGGTTGCTGGGGAAAGTGGGGATGTGGGGATGTGGGGTTGATGACGATGCTTGGCAGGGGTTGGAGCATGGAAGGATGGATACTTTAGGTTCTGTCACTCTTGTTCCCGAGAGTGTAATACCCGATTTGGTAAGAGTTGCTCTATTAATAGCGAGGGTACAGTGTAATAGATCATAAGGCTGGCGGCGGCGTTATTATAACGCGGTCTTACGGAGCATAATCCTCTAGCTCGATTTGTTATAAGGATTCATGTTTTCACGAGCCTACAGAAGTCCTTGTCATTTAGCGTATTTGTGATTTCCTTTAGGACTAGCGTAGTTTCTAATAGACCCCTTAAGTAACTTTCCTTGATTTATACTCGTAGGGCTAAGCTTATACGTATAGATTATATAGGTAGGATAGAATCTACCTAAAAATAAGTAATAAATTTATAACTCTTATATCTAATAATAATACTTTTAATAAGTCTTATTAAATAGCTTATATAATAATATAACTATTAAGATATTAATAATTATTAATACTTTAATAATTATTAAATAATTTAATTAAAAGGATTTAATAGAAGTTAGAGATTTTACTTTATTTTAATAAAGATATAAAATATATATAAATCTATTAAATAACTCTACCTCCTTATTAATATTTAATATCCGATAGGAAGAAATAGATACCTTATAAGAGGAATATAAGTATATTAAGAAAATACGCTTATTAAGATTATTTAATTAATAAATTATCTTTAAGAATATTATTAAGATTATATAAAAGGGGCTTATAAATAATCTCTTAGATTTATACTTTAAATATACTTAATTAATCCTAAATTTCTATTACTTTATAAGAGTATATAAGTTTATTACAAATTAAAATATTAAGAATTATATAAATATTTATAAATATTTTTTGTCTTATAATTAATAAATTAGTAAGGGGAAACCCTTATAATCAAATATTAAAAGAGGTTAAATTAAAATTTATACTTAATAAGCTAGATATAAAGACCTTATTTTTCTTAAAATAATAATTAAGTATATCTTCTTTAAAAAAATAAGTTAAATATTAGATATTTTATTATTTATATTTTATTAATTAAATAAATTAATATTAAAATATTTTAATTAGTAATTAAAAGTAATATTATAATAGGGAAGTAACTTATATTTATAGGAATTATTAAATAAATTCTTATATCTCTTATTAATTAAGAGTAGTTTATTAAGGAAAATAATAAACTCCTTATTATTATTAAATATACTTAATTATAATTAAAGTAAATTATTATAAAAGAATATCAAAAGGAATTTAAAGATTACTTTAATTTTCTTAAATATTAATATAAAATATTAATTTAAATTTATATTATTATGATATATAATATTTTATCTTAATAATAACTTATTTTATTATAAGTTTAAAGTATATTAATACTTATAAATATTATTTTAATTACTTTAATATTATATAAAATACCTTTTAAAGGATTTATTAACTTATTAATAATTTAACCTAAAATAATACTATCTTTTATATTTAATTTACCTTTAATAAAGATCTATTTTAATAATAAGTTAAAAATTCTAAATCTATTAAAATATTATAATAAATAAAATATTATTTTAATAATATTATATCTTTAAGATAACATAAGAATTTAATAAATGTAAATAATTTAAAAATTATTTAAGAGGAAATAAAATAAATTATTAAATATTATTGATTTTTATATATCTTTTAAAATTAATTTTAATCTATTAATTTAATATCTTATTAATAGGAAAATTAAGAATAATATTATTAAGTTATTATTATTTATACTTTTTATTTAAAATTCTCTAAGTATAAGGTATATTTATTATTTATCCTTAATAATTTTAAATTTTAATATAAATTTATAAATAAACTTATACCTTTAATTTATTATTAAATATAAATAAATAGGTTTTAAATTTATATAAATACTTATAAGAAAATTATCAAATAAGTTATTTAAATTAAAATTACTTTTATTTAAGTTAAGAAGTTAATTTATAATTAAATTAATATTATTATTCTTAATCCTTATACTTTAAAAGATAAATAAAGTAAATATAATTATTAATTATAAAAAAAAATAAGATTATAAAAGTTAAAGATAGAACTATAAAAACAGATATAAAAATTATAAAAATTAAAATAATAATAATAATAATAATTTAAGGTAAAATAAAAGTTTTTAATATTAAAAGAACTTAATATTATAAGGATTATAATATTTAAAATATTAATATTACTTTAAATATAATAAATTAAGATATTATTTAAGGAATTATCTTTTAAAAAATTAATAGTTATTAATAATAATAAAGTATTATTAAATAGTTATAAGTTAATTTTATATATAAAAATAAAATAAAATATAATTAATTAATCTTTGATTAAATTACCTTTATATTTAGGTATTAAATTAAATAAAAAGATAATTTATACTTTACTTAATTTTAAAGTAAATTAAATATATATTATTAAAGTAATAGCTTTTTATTTTTTAAATAAATATTAAAGTCTTATAATATTATTAAAGGTTTTATTAATCTTTATTATCTAAGTTCTTAATATAAATAATTATAAATATAAGTTATTCTATTTAAAGATTCTAAATTAATTTTAAGTTATAATTAATTTAAGGTTATAAATCCTTAAATTAATTAAATTATATTAACTATTATTCTTAAGAATTTATAAAAGTTTTTATATATTATTAGACCTTCTTAAATTTAGAAGAATTTATTAGTTTTAAAGAATAATACTATTAATAATTATATTATTATTTAAGCTTTATAAAGGCGTTTAATTTAAGAATATCTTATAATTATTTAAAAGGCTAATAATAATATAATATCTTTAAAGAAATTATTAAAAGTATTAAATAAAATACTTTAAGAAGTTATTAAGAAATTTTAAAGTATATTTATATTAAAGTTATTAAATAAGCTTCCTTTAATATATAGGCTTAAATATATTATTAAGATTAATAAGGCGATATTAATTAATATTAATATATATCTATTATTATAAATCTATTATTATAAATAAATCTTAAAGAATAGATAAAATAGGTTATTAACTTTATAAAGAAGGACTTAATTTATAAATCTTATAATCTTTAAGGGTTTCTTATTCTCTTTAACAAGAAAGTTAAAGGGATATAATAAATATACATTAATTGTCAAATACTTAATAATATTATAATTAAAAATAGCTATTTATTTTCTTAAATTTAAAATTACCTTAATTATATTAAATATTATTAATATAAATTTAAGATTAATTTAAAATTAAATTATTATTAGATTTATATAACTTAAAAAGATATTTTAAAGACTACTTTCAATATTTATTATAAAAAATATAAATTTATTATAATATTATTTGAATTAATAAATACTTCTATTATATTTTAAATAATAATAAATAATATTATAAGATCCTTCTTTAATTACTTTATAATTATATATTTTAATAATATTTTAATCTTTTTAAATATATTTAAAGAATATATTAATTATCTTAAAAAGGATTTTTAAAAGCTAAAAGATTATAAGCTTTATATAAAATTAAAGAAATATTATATTAAAATTAATATTATTAAGTTTTATAATTATAAGTTAAGAATAAGTAAAGTTTAATTATTTATAATAAAAATTAATATTATTAAGGAATAGCTTATATTAATCATTATATATAAAGTATAATAATTCTTAAGACTTATAAATTACTATTAAAGGTTTATCTTAAAATTTACTTAAATTATTATATTATTATTAAATCTTTTAAAGGAGTTAAACTTAATACTTTATATTAAGAAATATTATTTAATTATATAAAATATTTAATATTAAAATATATTTAAAACTCTAAAAGAAAAGCTTATTTTAAGATCTATTTTATTTAATTAAATCTATTAAAACCTTTTACTATTAAGATTAATACTTTTAAAACCTTAATTATTATTTAATAATAATCTATTAATAATAAATAAATCCTTAAATATATGTAAATATTATTAAATATTATTTATAAGGGTTATTATTAATAGAGGAGTCTTAATTTAAAGGCTTATTAATATTAAAGAATCATTAAAAGAATTCAAAGAAGAAGTAAGATAAAGTAATCTTAAAAAAATAAATATATCTTAATATAAATATAAAGGAATTTTAAATTAAAGAGGTTATATAAGATTAAAATAATAATAATATTTATAAATTATGTAAGAGATTAAGATAAAAGGTTTTTAAATTATAATATTTAATTAAAATTATATAAAACTATTAATTAAATTTATTAAATTTATTAAATTTAAGCTTAAGCTCTTTAAACTTCTTAAATAATTATTCTTATTTATTTATCCTCTTTTATTAATTTATTATTATTATTATTAAGCTCTTTCTTAAAGGGATTTATATTATAACCTTATCTAATTCTTAAGGTATAAGTTAATATTTTAATATATAAAGCTTATAAATCCTTAGCCTTATAATAAAGAGCCTTAATATTTAAAATATTAGAGTAAGGTATTATATACCTAATCTTTTAAATACCTCTTAAGGAGCTAAGATAACTCTTATTAAAGGATTAATATAAACCCTCTTATAATAAAGCTTCCTAAGATAAATAATAGCCCTTATAAGAAGTAAAGATAAGAGCTTATACTTAAGGATATTAATTAAGGAATTAAACTCCTAATATTATTAATATTAATAATAAATAATTATAAAGATAATATAAGGAATATAAGGAATATACTTTTACCCCTTAAGGATATAACTAGCTTAAAGTCTTTAAGATATTCTATTTAAATTAATAAATCTTAAATATTAAGGTTTAAGTAACTTATTACCTTAATCTTCTTTAGAATTATTCTTATTATTAAAATCTTCCTTTATATTACCTTTTTTAATAATTTCTTTATAAGTTTATAAATAAGCTTTTATTCTCCTTCCTATTTTATATACTTTAAAATTATTAAGTAAGATTTAACTTATATTATTTATTATAAGCTTTAATTTTCTTTAAATAAGTATTTGATATTTTAACTTTATATTCCTTATTAAAATTATAATTACTAAGCTTGTAAGGATTTTAATTATCTTCTTTAAAAAATATATTAAATCCTTTAAGTTATAAAGATAATTAAATAGAAAAAAAAAATATAATATTATATTTAAATAATATTTAAAAAAAAATATTTAAAAAAGGTTATAAAATAAGAAAAAGAATTAGGAGGATTTATAAATTTTAATTTTATTACTTTTATTATATTATTATTTGATTTTAATTTTAATTTTAAATTATATTATTACTTTTAGACTTTAATATCTTTAAAGAGATTATTTTATTAATTATAATTAGTATTATTAAGCTTCTTATATAATAAGAAATTCTTTATTATTTTATTTTTACTATTAAAATAAGGGCTTCCTTATAATAATAATACTTATAATATAATTATAAGATTCTTTAAGGGATTTATAAATAGCTTTATTATATAATAATAACTCTTTTAATATTAATAATATCTTTATTTAATATTATTTACTACTTTTATATATACTTTATAAAGTAAAGATTTTAATAAGGAAGGATATAATTTCCTTTAAGATTAATATAATTTTTAATAGACCCCTTAAGTAACTTTCCTTAATTTATACTTATAAGGTTAAGCTTATATATATAGATTATATAGGTAGGATGGAATCTACCTGAAAATAAGTAGTAAATTTATAACTCTTATATATTCAGGACTATTAAGATTCCTTGGCGCTAAATATTGAAATTTCCCTCCCCCTATTTTATATGTGAATCTATATAAAATATAGTAACTCTAATTTTGTTAGCAGAGTAAGTACGGTATAAGGCTAAGAATATATCTATAATATATAGGTTTTGCGTATGGCTTCAAATTTTAACCGATAAGTACGTAATAAGCTAATAAAATTGGAGTTGCTACATGTTATATGGATTCACATGCAAAATTGGGGGGGGGGGAAATTTCAGTGTTCGGCGCCAAGGAATCTCAATAGTCCTGAATACGCTAGATGAGATTTGTCGATGGGTTCGAGCAAGAAGCTACGTTCGGCAAGTCCATAGCAGATATAAGTAATGTTGTTCACCAAAGACCTTGGGTAGTACTTACGGCGGCGGTCGTCGACCGGGTTTTGTGCCTACGCTTTTACCTGAGTGGATAAGACTTGGTTATCTTGAAAGATGGGACTGCTAGAACGTAGTAAGTGTACGACGTAGTACGATTGAGGTGTAGTGCAGTGCCACTTGGATTCATGTCGGCCATCAGGCAGGCAATCGAATATCTGCTCCCATGGATGTGCCTTAGGTAGTACTTATGGAATCTTACACCCTCAGCACTGGACACAAAGTAAAGCTCAGAGCCTTGTCTCGAGAAGGGGGCCATTACATTGAGTGAATAGAAGCCATGTGCTCTGTTGAATTGATGAGATGGCCTTCACCAATGGTATTGCCCGTTCGTGAGATGCTCAAGTACCTACTCGGGGGGAGACTTTCATTGAGAGTCCTTTTTCTGGTGGCAATAACATCAACACAAGGTATGGTGGGGAGCTCGTAGGCGAGGGTGGTTGACGTATTGAGGCTTTTGATTAGGAGGTCTCTGTAGGGGATTTTGTATGAGATAACAAGGAGAGGTGGACGGGGAATATTTGTCTTTGGATGTTTGCAATCAGGGTTCCAGGCAGTATGGAGTGTATTGAGGTCTGTAGTCCTTACAAGAACTGACAGCACCATGATTCGACTCAACATCTTTCACCGGGATAATCGATCTGCTGTGACAACCCCCGATCGGTTGTCAGATGTACTGGATATATATGACTCGCTAGATGAAACGTCTCGTCCTGGGTCAGTTGATGGTATGATATCGTGACAAGTCCAGACTCAAGCAGAGCAGTTGTCTGCACAATTAGATTTTCCCAGGTGTCATGGACAAGAAGGATGCAAGAATTCCAAGATGGCGTCAAAGTCGCTCCATATGCCGCAACGTATGTTAGAAGTTCTTGTGAATGCCCATTTTGATGCCTTCACTTTGCAGCTTCAAGTTTATACAAGGTATGTCCAGCTTGAATCCGCCAGATCACTCTGGACTTGAGGACCCAATGTAGACCCCTATTTTTCGAAGAGAAGCCGAACCAACAAGCATGAATGATACAGTAAAGGATGTAAGGAGGTGGTATAGCGAGAAACTCAATTTGAAATTAGCTTATGCGATGTTTTGTATGTAGTAAATGGATCAAGATGAGAGGGAATTTCGTGGTTCTTGAGATCAGAAGATTATTTGTAGTTGCATTCGGTTATGATGAGACTCTTTCTTGATTGATTGCTTAGATTGTGGTGCTGTCTTTGTAGATACTCAATCGCGCGAAGGCAATATGTTATGCCGAGATTTAGGCTCTCCCGGGCCTTAACAAGCTGAAGGTAGATTATGAAGGTGGCCTGGAGTTTGCTGACAATTTTTTCTAGGCTGTGATCCAGCTTCCAGCTTCTACTTCTGTAGATGATGTGACGGTGTTTATGAACTTCATGAGATGTTAAAATCTTGAACGGGTGATATGTAAGATTTGTAGAATTCCTACCGCAACAGGTCAAGAAGAAGCCAATGACAGTGGCGTGCTCGAGCACTCGGAGAAACAAGTTCGGGAAGGTATAAGAGAAATCACCAATGGTGATGCGGAGATGCAGGTCTCGACGCTTCTATCGGGGATGCTCGAACGAAATACTTGATACTTGCCTTCATAACGGCTATGATAAGGAAAAAATAGATATAATCAGTTGGCACAGAACGATCTAGAATCGATTGCACCACATTGGAGTTCCTCATTGAGGTTACTCAAACCTCGGCCGATGGTGCCCATGGTGGCAATTGATAGGCAAATTCTACACTATATCTCCATCCATAAACGACCTATCGAGCTCTTCTCGTCACCATGGACGTGGACGTGAACTGTGCAGAATTGTGGTAAACGCCGCACCACTACCAGCAAGAATCTCACACCTCCATCGAAAAGCGTAGCATGCGATACTAATGCTTCATGAATAGAGAAAGCAGATCCATCACGTCATAGATTCTATAAACAACACATCTCAGCGGCAAGAACCAAAAAGCATGGCAAAGCACGAGGTCTCAAGGTCCCTGTCGTGCCAGGATGCTGGGACGATTGACAGGATTCAAAGGCTTGAGAAAGAGCTTGCACGGCAATCAAGTCCAACGAGAGCGCAGCGGCAATTGGACGGGGAGGACGAAGCTGGGAAGGAGTGTGCGGGTGGGACGGCGGGGGCAGAAGAAGAGGTTGGAACACCGATAATTAGGAAGGAGAAAGGTGGTGTTTGGGGGATGTGGAGAATATTTGGCTGTGGGGGCTCGAGAAAGAAGGAATGAGAATAGCGTGTGTAGAAGCGCGCTTGGGGGTGGGTTTTCCGTTGGACTGGCGATATGTCAATGAAAATCTGTTGGAGGCCGTTCGGGCTACTAGTGTAATTGTCGAGCTTGGAGGTTTCAGCAGGAGGTACGAGCGTGGGTGGTGTAGACTGCGAGTACGGCGGAGATGTTGTGTATACATACACCATGCAACGCGACATAGATGAAGTCCTTCATTTCAACATCCACCGTCTCCTCAAGGATGTCAGCAATGGCTTTGAAATAACCAGTATCGCAGTTGATATGCTTACAGTGCGGACCTACCATACTGCGGTCTAGTACCGTCTACCACTCTTCCAAATTCCTGGAGGAACGCAGAACCTGGCAGCATAGAATAATGTGGTGGCAGAAGCTTTGTGGCATCTTGCATGTGAATTGAAAGTTGCGTTCATTTATGTGCTTGAGCTCCCCCATTTTCCTGATATCTCTTGGTAGCCCTTCACATGGATTATGCTTGCGACTTGGATTGTAATTGAAGTCGACAGGTAACGGCTTGAAATCCGAAAGTCCCTTCAGTGGAGCCAATATGTCGCCTTCAAGGAGAAGTTCTGATCCTCGCTGACAGCCTGCTTTAATGAGGCAAGGGACTCCGCGGACTCAATGGGAAGCATAGTACCATTGCTATCTGAGTTTAAAGGAAGGGCATTCGGATTATAGCCGCTATTATAGGCCATGGCAGAAGAGTATAATCAAGGCAAAGTGCAGAAGATTAGAGAGGATAGGTGACAGGGAGCTCCACAGGTACGGTAATTTTATGAAGGAGCCGTAATGGCAGGTTGGGCCAGCTTGCGCCACCAAACGAGGCGCGTTGACTGGCTTCCACTTCATCCCACCATCCTCTGCGTCGTTTCACCCGGCGTACAATCAATCTAATCATGCTGGCGCCTCTCCTGTCTAGTCTTGGCATCTGGCAAGATGGAATTCCGGATGACGAATGAGGGAGGGCAGTGACCATAAGGGGACGAGTCGGTGTAAAAATGCCGTTTCGGTCATAGATTCCTTCAACCAGCAGTCGCTCCAATGCTCCGCCTGAAAACCTTGCTTGAAGGACACAACTAGTGATGAAGGTGCCTCAATTGGTAGCCCGAATTTGTGGCACAATGCCTTAACAGGTTCCATAAGCTTCCCAAGTATCAGTGTCTTAGACCGTGTTTCTCTTCTAGCATCCGTGAGGCCAGCGCCATACGGGTTTCATTCGTCACATGGACGTATCAAGGATACGTGCTATGCTCATGATATCACTTGCTTGAGCACTATTGCCAGCTCTGAGTTCACCATATCGCCTCCTGGGTTGTAGCTGTGGAAGATCCTATACAGGATCGCGGGTTATCTTTCTGGCAGCTCTCCTTCTTTATCCACCCGCAGGTACTCTTCGCAGAAGAGATCATTGTTCCCACAACTGAGAATCGTTCTCGCTGTTGTCCTCTTGTGAGATATTCTAACTTGAGATGAATATTCCGTCAGGTGCCCTCCTTCAAATGTGTTTTCCACCTCTTAAAGTTTCGGATCCTTGTCTTCGTGTCGTACAGTGATCTGGGAAACAAGTGGGTATGCTGCGGGTCAAGTAGGAGGTCACAAGCTATCAGCAGTTGTTGCGGTGGGATCTGCATCACGGCCGATTAGCAATCTTGCCTGTACGAAATGTGCTATATCTTGCCCAGAGGGATGCGAAGCAGGTCAAAGGTCACGAAGAGCGCACGGTGAATGCTTTGCTTCACGGTGGTAGCCTCAGTACTCATACTTGCCTCAGTACCTCAGACGTGTGTGCTAAGCCCCTATCGGGTTAGCGCCTACTAACTGCGCAGTCGGGCGGTACCTAATACGTCTGAGTGTAAACTTCTATTTCTTTATAAACTACTTTTTATTAACAGCATATTAATAATATTAATATTATATACTACGGGGTATATACGAAGTAAGGTCTATATATTAAGAATCCTAATTATACGGGATATAAGCTAATAGTATATATATATTCATTATACCCTGTCTTACTTTATAACTACTTCTATTAAAATAGCTATAGTACTAAGTTTACTTATATAAATAGTATTACTTATAAAATAATATTACTTTAATATCTTAAATAGCCTATGTAATATATTAAGATTAAAAAACTAGAGTAAGGGTATTACTATTATTACTAGCTAGCTACTAGGATTTTTAGAAATTTAGAAGTTAATAGATAATAATAGCGTTATAAATAGGTTATTATAATTAGATTAAGTTAAAAGTAGACTTTTTAGAATTAAAAGAAGTAAGAGTATAATTAGATATTAATATAGCTAGTTATTTAATAATATCATTCTATATAGAATAGTTATAAAGTTAAATATTAATAGATCTTATTAATAAGCTAAAAATCTTATAAGTATATTAATTAAAAATATAATATCTAATAAAATTATAAATATTTATACTTAGATATATTATCCTTATACTATATAGTTAGCCTTACTAACCTGAAGGGGTTTAGCGGCTAGCTTACTAGCTAATAGTATATCTAAGATATTAAGGTAAACTTATACTCTCTTCCTAAGGCGGCTTACTAATATATCGCTAGCTAATTAGGTATATATATTATAACGTAGCCTCTCCTCTATAAAGTATAAGGTTAAAATAATAGATTTTAGCTAGTTAGGCAAATCTTTATATATAAATCCTATAGTATAAATAGGCTAAATCTTAATATATATCTTTATCTATATACTATTATCTATTATAACTATCTAAGTATCTAATTACAAGTTTATTAGACCTTTCAGGTATACTCTTTTAGCTTATAAACTCTATTTTCTAATTAAATCTCTTATTAATATATAGTATTCTAATCTAGACTTGTATCCTTATAACCTTAAATTTATCCTACCTCCCTATAAAAGATTCCTAGGCGAAACCTCTTAAAATAACTAATAGCTATTTATTATAAGTATTAGTTTAGTAGGTATATTAAACTAAGTAAGAAGGCTTAAGCGCTAAGTAAAGCTAGGTAATTAAGTTATTACTTAAGAAGCTTAAGGAGCTTAAGGATTAAGCCTCTTAAGCTAGTTAAGTTAACTAATCTTAATATAAATTCCTTTATTTATATAATAATATTACTTTTATAATATATAAAAACTTTATATTTAACTTATATTATCTCTTAAATATATAAATATTAATATTTAAGTATTAAATATTATTTAATATTAATTTAACTTAATAAAGCTTATATCTACTTTATCCTTAATACTTCTCTTTATAAAATTTAATTTAATTAATTAAGAGTTGGATCCTTAAAAGGTTTAAGGATTAAAAGAATCTTAATACTTTAAATATCTTTAAGATAAATATCTTAAGATAAAATCTTATCTTAAATAGATAAAGGACTTAATATCCTTTACTTAATAATAATAAAGATAATATTAAAGTTATTAAACTTAAAGTATTATAATAATAAAGATAAGCTTAAGGAATAATTTATATAATTTTAATTATATTTTAAGTTTAATAAATATATTATATAATTTAAATAATAATTAATATTTATTATAATATATATAAGAGGATAAGCTTAGAAGTAAGTTATACCTTTCCTTAAATAATTCTTAAAAGAATTAAATAAAAAAGAGAATAAAGATATTAAATAATAAATAAAAGGTTTTATATACTTTTATATTAAAATTTAATAAGTATTTAAACCTTTTAGTAAAAGTAATATAATAATATAAATTATTATATTAATTAAATTAATAAAAGTTAATTATAAAATATTTAATATAATTTTAATAATATTTTATTAAGATTAAGTAAGATAATAATATATTTATAATAATATATTAATAAGGATTAAGAGATAATATTAAAAATAAATTAATATATATTAAAATTTAAATTAATAACCTAGAAACTCTTATATTAATTATAATTAAGATTAATAATAACCTTTATAAAAGAATAAGAAAGTTATATTATAATAATAAAATTATAAGATTAAGATAGTTAAGATTTATTATAAGAGGCTTTAATAATAAATTTAAAATCTTAAAAAATCTTTATAAATTAATCTTTATAAACCTTAATATAATATAATATAAAAATAAGTTTAAGGATAAAAAGTAATAAAATAAGGATAAGAAAATAATAAATTATTATAATTATAATAAATTAGGCTATATTATTAAAAATTATAAATTAAAAAATATAATATAATAATTATAATTAAATATATTATAAAGAATATTAATTATAAGTAATAAACCTTTAAACATCGGCAATTCGGGAAGTCGGCCCTAGCGGCTCCAGTAGCCCGTGGGGAGAGACTTGTACTTAGACCAGCTCGTGCTAGCCCTAATAGGAAATTTATAAACATTACGTCATACATTACTAACAAAATAGCTATATAGGCTAGTTTTAAAGTTTAAGCTAAAACGGACTAAAACTCGCTAAGTTATTAGCTCCCGAACTTGAAAGTTTTAAAATCGAGAAAAAAAACTTTTAAGCTTAGGAGCTAGTAACTTAGCGAGTTTTAGTTTGTTTTAGCTTAAACTTTAAAATTAGCCTATTTAGTTATTCGATTAGTAATATATGACGTAATGTATCTTAATTTCCTATTAGGGCTAGCACGAGCTGGTCTAAGTACAAGTCTCTCCCCACGGGCTACTGGAGCCGCTAGGGCTGACTTCCCGAATTGCCGATGAAGGATTTATTTAATATAAAGTATAATAATAAAGAATGAAATAAAATTATAAAAGATTTACTTAATAAATTTAACTTATTAAAAGATAACCTTTAAAGGATTTAATAATAATATTTAAATTTAAAGTAAAAAGTTCTAATTAAAGAAAAGAATATTTATAAGATTAAAGGAAAGCTTTTAAAGATTTAAGAAAGATTATAAAAATTTAAAATAAATAAAAATAATCAGGTTTAAAAGGATTTACCTAAATAAAGATAAAAAATAAAAGAAGAAGATTTAAGTTAAAAAGATTTTAAGATTAATAATTAATTAATAAGATTCTTAAATAACTTTAAACCTTATATCTTTATATCCTAGGATTAAATTAATAATAACTTAAAGGAAAAGATAAAGTTAAAATCTTATTAAGAAAAGATTTTAAATAAATTATAAATTATAAATTATTATAATAATTTATATTACTTAAAATATAAGATTATATATTAGAGCGCTTATATAGATAATTATTATAAAATATGTTAAGTAGTTTAAACTTATAAGAGATAAATATTAATAATACTTATATATTAAAATCTTAATTAAAGGAATTATAATAAGATAAAATATACTTAATATCTTATAATAAAATAAGAATAGAAGTAATTCCTTAATTAAGATAAAGAATAATATAAGAATCTTTATATCTATTTTAAAAGGAATATTAATATAAAATAATATTTGATTAATTGATTATTTATACGCTTATTATAGTATTATTTATATTAATAAGGGTAGTCTTTTACGCTTAGGTACCTCTTCCTAGCAGGAAAGGTAGCGGAGCTACTATGTCCTATTATGGCGGGGCGTAGGAGAAACCTTCTATGGCTAAAAACTTCTACTTATTATCTCCTTTCCCTATAATGTTTTACTTCCTAGGTAACCTAGTAAGTCCTCTCTACTAGGATTATATTATTTAGCGCGTCTAGTCGGTAGTACTTATATAGCTCTTTAGCTACTTTCCTCTCTTTCCGCTTTATTTTTAGTGCCTTTATTGATTTCGGCGGTAGAACCGCCTCTCGAGGGAGTTTTATTCGCTCTAGTTAGAGCTTAGCGAGTTGGAATTATTCTAGGTAGCCTATCTTTATTAGCCAGCGGGCCGCCGTACGAATACCCCTTGGCCCGGTTAGTATCTTCCTAAAGTCGTAGGTTCCGGCCTCCCTAATTAGGTCTAGTCTCGACTCCCGTAGCTCTAGGCAGAAGAGGAGGATATACCTTACGTCCTGTTTCACTATAAAATAATATTATTTAATAAAATAATATATATATTTATATAATAAATATTAAAAGTATATATATTAAAAGA
>JAABUL010004102.1_pt1 | contig 20136 bp, 20 predicted proteins | sample 5559151 | NCBI WGS metagenome assembly JAABUL01 (sample SAMN10711876, study PRJNA513368) | rock metagenome | isolation source: Antarctica rocks | place: Antarctica: Victoria Land, Pudding Butte sud | reverse complement strand
ACCGTGTCTCCGGCGCGTGCCAGTTGCCGAGTCTCGCCAGCCTCATCGCGCCGCGCGCCGCGATCCTCATGCTGGGGGCATCCTGGCACACCGCCCCTGTTGCCCCGGCTTTTTGAGAAGATACGATATCGCCGCCTTGGCGCGGCTGCTCTTCTCACGGGTTGGGCGCCCCTATGTAGGGCCAGCCTACGCCTTCTCGTTCAACACCCCGCGGGGCATGTGCCCCGAGTGCGAAGGCATCGGCAGGACCGTTCAACCTGATCTGGAGAAGTTCCTTGACCGCGGCCAGTCCCTGAATGGCGGGGCGATCCTGCACCCGGAGTTCAAGGTCGGCAAGTGGATGGGGACGATGTACACACTCTCAGGCCTCTTCGACAACGATAAACCGATCAAGGACTACACCGACGAGGAGCTTCACGCCCTCTTGTACGGGGCGGACGTGAAAGTCTCCGGCGGCGGATTCGGCTCGAAATATGAGGGCCTCGTTGAACGCTTCACCCGCATGTACATCAAGAAGGACGCGGCGGCCATGTCCGCCCGCAACCGGGCGATCTTCGAACAGTTCACCACCGCACAGACGTGCCCGGTGTGCCACGGCGCCAGGCTCAACCAAGCCGCCCTGAATTGCAGGATTGACGGCCGGAACATCGCTGAACTCTCTGACTTGGACGCGACGGAACTGATCAAATTCTTGGAAGACGTCACCGATCCGGTCGCCGTGAAACTGGCCGCCAGACTCACCGAACGTGTGCGGCACCTCGTGGACATTGGGCTCGGGTATCTGAGCCTCAGCCGGGAAACCTCCACCCTGTCTGGCGGCGAGTCGCAGCGGGTGAAGATGATCCGCCACCTTGGGAACAGCCTGACCGAGATGTTGTACATCCTCGACGAACCCACCGTTGGGCTACATGCGCGCGATGTGGGCCGCCTCAACGGACTGCTGAAGAAGCTGCGCGACAAGGGCAATACCGTGCTGGTCGTCGAGCATGATCCAGCTGTCATGGCCGTCGCGGATCATGTCGTAGACATCGGCCCGAAGGCAGGGACGCACGGCGGTGAGGTGGTGTTTGAAGGGAGCTATGAGGCCCTCAAGAACGCTGACACGCTTACGGGGCGATTCCTGACGCAACACCTGCCGATCAAGCAGACGGTGCGGCAGCCGACGGGGTGGATGACCATCAAGAACGCCACCCTGCACAACCTGAAGAACGTCACGGTGGACATTCCCACCGGCGTCCTGACGGTCGTGACAGGCGTCGCCGGTTCCGGTAAAAGCACGCTGATCAACGATGTCTTCTTGACGCAGCGCCCGGACGCGCTTGTGATCGACCAGTCCCGCGTGACGGCCAATAGCCGCTCGGCTCCGGCCACCTATACCGGGATCATGGACGACATCCGGCAGGCGTTCGCCAAGGCCAACAAGGTCAGCGCCTCGCTCTTCAGTTTCAACTCGGCGGGCAGTTGCCCCGCCTGCAACGGTCTGGGCGTGGTGTACACCGATCTGGCGTTCATGGAGGGCATCGTCTCCACCTGTGAAGTGTGCGAGGGCAAACGTTTCAAGCCAGAGGTGCTGGCGTACCACCTGCGCGACAAGACCATCAGTGACGTGCTGGACATGACCGTGGAGGAAGCCCTGACCTTCTTCACCGAGAAGAAGGTCAGGGCCGTGCTGCAAGCCATGAACGACGTGGGGCTGGGGTACCTGAGATTGGGCCAGCCGCTCAGCACTATGTCGGGCGGCGAAGGGCAGCGCCTGAAGCTCGCCACCGAACTGCACAAACAGGGCAGCGTCTACGTGATGGACGAACCCACCACCGGGCTACACCTCTCAGACATCGGCCTGTTGATGGGCATCATTGACCGGCTGGTGGACGCCGGGAACACGGTCATCCTGATTGAGCATCATCTGGACGTGGTCCGGCAGGCCGACTGGATCATCGATCTTGGCCCAGAAGGGGGCAACGCCGGTGGCGCCGTGTTGTTTGAGGGGCCGCCGCAAGAATTGAAAAACTGTGAGCGGAGTATCACCGCGAGGTTCATGTGAAGGCGTCAAAGACGCGATCGGTACAACAGCAGCGGTCACCCCTAGCCGACTACTCGTCGCCCGCGACAGCCTCGTAGACCGCGGCTACGACGAACCCGTAGATCAGGTGCGGGATGAGGTCGGACGCCCACTCGGACGTGCTCCAACTCTTGGGGTCGCTCACGCCCGACACACCGAGGGGTACGTCACTGGCCGCCATCGCGAGTAGGCCAACGCCGACGCCCGTGAGTTGCGCCGGCGCGCCGTTTAGCGCTGGGCGCGCCGCCCCATAGACGGCGCCGATGCCCAACCCCGTCACGTAACCCAATAGAGCTCCTAGCCCACTCTTACGGTTCTGTACCGTCTCGTCGTCCGCGCCCCCTGCCGAGAGGGACAGGCCGACCTTATCGGCCAGGATGCCGGCGAGTTCGGCGGGGGCGGTGCTCGACGGGCGGCCACGCAGGGCCATATCTCCGTACGTAGCGATATTGAGAGCAGCCGTGCCGGCGGCGCCGGCGATGAGCCCTTTTATGATAGTGTTCAACGTGCGTCTCCTACCCTATTGTCCGTGTTGGGGCCCATTAATGATCGGGCGGCGGATACTCGCGACGCCCGTGTTCTCGGACAATGCACGAACCGTTCCCGCCCCGCTACGCGCCCCCCTTGTAGGGGTAGTGCTTACTCTTGTCTCCGTCGTCCCAATTCTCACGCAGACCCGCCGCCGTGCTAAAAGAACAGGCCGTTCTGATCGGTACCGAGCATAGCGAAAATCGTTTCGGAGGTCTCGGCGGGGTCAGAGATAAACATGAAGCCCGTCTCGGGGACCGTGATGCGCATAGCGATGCGCGCGGTGGCCAGCCGGAACTGCAGTCTGAACTTGTGCGTCGGGTCGCTTACTCCCATGAGGGCGCCATGCGCCTGCCAGCTCATGTCCAAGGTGATGCGCGCGGCGTAGGTGGGGAGAGTATCGGCGCCGAACTTGGGTTGGTCCTCGACGGGGAAGTCGCGCAAGCTAACGGAGGCGGACAGACCGTCGGGGCTCAGAGTCAGGCTTGAATCGGACATGGGGACGGTCCAGAAGAGCCCATTGTGGGCGATGCCGGGATTGATGTCGTGGATTTTCTGGGCGGGGCTGGGCGCGGTCAACGACCGCGGGTACAGATCGACTCATATGTGGACAAAGGAGCCAGTGTGGGTCGCGCCGTCCGCCGTGACGTACGCGCCGCGCAGGAAGCGCATATCCATGGTGGGGCCACCGAAGACGAGGGGCGCGCCGGTGTTGTCCCGCCCAGAGCCCATGATGTTCATCACGCCAGCCTGTCCGCGGAAGTTGTAGATGTTGGAGGGCTCAGCGAAGGGGACGGGGCCGAAGGTGTGCTGGCCATTCCCAGGGTTGATGTAGGGGATCGGCGTGGGCAGCGGCCGGTTCTGGTAGGGGCGGGGCGTCGCCGCGGCGGCGACCGACGCCCCGCCAGCCAGGGCGAGGTCCGGCAGCGCCACTCCCGCCGCGGTCAGGCCGGCCGTGGCCCCGAGCCCCGCGCGCAGCAGGCCGCACCGCGAGAAGTTCGAGTTCTCTCTTGTCCCATCACTGTCACGATCGTTTGGCATCTCTGTCTGTCCTCTTTTCACGTCGTACGGTTGCGGTGGCTAACCACTATGCCACGTCTGGCAATCGCGCACATTGCGTGTCAAACGGCCATAATACGGTTATACCGTCCATGGCCGCATGTGATCGCCTCCGTACGTGATCCCCTATGTAGGCGCCGCGCGCGACATGGGGGGAGGCACATATATTGCTTGCAATAGGATTGAAGGGGCAATACTTGCCGCCCCTACGGTATTGACATGATAGGTTGTTAGTGAGCAGTCGCCCTATCTATTAGTAGAGAGGGGTGGAGGAAAGCATATGTCACGCGAAGAGAATATGGCGACGCAGGAGCGTATGGCCGCAGCGGTGAACGGCGGGAATCTGGACGTCTTGAATGACGTCTTCACCCCCAACGTGGTCGACCACGACCCCGCCCCGGACCAGGGACCGGGACCACAAGGATTCATCCATTTTTTCGAGACCCTGCGGGGCGCCTTCCCCGATCTGCACGTCACGCCCGAGCACATGGTCGTCGACGACGACAACGTCGCTTTCGCCTACACGATCACCGGCACGCAGCAGGGCGACTTCCTCGGCGTCGCGCCGACGGGCAAGCGCATCAGCGCGCGCGGCATGCAGATCGGCCGCTTCGAGGGGGGCAAGATCGTCGAGCGATGGGGCAGTTCCGACGAACTCGGCATCCTACACCAGCTTGGCGTGTCTCCGGAACGGGTGGTCATTCATTAGCAAAAATCTAGGCGGAGCAGCGACAGGTGAGGGGCCGGCAGTGTAGCTGCCGGCCCCTCACCTGTCGCTGCTCCAACTCAGTCTCGCCACCTGCGCCGCGATACGGGGCAGGGGGAACCCACTACGTGTACGGTATCCAGCTCTCGGCCGAAGGAAGCTCGGAGCTAGGATCTTGTCCGCTGTCCCGATCACGACGACGAACAGCAGGCTTGAAAGCGCGCAGGGACTCGACCTCGCTGCGCCGGTACAGGCGCTGGCGCTTGAGGCCTTGGCGGTAGCTGCGCAGCACGCCGCGGCTCACGTACGCGTAGAGCGTGGCCGGCTTGACGCCGAGCAGGTCGCAAGCCTCCTCGGTCGTGTAGAACTCATATCCGTCGATCACCATCGCCATATCCACAGTATACGGTCATATCCGCCGCCATTCTCGCAATCAATGTAAATCAAGTATAGTATAGCTGTATAGAGTTATAGTGCGGACTCGACGCTGAGACCGCGCGTACAGAAAGGGGACTCACAATGAGCGCGACGGAGACACGGGAGACACAGGTACGCGGGCTGGAATCGGTGGTGGCCGCCGAAACGCGGCTGGGCGCCGTGGACGGCACGGCCGGAACATTGCACTACGCCGGCTATAGCATCGATGAGTTGGCGACCAGGGCTTCGTTCGAGGAGACACTCTACCTGCTCTTCTACGGTGAGTTGCCTGACGCGGCCCAGTTGGCGGGGCTGCGCGCCGAGCTCGGGACAGCGCAGGCCAACGAGGAGGCGCACGCCATCCTGCGCGGCCTCCCCGCGATGGGCGCGCCGATCGACGCGCTGCGTACGGCCGTCTCGGTCCTGGCGCAGGACGACCCAGGCGTGGAAGACACGAGCCCGGACAACGTGCGGCGCATCGGCATGCGCCTGACCGCGCTCATGCCCGTGGCGCTGGCCGCGAGTGAGCGCCGCGTCCAGGGACAGGAGCCCGTGGCGCCTGATCCCACGTTGGGGCACGCCGCCAACTTTCTCTATATGCTGCACGGCGCGCGGCCCAGCGCTGTCGCGGAACAGGCCATGAACACCTACCTGGTCCTACTGGCCGAGCACAGCCTCAACGCGTCCACTTTCGCCGCGCGCGTGGCCATCGGCGCGGGGGCCGACGCCTACGCCGCGCTCGTGGCCGCCATCGCCACGCTCAAGGGCGACGCCCACGGCGGGGCCAACCGCTGCGCTATGGAGATGCTGTGCGAGATTGGCAGCCCTGAGCGTGTCGCCAACTACATCGACGAGTCGCTGCGCACGCATCGGCGCGTCATGGGTATCGGCCACCGCATCTACAAGACGCGCGACCCGCGCGCCCGCGTGCTGGAGTCCCTGGCGCACGACCTCGCCGTGGAGAGCGGCGATCCCACGCCCTTCGACACCGCGCGCGAACTGGAGCGCGTCACCGCCGCGCACCCGCACTATGTCGAGCGCAAGCTCTACCCCAACGTCGAGTTTTTCTCCGCGCCCGTGTTGCACGGCCTGGGCATCCGCGCCGAAGCCATGCCGGCCGTCTTCGCCCTCAGCCGCGTCGCCGGCTGGACCGCGCACATCCTGGAGCAGCTTGCCGACAACCGCCTCATTCGCCCGCAGGCCCGCTACGTCGGGCCGGCGCCACGGTCCTTCCACCTAGTCGAAAGCCGGACGTAACAAGACTGGTGACACCCCACACGCCATGCCCGTGGTCGGGTACGCAGGGCTCGTGAATTCACGAGCCCTGCCCCTATATAACCGGCGCGTAGCCATCGCGTTAACTCGTCGGCGGCCGGCACACGACCGCATCGGCGGCCTTTATTTTGGTTAAAATAACCTGAATTGCTATCATAAAGGTAGATTTGACCAGAATAAGGGGGGGGCTGATGAGCGATAATGCGCCGGTGCGGGACGCGCCGGCCGCTATGACCGGCGATGTGACCGCGGGGGAGACGGAACGCGACTTCCTCGCACATTATGATCCACGCGCGTTCCCGTGCTTCGCCGTTACGGTCGACGTCGTCCTCGTCACGATCCATCAGGGGCGTCTGGCCGTGCTGCTGATCGAGCGGACCACGCATCCCAGTCGCGGCGCATGGACGCTACCGGGCGGCTTCGTCGGCGTGGCGGAGGACCTGCCTGACGCCGCGTGGCGCACGCTGGCGCGCGAGACGGGCGTGCGGACCTTGCCACCGGGGACACACCTCGAGCAAATAGCGACGTATGGCGGACCGGGACGCGACCCGCGCACGCGCGTGGTCTCGGCGGCATATCTAGCGCTCACGCCCGACATCGCGCTGCCCCGATCCGCCGCGCACGGTGGCCGCGCGCGCTTCTGGCCCGTAGCCGACCTGGCGGGGGACGACGCGCCGCCGCTCGCCTTCGACCACGCCACGATCGTGCATGACGGCGTGGAGCGGGCGCGGGCTAAGCTGGAGTACACGACGGTGGCCCTCTCTTTCGTCGAGGAACCCTTCACCCTCGCCGATCTGCGCCACGTCTATGAGACCGTGTGGGGCGCCGCGCTCGACCCGTCGAACTTCCGGCGCAAGGCGCTCGACACGCCCGACTTCGTGGTCCCGCTCGGCGACGCGGCGCGACGCGAGCAACGCGGAGGACGGGGCCGGCCCGGCGAATTGTATCGCAAGGGCATGGCGTATCGGCTCGACCGCGTGATCGCACGGCCACATGTCCCGTCTCATGTACCGTCACACATACCAGACGAACCCGCGGACGCGGAGCCGCATATGGGCCATAGCCGGAGAGGAGATGGACGATGACTATCACGGAGCGCTTTGGATACGCGCTTGGTACGCTGCTATCGCTCGTCCTGATCGTCGGGTCACTCCTACATCGCTTACCGCTCGACATCACCGAAGTGCTGGGCTTCGTCTCGGGCGCGTGGGGCGTCTGGCTGACCGTCAAGGAGAACGTCTGGAACTGGCCCATCGGCATCGCCAATAGCGCGTTCTTCCTCGTTCTGTTCGTCCAAGGGCGTCTGTTCGCCGACTCCGGCCTGCAGGTCGTCTACATTGTCCTCGGCGTGCTCGGTTGGTATTGGTGGCTGCGCGGGGGCGCGCACAAGACCGCGCTGCCCATCGCCCGTACCGGTCCGCGCCATGCCGCCGTCCTGGCGGCCATCATCGTCGCGGCGACCGTGGTCTTGACGGCCGGGCTCACGCGCGTCGACGACGCCGCGCCGTTCTGGGACGCGCTGACTACGGCGCTGAGCCTTGGAGCCCAGTACCTGTTGACCCGCAAGCTGATCGAGAACTGGCTGCTGTGGATAAGCGCCGATGTCATCTACGTCGCGCTCTACGCGTACAAAGGCTTCTACTTAACCTCGATCCTCTACGCCATTTTCTTGGCCATGTGCGTCGCGGGCCTCGTTCAGTGGCGGGCGTCTCTGCGGGTAACGTCCGGTATGGCGGCTGATATGCGCACGGACAAGCCGGGTGTGGCATTGCCGGATATGGAGGCGCGCCGTGCCTGACGCCCCTTTCAAAACCGGTTTGGTCATCGGCAAGTTCTATCCGCCCCACCGCGGCCACTCCTACCTCATCGACGTAGCGCGGTCCCACGCAGCCCACGTCACGGTCATCGTCTGCGACGCGGCGGGCCAGACGATCCCCGGCCGCTTGCGGGCGCGCTGGCTGCGCGAGGCGCACCCCGACGTGGAGGTGCGGCGCATCGACGATATCTACCCGCCCGATGACTCGCGGATTTGGGCCGAACAGACATTGTGCTGGCTCGGTTACGCGCCCGACGCCGTTTTCACGTCCGAGGACTACGGGGATGTGTACGCCGCGCTGATGGCCTCCACGCATGTGAAGGTCGATCGGGCGCGCCTCATCGTGCCCTGCTCCGGCACGAGTATCCGCGCCGATCCACTGGCTTGGTGGGAGTACATCGCGCCGCCCGTACGCGCGTACTACTGCCGGCGCGTGTGCGTGGTGGGGGCCGAATCGAGCGGCACGACGACGCTCGCGGCGGCGTTGGCCGCCCACTACGACACGGTGTGGGTACCAGAGTACGGGCGGGAGTATGCGGAGGCCAAAATGCGGCGGCCGGACACGGCGCAGTGGCGCAGCGAGGAATTCGTCCACATCGCGCGCGAGCAATGCCGGCGTGAAGACGAGGCGGCCCGGCAGGCTAATCGACTATTGATCTGCGACACCGACGCGTTTGCCACGGCGCTGTGGCACGAGCGCTACCTGGGAGATCCGTCGCCCGCGGTAGACGCGGTCGCAGCGACGCATCGCCCCGACCTGTACATCCTCACCGACGTCGATATCCCCTTTGTCCAGGACGGGACACGCGACGGCGAACACGTACGGACCTGGATGCATCATCGTTTTATCGAGGAGTTGACGGCGCGGGAGCGCCCCTACATCGTCGTGTCGGGATCGCACGCCGCGCGTCTGCGCGCGGCTACCGCGGCGAACGACCGCGTCCTCACGCGCCCCGGCGGCTATGCCGCGACGGAAGGACGTGGGGACGCTCGTAGCAGCGCGACGAACACGCGGCCCATCAACGCGCCGTAGAGGCTGCCAAGCACGGCAGCGTCGACGCGCCACATCGGCCACCACGCGCCTGTACCGAATGCGGCAGGGCCTATCATCCTGGCAATGGAGGCGGTGATTAGGACGCCCACAAAGGCGACGGCCAGCCAGCCAATGGCACTGGCGATGACCCACCAACCCGCACGCCGGACGTGCTGTCGCAGCACCAGCCATTGGGCTACGCCCAGCACTAGCCCTTCCAAAAGCCCTCCGCTTTCATATTTGAGCCAGATGTTGCGCGGATCCTGGGTCTCGTACGCGACGATCGTCACAACGACAATCAAAACTACTCCGATGATGGTTGCCGGAGCCCACCACCCCGCACGGGGCATATAACGTCGCACGATCAACCACTGAGCCAGCCCCAGCGCCAGGCCTTGGACAACGAGCGGTGGGACCGCATCGGGCGGATACACGCGAGGCAGCGGGCTGGCTTGTAGCAATGCGCCCAAGGGCGAAGATAGTCCCCATCCTAGCGCGCCCGCGACGGCCCACCATAGCCACACGGATCGGCCTCGCTCCTCGACAACCATGATCGCTCCTTCTCTGTTAAAGGCGGCCACATGCTCGCCCGCGACGTTGGCGGCCAAGTCGCGCAGGATTGGCCCCCACAGCAGCAGCACGCCCCACACGCCCGCCCTGTGGTAGGCGTCGAGGCAGGCGTCCCGGAACACCCGCGCCATGTCGCGGCCGTAGGCGCGCCGGAATGCGGGGGGATAGGCGCGCAGGCAAGCCCGATAGACGCGCGCGGAGAGGGCAACGGCGCGCGGTTGGCGTGGCGCCATCATAAGCCTCCCGCGGGCGTGACCGCGTTCGTCGCGCGCGGCAGCGGCCCGCTACGCGCGATGGAGACAAGGCGCTCCAGGCGCGCCACCTCGGCTTGCGCCACACGCCGGCCCCAGTCAGTCAGCCGGTAGTAGCGCCGCCGCTCGTCGTCGAGCGCCGGGTCGGGCCGCTCGTCCGACTCGACGATCAGCCCGTTCGCCAGCATCGCTTTAATGGAGCGATAGAGTGTCCCCGGACCCAGCCGCACCGCGCCATCGGTATAGTGGGCCACGGCCTGCATGATGCCGTAGCCGTGCCGCTCCTGTCCGGCCAGGGCCAGCAGGATGTGGAACACGGCGGGCGTCAACGGCAAGAGTTCAGTAGGGTCCTGTTCGCTGCCTGGCATAGCATCTCCTTGTATAACACAGCTTGTACAACACAACGCGCTTAATCTACGGTGGATATAGCCCTACTGGATATATTAAGCGGGAATGGATGTGTTGTCAAGCGCCGCGAACGAGGCGCGCTATGCGCGACTGATACTGCCGAGGCCTCAACTATAGAGGAGGTCGACGATGATCCAAGCCTTTGGTTACGACGTGGTATCGGACCCATCGCGCTGTTCGCGCAGGCGCCGTACCATCTCTTCGAGCGCCGCGCGCTCACGCGCCGCCTCGGCCAGCTGTTGCTCCAGCAACGCCCGCGCCCGCGCCTCCTCGTGCATGCGCTGCTCCAGCGCCCGCGCCTCCTCGTGCATGCGCTGCTCCAGCGCCCGCGCGTGCCGCCGCACGGCCCCCGACGGCTCCAGTATCACACCATCGCGGTCACGCACGCCTACATACGGGTGTCCCGGCCGGAACGACACATCCAACACCCGGCTGTGCCACCACCCATCGTCATCGGGTCGCCAGGGCACGTAAGTCGCCCCGTCCAGACGCCAGGCCAGCAAGGGGGCGACGAGCAGGTCGCCGTCGGGGTCGAAGACCACATACTCCGGCACGCCTATCGCCGCGTAGGCCGCGCGCTTGTCGCCCTGGTCGTTCCCCTTCGTCGAGTCACTAGCTATCTCGGCGATGAACAACGGCGCCCCAACCCGATCGAGACGCAGCGATGCGACGCGGCCGCGCGGCAGCGGTTGCCGCAGCACCATCACGTCGGGCTTGGGATCGTAGTTGGTTCCATTCTCGTGTTGCAAGCCGATTAGCGTGATCTCCTCGCAGATTCCCCAGGGCGCGCCGCGCCGGTCGGCGATATCGCGCAGCATATCGGTCAGCTGATCCCGTGCATCCTGATGCCACTGCGTCCCCACAACGCTCTCCTCCGTATCGCTGGGCAGCGTATTGGGGACGCGGTACGTCGTGGCCCACGTCGCTGTCTGTACCATTGTCTCGCGTCCTCCGTGTTCTCTTCGCTCACCCCAATGATATAGGTGTATGTCATATATCGCCGCACGCCATGGCTGCCCTTTAGCCATGGGATGATAGTGGAAACGTGGTGTTTAGCCGGCGGCGATGCCCTCGACGTTGCCGGGCTCGGTCATGGCGACCGGGTCGAGGATACGATCGAGTTCCTCGGCGGAGAGGCTTGTCTTGCGCAGGGAGACCTCGTGGATCGTTTCGCCCGTGCGCGACGCCTCCTTGGCGATGTCGGCCGCGGCGTCGTAGCCGATCTTGGGGGCCAGCGCCGTGCAGATAGCCAACCCGCGCTCGACCATTTGCGGTCCCTTCTCGGTCGCCTGCAAGCCAGACACGCACTGGTTGACGAAGTTGTCCACGCCCGCGGCCAGCAGGTCGATCGACTGCTGCAGGTTGTACTGCACGACCGGCATCATCACGTTGATCTCGAAGTTGCCGGACTGGCCGCCCAGTGTGATCGTCACGTTATTGCCGATCACCTGCGCGCAGATCATGCACAGCGACTCAGGGATGACCGGGTTGACCTTACCGGGCATGATCGAGGAGCCAGGCTGCACTTCGGGCAGCGCGATCTCACCAATGCCCGCGCGCGGACCCGAACCGAGCCAGCGAATGTCGTTGGCGATCTTCATCAGGCTCACCGCGACGGTGTTGAGCGCGCCGCTCGCGTCGACGCAGTTGTCGAGCGTACTCTGGGCCTGGAAGTGCGCATCGGTCTCATGGATGTCGATGCCGCCGTTCATCGCGCTGAGTTTGGCGCAGACACGCTGGGCGAACTCGGGATGCGTATTCACGCCGGTGCCCACGGCGGTCCCGCCGAGCGCCACCTCGCCCAGTTCCCGCTCGGCCGCCTGCACGCGGGCGACGCCGCGCTTGACCTGGTCGGCGTAGCCCTCGAACTCCTGGCCGAGGCGGATCGGCGTGGCGTCCTGCAGGTGCGTGCGGCCGGTCTTGACCACACCCATGAACTCCTGGGCCTTCTGGCGTAGCGCGCCATCAAGCTTCTGGAGGGCGGGCACGAGTTCGCCGTGCAGGCCGAGCAGCGCGGCGAGGTGGATCGCGGTGGGGATGACGTCGTTGGAGGACTGCCCTTTGTTGACGTGGTCGTTGGGGTGGACCGGCTTCTTGTCGCCACGCTGGCCGCCCATCAGTTCATTGGCGCGATTGGAGATGACCTCGTTGGCGTTCATGTTGGTCGAGGTGCCCGAGCCGGTCTGGTAGATATCGACCACGAACTGGTCGTCATACTTGCCGTCGACGACCTCTTGGGCCGCGCGCACGATGGCGTCGCCGACCGAGGGGTCGAGCAGGCCAAGGTCCATGTTGACCTGCGCCGCGGCGAGCTTGATCTGGCCGAGCGCCTTGATAAAGGAGCGGCCGAAGCGCGCCTGGCTGATCGGGAAGTTTTGTACCGCGCGCATCGTCTGGCCGCCGTAATAGGCGTCATTGGGAACCTCGACCGGGCCCATCGAGTCCTTTTCAATACGATAGTTCGGCCGCGCCTGGGTCTGCGTCACTGTTTGCACTCCTTTGTACGTGTCGTTAGCTCCGAGCTCTGAGCTATCAGTTCCAGTGTTTCGGGGACTAACACCACCGTTCATTGTACACCTCTATCCGCTGGTACGTGTATTGCGTTACTACAAAAAACCGCGCAGCGCGCGGCGCCAGGTAGCGCCGCTGTTGTATCCTGTATAAGGGGTCCCTGTATCGCGGTCTATGCGCGGTCCACGCTCTCACACCTTTTGAAAGTGGCAGTATTCATGAACGCTCCCCAAACGCAACCCCCGCCGCGCGCGAACGCGATGGACCGCCTTGGCCTGAACCGCCTGCTACAGGTCTTCCTGACCATCATCGCGGGTGCCGTGGTGGCCGTGATCGCCTGGACGATCATCGTGCGCTTCTCGCACATCATCATCCTGCTGATCGCCAGCTTCATCCTCGCCTACCTGATCGCTCCGCTGGTCAACCATTTGGAAAAACTTCGCGTCCCGCGCCTCCTCGCAGCGATACTCGTCTACCTGGTCATTTTCGGCGTTATCGGCTTCGGAGCCGCCCTGCTGGCAGGACCCCTAGTGACGCAGATACATCAGGCCATCACGAGCCTGCCAACGTATTTCAATCCGAACGGTAAGCCGAGCGGCATCGAGCGCTACCTCGCGCAGCACGGTGTCGACACCAAAGGCCTGCGTCAGCAAGCCATCCAGGCGGCGCGCGGGGCGAGCGGCGCCATCCTCAGCAACCTCGGCAACACGTTCGGGATCGTGGCCGGGACGATCGCTTTCATCACCGACGTGTTGCTCATCCTGGTCATCACCTTCTACTTCGTGCTCGACGGACACGCTATGCGCAATCGCGCCGTGCGCCTGCTCCCCGAGTCGTACCGAGGCCGCTGGTTTTTCGTCGAGGCGGCGCTGAACACGGTCCTGGGCGGCTATCTCCGCGGGCAGGTCATCGTCGCGGCCACGGTCGGGACGGCCGCGGGCGTCGGCTGCTTCTTTATCGGCGTGCAGTTCCCGATCGTCATCGGTCTGCTAGCGTTCCTGTTCGAGTTCATCCCCATGCTCGGCCCCGTGCTCGGCATGATACCGGCCGTCGTCATCTCGTTGTTCCAGGCGCCGACGCCGGTGGTGGTGGTGATCATCTACTTCATCGTGCTGCAACAGGTCGAGTCCAATTTGATCGTGCCGCGCATCAGCGGGCACGCCGTGGGGTTGCACCCGCTGGCCGCGCTGCTGGCCCTGATCGCGGGGCTCGACCTTGGCGGCATTGGCGGCGCGCTACTCGCGGTGCCGGCCGTCGGCGTGCTTTACGTGCTGGTCTCCGCCCTCTACAGCGACGCCAGGGGGCAGTCGCGCATGCTGGTTAACCAACAACCGCCGCGCCGCCGCCCCTATGACTTCCTGGCGCGTCAAATCACGCAGCGGCGCGGCCGGGGCCCGGTTCCGCCACAAGTCGTCGCGGCCGCGCAAGCGCAAGAGTCGGAGCAAGCGCCCGTCGCCAACGAACGCCTGGCCTCGATCCAACAAGAGAGTGAGCACTTACAGGAACAATTCGAAGCCGATCAGGTAGAGCAGGACGCCGCCGAGGTGGCCGCGCCGAACGTGCCCCCGCACGAGCGGCAGGCCCCCAATGACGCGAAAACGCCGCCCGTGAATGTGGGAGGATAACCTCCCTCATCCCCGCCCCATGGCTAACTAGACCCTCGGCTGTGGCCGAGGGTCCAGCGCACACTCTCTGTACGTGAGAGAGATAGCGTTAGGAGATGACAGCATGAGTGCGCAACGCCGCCTTGGTTTCTTGCTCGACGTCGACAACACCCTGCTCGACAACGACGCCCTGAAAGACTATCTCTCGACGCACCTGCGCCAGACGCTCGGCGAGCAGGGCGCCGCGACGTTCTGGGACCTGTACGAGGACGTGCGCCGCCAACGCGACGTGGTCGACCTGCCGCTCACCGTCGAGCGTTACGTCCACCAAAGCGGGGACGCCGCGGCGGGGACCGCGCTACGCCGCGTCCTCGACACGATCCCCTTCGACCGCTTCGTCTACCCGCACGCTCTCGAGACACTACGCTACCTCAAGACGCTCGGCATGACGACGATCCTCTCCGACGGAGACAGCGTCTTCCAGGCCCGCAAGATCGAGCGCTCCGGCCTCGCCGCGGCGGTTGACAACCATGTACTGATCTATGTACATAAGGAAGACCACCTGGATGAGGTTGCCCGTGCCCAGCCCGCCGACCACACCGTGCTCGTCGACGACAAGGCGCGCATCCTCGCCAACGTCAAACGCATCCTTGGTGAGCGCGTCACCACGGTACATGTGCTGCAGGGCCACTACGCGTACGAAGCCGCGCCGGACGGCTTCACGTCCGACATTGAGGTACAGGACATCGGCGACCTGCGCGGCATGGACGCCGATCGGTTCAGTCGGAAGTCGTGAGTCGTGAGTCGTGAGTCGGATCGGGTAAACAGACTACGCATGGGGCGAACAATCGCTTAACGAACGCTCGTGGCGTATTACGCTCGACTATCGACTATCGACTATCGACTATCGACTATCGACTATCGACTTCCGACTTCCGACTTCCGACTTCCGACTAACCAGGTATACTACCCGACATGACCGCCCCGTCCATCACCCCGTTGCCGCGCCAGGTTGTGCTCGTCGGTAACCCGAACTCAGGGCATGTCAAAGACGGCATGACGCGCACGCGCGCGGCTATCGTGCGCGAGGGCCTACAGATTCTTGAGACCGTGCGCTTGCACGAGTTGGAGCGACTGCGCTCCTGGGTGAACCGCCCCGAGGGCGAGCGCCCACTCATCGTCGCGGTCGGCGGCGACGGCACTGTGGGCTGCGTGTGCGGCTACGTGGCCGGCACAGGAGCCGTCCTCGGCATCGTGCCGCTCGGGACCTCGAACGACATCGCGCGCTCTTTCGACATTCCCATGCGCATCGAGGACGCCGTGCACCTGTTCACCACGGGTAAGATCGCCACGGCCGACCTGGGACGCTTCGCCACGGAGGACGGCGAGGAGCGCTATTTCGCGCACGCCGCCGCGATGGGCGTCGACGTGGCTTTCGCCAAACTGGCTACGCGGGGCGCGTGGCGCAAGCGCCTGGGACGTTTTACCTATCTCGTGGCCGGCTTGATCGCGCTGCGCGACCGCGCGCCCTTCACCTGTGAGCTCCGACTGGACGGTCCTGCCAATAGGACGGTCAAGATGTGTTTGATCCACCTCTCGGTTATCGACGCGCCCATCTTCGGCGGACGGCTCGGGTTGCGCCTAGGTGGGTCGAGCGTGGACGACCGGCGGCTTGACGTGCTGGCGATCGAAGACGCGCCCCTCTACCGCCTGCTGCTCATGATGCTGCCCGTCCTGTTCATGAAAAGGCCGCATGTCGGCGGCGTGCGCGTGTATCATGTGCAGCGGCTGCACGTCCACGTCGACCACCCGCTCGACGTCAGTCTCGACGGAGAGATAGCGGGGCGCCTGCCCAGCGACTTCGTGCTGGCTCCCGAGGCGCTGCGCGTCGTGACCGGGCGCGGGTTCGAGGACGTGGACGATGAGTCGTGAGTCGTGAGTCGTGAGTCGTGAGTCGTGAGTCGTGAGTCGTGAGTCGTCAGAGGGGTAACACTGTTGATGAGAACGTAGTCTATGGAGGGATAGGGCGTATTGCGTCCTTGAACTGACGACTCACGACTCACGACTCACGACTGTCTCGTGCACCAACGCCATCAGCGCCTCGGGGTCGAGCGGTTTGGGGATATAGGCCGCGATGTGCCGCATGGCCGCGTGCGCGGCCTCGTCCTGCGGGCGGCGCGCCGAGACGACGATGATTGGGATGTCGCGTGTCTCCTCGTCGTCCTTGATGCGGCTGATCATCGCCCAGCCGTCAAGCTTAGGTAGAGAGAGGTCGACCAGGATCAGGTCGGGGCGTTCGCGGCGCGCCAACTCCGCGCCCTTCTCGCCGTTTTCCGCCTCCAGCACGGTAAACCCGCTGAAAGTCAAATTGAGCTTGAAGATCTTCATGTGCAGCGGGTTATCCTCGGTCACGAGGACCGTCCGCGCCGCCCCCGCGCCGCTAGGCCGCGCCATAGTCCACGCTCCCAGTCGCGCGCTCCTCGACGACGACCAGGTCGCCAGCCGTCGTCCCCGTGCGCGCGGCCATCCCGGCCGGCAGTTCGATGACGCTCTTGCCACCGCGTACGATGGGGCCAAAACGCCATGGTTTGATGCCCACGAGTACTTTGAGCACGCGCCCCTCGCGGTCCAGATGCAGTACGTCGAGTGGGATCGCCATGAAGAACATGTGGATGGAGCCGCACGGCTTGATGACCAGCCCGTAGCCCTCGGGCAGACTTTTGCGCCCGATCAGCCCTTTCCCGCGCGCCCAAAATGACGCCGCGACCTCCACACGGTCCGCGATGGTCGTGCCACGCGACTGATTGATGACGCGTAGCCCTAGCTTAGAAGGCATTGTTTCCCCTTAAAATAGCCGCTTTCTGCCCCACTGTACTCAATCTCGCCGTCACTTTCCATAGCCCAGGTGGAGTGAGAGTGCGATTCACAACGCGTAAAAGTTCGGCGCAACTACTTCATCGTCTGTGGGGACAGCGCGCCGTCAGGGGGATGACGTGTGGTCGCTGACATGACGGGACGCACCGTCGCTCCCTCCAGGCCATGGGTCATCGCGCCTGGTCGTCAGGCAGCGCACGGCGCCTCGGATGCGTGGCCGCGCGATGCGCGACACCGGGACGCACGCCGTTCCCGCGCCATCCCGGCGCCTGCCGCACGGGCGTGCCGTTCCCGCCTGGGGCTGGCACATTCCCTGCCACCAACGGACCGCATCAGGACGGCGCGCCCACAGAGGTGCGGGAGGCAACACCAGACATGAAGACAATCCTCATCGTCGATGATGAAACGGTCCTCATCAACATGCTCGCGCGGTTGTTCGACGACGAGGGCTACCGGGTGGTGACGGCGCATAACGGGCGCGAGGCCCTGACCTCCTTAGCGCAGTGGCGGCCGGACGTGGTGCTCTCAGACATCGTCATGCCCGAGTTGGACGGCATCGGGCTGTGTCTGGAGATGCAGCGCGGGAGCAAAGGCGCGCCGCCGCTCGTCTTCATGACCGCCGTGCCCCAGCAGCGCATCCCGTCAGGCTGTCGCCACGCTGGCTACCTGACCAAGCCGTTCGACCTTGACGCCGCCGTCGCCATGGTCGCCCACGCCGTCGCCGCACACGAGCGGGCGCCGGGCGGTTAGCCGTCACCCGGCGCCACGCCCGCACCGGGCAGGGTAATGGTCACGGTTGTCCCCACGCCCGACGCGCTCTCTAGCGCGATCGTGCCGCCGTGTTGCGTGACGATACCGCGCGCGCCGGCCAGGCCCAGTCCCGTGCCGGCGACGCCACGCGCCGTGGACGCGCGGTAGAACGGGGTGAACACCCGCTCGATCTCGCCCGCGGGAATGCCCACCCCCGCATCCCGCACCATGACGACGGCGCCGTCCCCCTCCGCCCGCACGCTCACCTGAACGGGGGCGCCGCCTGGGCTGTACTTGACCGCGTTACCGATGATGTTCTGCAGCACGCGGGCGAGACGGTCACGGTCACCGACGATCACGACGTCCATCGGCGCCGCCACGTCGATGACCGCCGCCCCCGCGCCGTGCGCGTGGGCCAGCAAATCCGCGACCTCGCCGGCCAGCGCCCCCAGGTCCACCGACTCAACGCGCAGCGCGAGGCGCTCGCCCATCTGCACATAGGCGGCGTCCGTGACCTCGCTCACCACGGCCACCTGACGTTGCAGCAGGTCGTGGAGCGTGACGAGGAAGGCGCCTTGCTCCTCCACGGACAGCGGACGCCCCCGCCGTAGCCGGCGTTGCCGCAGTTGCACCTCGCCGATCAGCGCCGCGAGCGGGGTGCGCAGGTCATGGGCGGCCAGGGAGAGCAGGTGGTCGCGCTGCGCCACCGCCGCCTCGGCCTCCGCGCGGGCCGCCCGCTCCCGCGCCAGCAGGGCGGCGCGCTCCTGCTCCGCGTGCTCGCGCTCCGTCACGTCCACGAGGGTCACGACCGCTCCAGCGGAAGCGGCGCCCGCCATCGGTTGCACCGCATACGCCACTGGGACCGCCGTGCCGTCGCGCCGCCAGATCACCTCATCGGCGACACGCACCCCCTGGCCTCCGGCGGCAGCTTGATGGATCGGGCACTCCGCGCGCGGATAGGGCGTCCCGTCGCGTCGGTGGTGGTGGACGAGCGCGTGCATGTCGCGGCCGATGACCACGGCGGGGGTGTAGCCGAGCAACGCGGCCGCCGCTGGGTTGATGAAGGTGCAGCGCCCCGCGTGATCGATGCCGTAGATCCCCTCCGCTGTCGCGTCGAGTACGGCGGCCTGGAGGGTCCGCTGCTGGTCCGCCTCCACGCGCGCGGTCACGTCCGCTTGCACGCCAACGTAGGCGACCACCTGTCCGACTGTGTCGCGCAGCGGAGCCAGGGTCAGTTCATTCCAGAAGGGCGTCCCGTCGCGCCGGTAGTTGCGGAGAGTCACCGTACAGCCCGTTCCCGCCGCGAGGGCACGCCGGAGCGTGGCGACGGCCACGGGGTTGGTGTCAGGTCCCTGGAGGAAGCGGCAGTTGCGGCCCATGACCGTGCTGGCGGGATAGCCCGTTAGGGCGGAGAAGGCGGCGTTGGCGAAGACGATGGGCAGGTCGGCCGCGCGGGCGTCGACCAGCACGACGCCGACGGGCAAGGCGGCAAAGAGCGCGAGCAGGCGCGCACGCTCCGCGTCGCCCGCATCGAAGACGGCGCTGACGTGACGCGCTACGTCCTTGGGCGCCGCCTCCGCCGCCTCCGCGCGTCGCGCGTGGTCCTCCGTGTGGCGCCGCGCGTCCCCCGCGTCCACGCCCGTGTCGGCTCCACGCGGCCCCCGCTCGCCGTCACCTGTCTCCATGTCCCCACCCTCGACGTCCGCGCGGCGCACCATCCGTCGCTCCCTGTCACCCGGCATGCCCTAAGAATAGCAAATCCCATGTCGTTGTAGCGGACCACCACCGGGATGGGCCGGTGTCCCGGCGTCGCTCCGTGCGGCAGGCAGGATCACACAGGGCCGCGAGCGGCGCGCCCTCTCCTCCTCACATCACATCTGGTGACACGCCAGGGCACGATCGCCGCGGTGACGCCCGCGGTCGTGGGCGCGCCGCTCGCTGAGACGTCCATCCTCCGCGCAGCGGTCCCCGCTCACCATCACCCCATCAACCCGTATCCGTGCGCCTGCGTGTCCCCTATGATAACGCATGACGTGAGCCGTTCGTCGCCCCCCTGTATCCCGTAGGGGCGCTACGAGGGAGATAGGGCGCTTAGGTCAGAGGTAGCGGGCACAACCGCGGCCAAGACACATAATCCCGTCGTCCTTGGGTGTACCCCAAAAAAGTGAGAAGGCGGAAAAAGCGGTACCCTCCGAGGGGGCACGGGCGCGGAAGACGCCCCTAGCGTGCCCGACGGAGGATACCGATGGACAGCACAGACCTGCCCGAGGAC
>JAABUL010004100.1_pt1 | contig 20175 bp, 30 predicted proteins | sample 5559151 | NCBI WGS metagenome assembly JAABUL01 (sample SAMN10711876, study PRJNA513368) | rock metagenome | isolation source: Antarctica rocks | place: Antarctica: Victoria Land, Pudding Butte sud | reverse complement strand
ACGGAAAAATTGGCGGGCAGCTGCGCGGAAGCTGCGAAAATTGGCCTCAGGTCGCGCGAAAGCTGCGCGAATCGCTTAAATTATTTCCATTTTCGCCGCTGCGCGAATCATGCCCGTGACTACGGTAACCGGAAACTTCGGTTACGCCAACCGAAGTAACCGCGGTTACCAACCGTAACCGGGCCAGGTTTTCCGGTTACTTCCGGTTACCATGCTCGTTCCCCATTCTACACGTGTGGAATCTCATGTCAGACGAGGCCCGCCAGGGGCAACAGCGGCGGGCGCCCCGAGCGGCACGCCGAACGGAGCCTTACACGCCGCTCTGAGGCGCCACAAAAGCTCCAGAATGACATAGGAGCTTATCCTAGCTGGGTCTGTTCCCTCTGCCGTGCCATTGCACGCTTCTAGGAGGCAATACATGGTGTTGGGTGTCGATCCGATGCCGAAGACCACCTAAAAACCTGCAACTAGCAAATGACCTCGCATGGAAAAGTTGTCCCATACAAAGTGATCAGCAAGCTGAGAGAAGCTTATTTCCGAAGAGTTTTGGACAAACGGAGCAGGTAACCGGCGGGATTCGGTGAGTAACCGTAGTAACCGGAAACCCGTAACCGTAACCTCACCTCACTTCCGGTTACTGCCAACCCTATTGCAGCCTACTGCAATATCAGCCGTGACACGAGCGTAGCAGCTAGGCGCAGCAGTCCTGGGCTGAGCTACGCTGCGCTGGTAGACAGTCGAGCTGCTTCCGGGGCGAGGTTGTGACGAGCACTTTGCGATCGTCCAGCGCGCACGAGCTGTGCTTTCAGCTGCAGCTGCTCGCAGAGCCGTCAGAGCAATGTAAAGAAGCCTAATTCACGGCCTGTTGCGTGTTTCGAGCTCGCCGATTCTTACAGCAAGTTTGCTGCAATCGTGAGTCGAGAGGCCTCCTGCAGCCGGTATTTCTGCTTTTCTGGACCTGCTTAAACCGCTGCAGCAGCGTCTGGCTTACAGCATCTGCTTCAAGCTGCACGTGCACAAGACTGTCGGTAGCAGCAACACTTTGAAGCTTCAGCAGTTCAGCAGCACTGGGTGCCCACCCTGTAGCGAATCGATTGGGCAAAAGCCCATTGCAGTATCGATCGCCAGTACCGTTTACGAAGGGCCTCTTGCAATTCTGCCTGCAGCAAACCTGATATACACTTGGCTCACGTTCGCTTTGCGACGTGCCATTGTTTTAATTGTTTTATTTTTTCTCTTCCTTTTTTGCACAGATGGTCTATGCATCCACACAGCTTTCCTCCCGCCACATCTTCGTCTTCCGATCCCTTTCTGTCACTCGCCATCATCCCCTTCGCCGCCATGCCATCATTCTTCCCCGATTTTATGCTGCCGCCATCTTCAGGTTGGCTGCCGCGACAGCGGCGCCACGTTCATGCGGCACTGGCCACTGCCGTTGACTGCGCAGCCCACCACGCCCTCTGCCGTTTTCGAGAGCTCTCGCCTGCGCATCATCATATGAAACACGCGACAGCACCTCACACTGGTCACACGCAAGGATGCCGGCATCAAGCGATGCAAATCTATATGGCAGTTGTTCATTTCGAAGAGACATGAGTAGGCTTCACCGAGTCGCTACTGAGGCAAGAACAGCTGAACTGAGCCGACGACGCGCTGGCTGACGATGAGAACGGGCCCGCTGCCAGTGGACTGAGCAGAGCGCCACACACTTGCACTTTCACCCGCCTTGCCAGGATTCAGGCTGTTGCCGCCGCTGCGGCGTGGCCAGCCTCCAGCGCGGAGCTACTTGCGCTACAGCAATGGCGGCACTGAATGTTCTTCCTTTTTAGTGGCGTCAAGGCTTTCAGCCTAGAATCTAGACGAATAGTTGCGGCTAGATTCCTGGTTGCAGGAAGAAGCTGAAAAGTAGCGCCCGGTTATACACTAGGCATGCTAATGACTAGGGTTGGATCAATTCTTGAGCACTAGGTATCTGCGAGAGCGGAAAAACATGAGGGGACTGGAAGGAAATTCCCAGGCAACGTGTATCCACGCGATCTGGAATTTGGTAGGACATTCAACTTTTTCAGCAGGTTTCATATGCAACGATGTATATCACCACCTCTGCTTGAGTCACCCACCTGTCTTGAAATCATGTCCATGATGTTTCTGCTCAAATTTCGTCCCAGAATGTCTATAAGAGGCGTGTTTCAGCAGCGTTCGAAAATCCTGTACAGCTGCCCTAGTGACGTCAGGCATGTAGTGGACCCGTCTGTGGCGCGAGCTCTGCCTGGGATCCAGGTGCGACGAGCAAGCTTCATCAGAGCCTGAGTCAGAGAATTCTCGTTGTCAGCACATAACCCTTTGGGCGTCTTGTAAGCTTGACAACGAGCAGGAACAAAGCAGCCATTTTCACAGGCATTGCACAATTGTGCCGTCAAGTACCTGGATGGCTTCAAAGGTTTGCTCTGCAGAGTACAGCATTGATAACACCTGGGGAGAGCACACAACGTTCCAAACGAGCTTGGTATATGCGTCTCGCACTCATAACGTCTTGGTTCAGTACACCAGCACGACATACCAAGTGCATACAATACAAGCGCGCACCCGTGCGATGTTCGTCAGCTGCAGTGTTTTCTCGGTGAGCAGAGCATCGCTCAACTGTAGCGCAAATGCCGGCAAGCGAAGCAGGTCCGGGAGGATGCCATCCAGCAGATTTGGCACAGCGATCAGACGGCCATCTGCCGAGATTGTGATGGCATACTCTTCATTGAGCAGAGCCGAGTGTGCCACCAGTGTACGCGCGGCATGCGCAGCAGATCTTGATGCCTCCTGCAAGCGCATGACGTTCAGTCGGAATCCAAGTCGCTCATGCCTCTGCTCAACACTGCAGTGCTGTTCCAGCATCACCTGGTCGGGCCCCGAGGCGAGCTGTGGCTGATCGAGTGCCGCTTGCAACAGCGGTACCAGCTCCACGCCGGCGTCCAGCTGCAACTGTGTCAATGCGCCGCGACGGAGTATGGCCTGCACAGAGCAGCGGCAGACATGGTCAGAATGTTTTTGGATGCTCGGGCAGCAGGCTTTACGGAAGCTGGTTGGCAGCCGGCATTAGCTTCACCTGCTGGTAGGCCATGTCCTCGACCATTGTCCGCATGTCAAACATGTACAATTCGGACTCGTGTTGCAGAACGCATTTTCCAGCGGCGACGCCAACAACCGTGTGTTCCCTGAGCACGTTAACAAGACCTGCACAGAAGTGAGTGTACTTGTGGCATGTGGCAGCACTGCAGTGGCTCACAGCTGTCGAACGAACCGGAGCCGGTCGAAATCTGCTGGAGGCACCCAGCAAAGTTGGCCATGAGCCCAAGCGACAATCGGAGTTGCCATGCTGACCGGCTGCTTGCCTTCATGTGCATCGGCTGCCATGGCCTCCCGGACAGCAGCGAAGCGAGCCGAATCATCACCACTGCTGTGCAACTTTGCTGCAACCGAGCTTTCTGCTGCGCATCAAGTGGAACCCACTGTTGCAAATGGTTGAGATGTGCAGGCAGCCCATGGCTTGATGCAGAGCACCACACAGCTCACAGGCGCACGCAAGTACCGTGCTGCGGCGTGGTGGCGTGCGCATGAGCAAGTGCCCAGAGTGTCTGGGACGCATGGTCTGTGCGGACCCTAGTAGCATCTGCAGGCCGAGCTACAGGGTCTCTGCTGCTCTGAGCGGCGATGGCCTTCACTCTGCAACGGTGGATGAGCTGATGAGAAGACAGCTTTGAGTGACATCAAAAGGCAGGCAGCCACTGCTGCCGGGTGGGACCGGCGGCAGAGGCCTCGCCGTGCTTGTGATGGGCCACTGCGCACCCGGGATAGCGTTTGCGTATCGCGAGCTCGATGGCAGTGCACACACTGTCAATGACATCCTCCTGGTGGAGGATGGCAACCTCCTCCTTGGTCGGGTGCAAGTTGGCGTCAACATGTGTGTTTGGCAGCCGCATGTCCTGCAGGTTGGATGCATACCACCTTATGAGCATGCGATGTTGATGAGGCAGGCATTGCAGTGTGAACACTCTGACACATCAGTTCGAAAAGGTGGGAAGCAGAAGCGGGGCGATACCAGGATGACGAAGGGCTTGCAGCCTGGCGTAGCCGTCGCATACACAGCCTCGATCGCTCGTTTCAGCGAAGAACACTGCACGAGCCTCGTGTTGACGCGCAGGAGCAGGCCTGACCTCCAGCTGTTGCTGGGACTGCTGATGTATCCCTGCACCCATTGATGACGTTTCATCATGCCGGTGTTCGGAAGAGGGCGCCATCATCGCACAGATGGAGAGCTACACCCATCAGGTTGTGCGACTTGAGAGCGAAAACAAACACACTTGCCTTGGCGGTGTAGACAGGTGCGTCTGGTGACGCGCTGCTTCCCAGCCTGCCCAACAAGCTGCTGCCGCTGGCGCACTGAAACGGAGTCAGGGTGGCCGCCAGCGCGGCAGAGTAGACCTTGCTGCAGAGCGCACAGAAATGGGGTAAAGTTGAGTCGTTGAGAAAGCATGAGCACCCTGAATCGGCACCAATGGACAGGACGCACCTGACCACATCTGCTGTCAGAGCTCCAGCGGTGGTCTGCAGGTCTGGCGCCCTGCCCTGCCGCCTGATGCTGAAGCTGGTGCTGTTGTTGAATATTGCATACTGGCCAACAACGTGAAGCAATCGGCTGTATTCGTTGCCGCCAGCGGACAATGCCTTCTGCCGGGCCGGTAGGGAGTAGAACATGTCCTCAGCCAGGATGCTCGTCCCCATTGTTGCTGCGCAAGGACAGCTGTCCAGCATGGCGCCATCCCTGCATTGCGACAGGTCGGTCGTCACGCTGGCATGGCGACAGAAAGTCGGACCCAAACTCTCTCAGGGGGCCATGCTGTACGCGCCTGTAGGTGGCGCGGGTGCCGTGCGCCTGACCCTCTGTCATAGTAATCACAGTGACGTGGGCGGCAAAGGATATAGACGCAAGTGCTTCGCCTCGGAAGCCCAGTGTGTTGACGTCACGCAGCTCCTCAAACACGCGCAGCTTTGAGGTTGCGTGCCGGGCACAGAGCAGCGGAAGGTCCACAGCCTGTACGAGCACATTTATTTCGGCACTGCAGGCACATCCCAGGACCATAGAAGCAAGGTGGCCAACACCAAGGCGGCCCTTGCAGGCCGTGCCGCTGACGCAAGCTGACCTGCACGCCGCGGCCGTTGTCTTGTACTTGCAGTGACTTGATGCCACCGTCAATGGCGGTGACGTGTATCTGCGTAGCCCCTGCGGAAAATGACTCCCTAGTGGGACGCAGCGGGCGATTGCAACTACGATGCGTGCGGCATTGCTAGCGAGCACGAAGCAGCCCACCAGCATCGATGCTGTTGTCCAGCAGCTCCTTCAGCGCCGACGCTGGTCGCTGGAGCACTTCGCCAGCGGCAATGCGAGCAACCACATCATCGCTGAGCCGCTTGATCGAGCAGAGCTGCAAATCGACAGCTGCCATGATTGCAGGGACGCTCCTGCGTTCGAGCTGCCAGGCAGCCCTGCAACCTACCGCCTATCCAACGAGCAGATGGCGTTTGTTGGTTCGAATCCTCTCTGCAGCATCAAGGGTGTTTGCCCCCATGGCGGCGCAGTGCTACAAGGAAGGAAGGATTGACCCCCAAGAAGGGGTGGGAGCATCGGGGCCCATAATTGGCACCAGATTGGCGCCAGATTAGGGGGACCCTAGCCTGGGTCCACAAGGAACCCAGGCTCGCCATGATCGCTGTCCGTCGCTGTGTTCGCCGTACTCGCATCCACTTCAGTGACTTTATGCTTCTTGTTTGTGCCTGTGCTCTGTTCTTCACTTCGGGACCGTTTCGCAGCAGGCCTCTCAACGACATGCCTCGTCTCAACGATTGCGCCATTTGCCAGCACGCACACCATTCTGATAGACGTCTGGCTCAGGAACAGCCTGGGCATTCCTTGAATACTGCTCTCCCCACTGGCCCTTCTGCGTCTTGAGTGACCCACACGCAGAGAAATCCGCCGTTCAGATGTGGTATCAGGTGCACCTACCGCCAATGACGCTCCGGCAGCATGCCGCCGCTCAGTCAATGTGCTGCAGCGCCGGCGCGATAGTACCGCAACATTCTCCTCAACAAGCCCATGCTCTGACTCTACATCGCTGTGCTGGCCCGCAGTGGGGCACCAGTCAGGGTCCGCAGCGTCTGCCGTACCGCGGCGCTTCCGCTGCAGCACCGCCGCCTTTCTCTTCCTATCGCGCAGTCGCTCTGACTGCCGCGGCAGGTCCGCATTTCGGTTTCCCCTGCAACAATTTGGCCGTCTGTGTCGGTCTGGGGCATTGGTCTTGCGTTTGGCTGAGTCTCTTGGTATGTGTTGCAGTGTGCTGGCAGCCTGAGAGCCGGGCAGACTTCCGATGCCGCCGTGCAGCACACCCGGGCGGCCCTCCGGTTGCCTCGCTTTGGCGAACTTCACTCGCCCAGCAGTACTGCATCCTACAGCCGTACCACAACACAAATTTGCACAGATGGGGGTGACTTGAAAAGATTCCAGGTCATACACCATCATCTGGTCGAGTGAACCAGTTTTTCCTCGTACGTTATAACCTAGTCTCTTTCTCTCTATCCACGATTCACAGCGATCCAAAAGAGGACATGCTCGGAGACCGCCTGTCCGCATGTAGCACAGCAACTTCTCTCTGACTGGCCGCTAATTGTTGAAGCACAATCGTTCAAACGGACTGCCACTGGTCATGTGCCAAAAGCGCGGTCTCCCGCATCTCCCAACCCAGGCACGATGTATCCTTGATCGTTGATCTCAGCATCAATCGTCGCCGTGTACACCTTCAGGCCTGCGTCAAAACAGACAAATATGCGTTTGAGATGTCCGTGCTTCGGGACATTTGTATTTGCGGCAACTGACAATGCACCCATCGCTCACGAGGCATCTCTGCGTCATCTCGTCTGGTCCAAACTCCTGCATGTCGGCCTTGCATGTCTGAGAAGCAGGTCTCCCTCTGTGCTTGCCAAGCTTCTCCGCACCTGGATACTTCTCTGACAATTGCTTCAGTGCTGGCGGCGCCACCGTGATGGACAGCACCCGGATGTACTCCGGCGATGCACCGCGCGCCACAACCTCGTCCAGCACCTGCATACGACGTGATAGAGCCTTCTGACGCAGACATTCTGTTCGGGGCGTTCGTGTGAAGGCTCCATGTGAGAACCTCAACACATGTCCCTCGTCGTCATCAACTGCAGCTTTTCATTGGCGTCGAACGGCCAAGCACGGCTGCCATGCAGCAGCAGTGCTGTTCACAAAACGAGCTACGTCACTAGACAGGGTGCACTTGCCTTCACCATGGTGCCGCCGGTGGCCATCATGGGGTCGCTGATGAGTACCCGGTCGTCCGGCGCAAAGCTCTCTGGCAGCTTGTTTAGGTACCATGACGCCTGGAAAGTGTCCAAGTCCCGCTGTACGCTAAGCGGTTTAGGTACCATTGGCCAGGTATCGACAAATGCGCAGACGCTCGTCAGATAGGCATCAAGGTGCACGGTGCATGCCAGCACACATTTGCAACGACGTTGCCAGCTGGCTCGGGCAGGGCACACGGCAAACCGACAAACGAGAACCACCTGCAGCGTCTGTTCATCCCGCACAAGGCCCACGTGGTACGTCTCGTACGCCGGCAACACTGTAGCTATCTGCTCCAGCGGCACCAGCCCCGCCCGCAGAATCGGCACCACCTATGGTTTGTGGGTGATTTGCAGTATGAATGGCGAGATGAGCTCAAGAGCAGCATCACATCTGCACACGGAGGCATGCCTCGTCTGTGAGCATTCAGTGGCGCCAGCCTGTCCGTAGGAGGTCGGCTGCAGATGCAGATGCTGCAGGCACCGTCATCAGGTCACCTTAACGGGTCGTCTGACGTCCACGATGGTCCCGTCGGCGGGGCCCACGGGCGTCTGCAGCTCCAGCTCCATTGTGGGCAGCCAGTCGCGGGCGGCCTCGTACACCAGCAGCCGCCCCAGCTCCGCCATGGCTGACCGAAACACCGGCGTCGGCGTCATCTCGCTGCGCAGCATGGCCAGCCAGTGGCCCACCAGCGGGTGCGGCGGCACGTGCACCTGCAGACACACTGCTTGCGGATGAAGCAACGGTATGGTTCATCGTGGCTATAAGGCCATGGGGTGGACCCAGAGCGTGCATGTCTATCATACAACGGCACTGCCGTGCATGCTTTCACCACTGTCAAAAACCGTGGCACGTCTGCAACGAAAGATTCGCGCTGAATGGCACCCACCAGCATCTGCTTCGCTGCTGTCACGACAACATGCCGCGACGCATGCGGCCACCGCTGGTGCTGTCCCCTGTGCGCTGATCCGAGAGCATGCTGGCACCGCCCGCTGTACCACAACCTTTCTAATCGACGTGGCATACAGCTGCCACTGCACCGCTGTATCGAGCTGGCTGTAGAGCCTGGGTGCTGCATGGCCATCGGGAAGCCTGGGTGTGGCCCTTACTCGGATCGCGCAGTGACCCGGTCCTATCTCAGCAGCGTGCAGGAGGCTCAAAACTTGCAGTCTCTGCGGCGCACAGGATATGAATTTCGCGCAGGTGTTTCATTACATGATGTGGCCCAGTCACGTGGCTGCCTTCCTCCTGCCTGCCAGGGGTATTCAATGTATGCACAAATCAAATACCCCAGCACGTGCCCAGCTGCTTCCCAGGAACAAGTGGAGAAATCAAGAGCAGTTGAATGTTGACCCAAGTTGCTTATGCTTGTTGAATATTCAGACTGCAGCGCGCTGGCGGAGGTCTCAGGACGTCAAAGTGTACGGTGACTCATCGTCTCAAATTGCACGGCTTGCAACCAGTACAGCAGGTTCCACACCTATCCGGAGATGAGTGGCCGTCACTGATCAATCGTGCGTCAGTTTGCTCCAACTACAGCTCCTAAACGTGCTGAGGCAGGAACCTGAACACTTGGGTATTTAGCCAGCAGCTGCCAGCATGGACGTCAACAGGGAGGTCGGATCGCGCCTCGTCAGGAGTGGAGGATACCTCATCAACCTTCAGGCAAGACTTGACTGAGCAACTCGTGCGTTTTGGGTCCCATGCCGCTCACGCCGGAACTTGCTTGCGCCGGTGTCCCCACTGACGGCGCAGTCTGCCCACGGTGCAGGCCAAGGCGCTGCTGCTTCCATGGAACCTGTGCCGTGTCTGGCTGTCAGGGAGCTTGAACGTGCTCCTGGCGCTGCTCCACCTCATGGTGCGCGCCTTTGGCAATGCATGTTTCCTTGGCCCTCGTCTGCGGATGCGTGCCCGTTGACTGCACGGTACTCCAGCACGTTTCTGACCCGACAGATGTGTTGTCTCTTTCGCCAGGGCATCATGCCCAACGAGTTCTCACACCGAGTGAAGGTGCGCCTGCACACCACACCTGCACTCTGGAAAGCACAGCACACCTACATGTGCCGGAGGCGCTGCAGCGTACGGCTGTCGTATCAGAGTTGCACGGCCAGGAGATGGCTTGTGTCTTTGCAGATAGCGGAGTTGAACCGGCACATCGACAACATGCACCAGCGAGAGGAGGAGTACCGGCGCAGGATTCAGGTTGGGCGGCCACTGTGCCATTCGTACCGTCAACACCTCGTCGCACAGCTTGCCCGCCTCCCTTGCTGCCGACTGTTTTGCGGCCTGCAAGCTACACGCGCGCACCTCGCCAGCCTCGAACAGCCATACACTCATGTTGTCAAACGTGCACGGTGCAGGTGATGTCAGAGCAGCTGGAAGCACAGAGCAAGGACAAGGGAAAGGCCGTTAAGAAACTGCAGCGGGTGCGAGATGCTTGCAAATGCGTTGAAATGAACTCAAATGAGCTGCCAGTGTGTTTGTGCAGCCAGTGCGCACGGGTTTCCTTGACATCGCAATTTGTGCAACCTCGGCTGCTGACACCTCGCTACTGGCTGGTGCAGGCACGCACAGATGCGCTGGAGCTCTCGCAGTCGCTGGAGGGCCTGCAGGTGAGGCCCAGATGCCAAACCGCACAGGCGCCCGTGAGAGCGCCCTGAGATGCGCCAGCGCTGTGTGCGTTCAAATGTCCTGTTCATCACTTGGCTTGGCCTGGTGACAGGCAACCCAGCCGCAGGGTGGCGGCGGTGGCGGCGGCCGGCGCAGTGGCAGCGCCAAGCTGACGCACACGATGTTGTGGGGCGCGGTGCTGGCGGTGTATATGTGCTCCGGCACGCTGACCGGCTTGGAGCTCAAGCTGCTGCTCTGCGTGCTCGTGCCGGTGGGCTCCCCTTCCAACTGCCTGTTCACTGATTGCACTGGAGCGACTGCCCCATCCAGATGCGTGTCTTAAAGCAGTCAGTGTGATATGTGCTCAGGGACGCTGGGAGTTCTCAGGGGGCTTTCGTGCCGACAAGGCTGTGGACCCAAATTCTCGCGTGCAGCAGTTGACTGGGGGGTTGTCTCGATTTGCTGCCTGACTGGATCGAATTGCAATTTGATGTGGTCCTCTCTGTGCAGGTGGCGCTCATTTACTTCATGCTGCAGACGTCGCCCAGCCGGCACGAGCCAGGCTGGCAAGTCGTCATGATACAGTGCGTCTCGGCAGGTGAATAGCGGACTCTCCAACTGAGCTGCATTTTACCTGATGTCCTGTCCAAAATTCACTGGGGCGAAATTCAAATGCGCAAGGGAGCGCCTGCTGACCTCGCACTTGTCAATTGCAGGCGTGCTTGGGTTCACGCTCAATCATCTGGTTTGCTGAGCAACGAGACGTCATTCTTCGAGCGAGAGCGAGACAGAACAACAAGTCAAGGAGTTGCGATGTGAGGGGGCGTGGAAGGGATCGGTAGCAGGCGGACATTGCTTGGGCAAATCTGTGATTGCGGCTTGCTTGCATTGTACCACGGAACAGCAGCCGAGCTTGCAAACGCAAGCATCTCTGTTTTTGCATTATCGTCACAGAGGCACGAGACTGGACATTGTTTCAGGAAGGCACCTGGACAAAAGTTTGGCATCTTGAGGCCCCCCAAATTATGCCAAAACACACCCGCTATGAATACCACGCAAGTGCGGGCCCTACCTCAAGGTCTGTATCGTACAGCACCAGACATCTGTCGTGCTCTGCGGCGAGGCTGTGCCTGGCACTGTTCCGTCAAGGACTTTCCGTCACAGCGCCTGCTGCAGCGGCTCACTGTAGGCTATAGCCGCTGGCACACCTTCGATCGGCTGCGCGCTGTGCTGCATGTACTGCTGCTGCGGCGGCAGCGGCACCTGTTGCTGTTGCTGCAGAGGCAGCTGCACCTGCTGGAACCCTTCGTGCGCCGACTGCTGCGCGTATGCGCCATAGCCGTCGGGCTGGAAGGCGGCAGCGGCGCCGGCGGCCGCCTCGGCATCGGCATGGCTGACGTGCGGCACATCGGCCGACTGTGGTAGGCCCTCCAGTGCCGGCGAGTCCATGGGCAGCTCTTCGATGATGCAGGAGGCGCTCTCAAACTCCATCTGCTCTGCCTCCATCTGCTCTGCCTGCGACTGCGGGAGGGTTGCAAAGAGGGTTCAGACATTCCCTCGATCTGTGGATGGTGCAGGGCAGGGACCTCTATGTGCTCCAGGTGCAGCTGCAGGAGGGTAGCAATGCAGCCTGAGTGTCTGCACTACCAAGGCGGCAATGGCCCCCCCGGTTGCGCAAGACCCCAGACCCCCGACTGTGACCAGCAGCATTCAATCTAGTGCGCATTGCTTTCAAGGGCTGCAGACCCGCCGCAGCAACAAGGCCTGCTCCACAAGCGACGCTTCCAACGGTCATCGAAGGCTGCCGACCTTCCCCAGAAGGCGGCGCAGGCGGCAGAGTTCCGGCTGGTGTCGCACCTGCATGATGCGGAAGGCGGAGTCGGCGAGCCGTTCCTGGGGGCTGAGCTCCCTGAGACGCGCCCACTGCGTGCGCGCCTGCTCCGCCGCCGCCTCATACCCCGCCCGCTCTGCTGCGGCGCAGCACACGATGGCCGATCGGTGACGATCGCCGGGCACATTGCTGATGCCTCCTGTGCTCAATTCTCGTCTTGATGGTGCAGCAGCCACACCGCATCTGCCCCTCCGCCGCCGCACCGCGGTCTGATGCACCAGCCCTTGGCTGTAAAGGGCAGCATGAACAGTTTTCGGCAGGTGCCGACTTGCGGGGTGACGGGTAGGATAGCTCACCTGCAGACATGGCGTTCCAGCGGTCGCTGGCGATCTGGCCAACCACGCGCAGCGGCGTTGCCTCCAGCGGGTGCTCTGCCTGTGGGGGCAGCCATGCGGATCGATGCGGTGACTTGCGTACAGGCTGGTGCAGCAGCATGCGTCAGACAAGTTGATGGACAGGCACGAACATACCTGGTGGACTCGGCAGCTGTCAGGTCGAGCCACCAGAGGCCGCCAGTAGCTCGAGGTGCAGTCACCAAGGTAGAGCCATGCACCGCACATCAGACATACGGCATTGGCATATAAACTTTTTTAAGGAGCCAGAGCTCCGGTCAATGGTTGGACCATCGGCCAATCTGCACCTGAGTGATGATTCTTTTAGAGAGGGACGGCCTTGGCGGTTGCCCCACGGCTGTGCAGACCTGTAGGTCTTCTGGGGGGCACCTCGAATTTCGAAGTGCCAAGGCGCACCCGGTACTGTCGCCGGAAGTCGGTCAGGAAGAAGGAGTAGGCGGACTGTGGGCGGCGCAGTTCCGAGGACTCGCGGGCGCCCGCCCCACGGCGCAGCGGCTTTGGGTGCGCCGCATTGTAATCCTCCATCGCCTTGGCGTAGTTGGACTGCGGCATGTGGATGAAAGGCCGATTGGCGCCGTTGGTCACAAGTGGATGGGATGCATGCATCACTTTGAACTTCAATCGCTGTTAGCTTCGCATGGTTCCACTGCAGCGAGTGTTTCAATTAGAAAGTCGTCGAGAACTCATGTGCATGTCGAGTCCATTATATATGTGCGCTGCGTTTCCTTCCTCTGTCGCCTCGATGCAACTGGTCTGCAGTGCACAGGCCAGAGCAGTGTGGGCTGTACGTACGCAAGCTGTCAAAACGAGCTTTGCACATGTTTTGTCAGGAGCGGACCCAATGGCTCGCTGGCAACCTCCCTCATGACCCACGGCTTCCATGCGCAGTGAAGAAGCATGTGCCGCAAAGCGCGCCTTGCTCTCGATGGAAAGTGCCTGGTAGCCGACCTTGTCCGCCTCCGACATTGCGCGCCAGCGCTCGCCTGCCGCCCTCGCCATGTCCGCCACTTTCGTCACCTCAGGATGGTCCTGCCGTAGAATGGAAGGAAGTGGGAGGAGCTTTGCAGATGTCTGCTCTGGTTATAGTGCTTGCCATGCGGCAGACACGCCGCTGGCAGCGAGTTGCGCACGTCGACAAGTGCCGCCAGCGTCAGCAGCAGCATTTAAGCACCCACAGCTGGACTCGCGGCGCGGCAAATGCATCCCGGGCCGCCCAGCGCGGCGCCTGAAATGGCAATGCGGATAACGCCAACATCGTCCTCTACCGCACCTTCTTGTGCTGCTCCCGAAACTCCCCCAGGAAGAACATGTAGGCGGAACGCGGTCGCCGCGGCGCATCCTCTGGCTTTTTGCTGCGCGTCTTCTTCATGGTCGCCGCCGACACACTGCTCAGCATATGACAGAGCACATCAGCCTGCACAGAACTGGTTCACAGAGCACCGATCAAGTGCTGGTCCCGAAGCCGGCAGCTTGCCGGTCAATCTTGGCTGGGTTCTCCCATATAATGGCATACCAGCAGCATCTGCATCTGGTGGCTGAACCCGTGCGAGGACTGGGTGACTGCTACAGCCTATGCACAGGCTCTCTTGCTCCTACTTGGACTGCCAGAACCCTGACGTACGAAATCAGCTTACCTGAGGTTGCCCGACGGCCTGCCTTTGGCACGCTGCTTGGGCGCTGACGCCGGCGGCGGCGGCGGCTGCGCGGCCGCCGGCACAACGTCGACAGCGTACTGTGTGGCTGGCAGCTCAAGCAGGTAATACACCCGATGCTCCGGCGGGAGCGGCTTGGCTGCTCGCAGCTGCGCCTCTGACATGGCGCCATCTCCGCCGCCGCCGCCGCTGCCGAACACCGCTAGCTGTGCCGTGCCGGCGGCGCGCTGCCGCCGCGCCGGCGGTCGCTGTGTCTGCGGCGCCGGCTGAGACACCGGCCGTGGCTGCCGTGCGGGCGTGTGCTGGTGGAACGGCAGATACCCGCCTGCGCGACGAAAATCACTGCCGAATGTGTCGTGATCCTGGCACCTCAAATCTCCACGCCAATTTGCTCCTCAAAAACCGGCCAGCAGCGAGCACGCACCTGCAGAGCGAGGAAGTTGCTGAGCCAGGACCGCCAGCGGCTGTTCCGGCTGCTGAACGCTGTGCATTGGCTGCGGCGGTTGCTGCAAGGGCAGCTGATGGTGCTGCAGCGACTGCGTCTGGACAGCATCGTGCTGACCGTTCGGCATCGGGATGGGTATCGCCTGGGCACTGGACAGCTGCTGTTGGTGCTGCTGCGCCGGGACCGGCTGCCGGGCTGGCGCCTGCTGCTGCGCCTGCAGGCCGCCTGCGAGTACAAGGCGGAACGCACCTCAGATATGACATCCACGAAGGTGCACCACCAGTGAGGAGCGAGGACATACAGCTGGCAATGACGCAGTGGGTGCGGCGGCAACACTGCGCACCCATGTGCGCATAAGATGCGTCTTCCACAGCCATGTTGGGCTTTGCAGGCTGAACAGTAGGTTGTTGACGGCGCAAGATGTCAAGAAGATCGGCTTGTCAACAGGAGAAATGATGTCAGACTGGTCTGCTGTCAACAAGCGCTGCAATTTGGTGTCCGAGCCCCAGAATTTGGAGCTCGGCAGATATCTGTGCGTGCAGATCAGCGGCAGGCTGCGCGCGACTTTGCTCAGTAGTGGCGAGTGTCGTCGATCTGGAGCGCGCACTGCCTAATGCCAAAAGTACTGTGTACTTTGCGCGGCTTGCTGCCGTTGCAGAAGTAGTGAAGTGATTATGTGTCACTAATACTTACTCACGAACTAGGGCCAAGGGAGCTGCTGTGTGCAGCGAATCGGGGCACTTTGCCGGTGACCCCCTAATGCATTGGCGCTGAGGGCTGAGGGCTGGGCACACTGCTCGATCGCACTTGCAAAAGCGTGTTTGTTCGCTCTATCCTGCACCAGCAATCTGCGACAGCCGACGGCACCCACTGAAATGGCCCTGCACCTGACCACCACACACAGCCCGGTGCTGCAGGTAGGCGCTGGCCAGCGAGCGAAGGACCGCATCCGTATGCAATATATTGTGTTTGACCACAAATGCGATCACTTTGCTGTCCCACTCGCAGACGCACTGCAGCGCTGGCGGGCTTGCCTCGTCCTGCCCGCAGCGCGCACTCTTCCTTCAGCGCCGGCAGCAGGCCACGCGGCTGCGGCGGGTGTTAGTGCGGGCAGAGGAGCAGGCGCAGGAGCAGGACGCTGCTCCAACGGAGTCGTCGCTGTTCTCCAGCGGCAGCGGCAAAATAACCGGCTCGCTGTCCTTCACCCAGGACAAGGAGGGCTTCCAGGATGTTTTTGCCTTTGCCGGCGAGCTCCCAGAGGTGTGCAGCAGATGTAAGGACTCAACGGTCAGCGTGCAGCTGCCGAGGTGTTGCAGCGACTTCCCCCCTCACGGGCTCTGCTGCAGCGTGCCGCCGGCAAGTGTATTCTGTCTAATGTGCATGTGCATTGCACATGCTGTTTCAGCGTAGAGAAGTGTGTTCACGAAGTCGATACACACCCCGAGAGATTTCACTGCAATTTCTCAGAGCAACGTCGCCGTGTGCGTGCCACCCTGCAGCGGCTGAATGGCCGCGTGGCGATGTGGTCCTTCGCGGCTATCGCCCTGGCAGAGTGGCAGAGCGGCAAGACGGCGTTGCAGCAGGCGGTGGAGCACCCAGTCGCCGCCATCAGCTTCGGCCTCCTCATCTCCGTCGCCTCGCTCGCGCCGAAGTTTGCCGCGGGCGTGTCCCTCAGTGCGTCGCTGGGGCGCTCCTCTTGTCACTGGCGCCTGTGCTGAGCCCTATCTCTGTGGCTCAGCTGCAGCTCACAGGCAGGCTGCGTGCAGCTGCATCACATGTCTGTCTTCTCGTTGTCGTGTGCAGTATTATTGGCACCATCATGAGCAAAGTCAGGCATTGCTATCGAGCCCACGCGCATTCTGCTGATGGTGAACATGGCTGACATTGCCGAACCTCTCTGGGTTTCCTGCAGAGGACCTGCACAGCGCCGCCAGCAAAGACGGCCTGCCAAAGGTCCTGGCGTTTTTCAACAAGACTCACGAGCTGTGGCTGGGCCGCATCGCCATGCTGGGCATCACGGGCCTTGCCATCGTTGAGGGCGTCCGTGGCACCGCAACGTTCTGAGCGGATTTGGTGACGGCTGGAATCTGGTTGCGTCAATCGATGGCTGGCGTGCCGGTGGGGACTCTAATCAACCGGCTGACACAATACCGCGCTGAACAGCGCCCAATTTTGATACTATCAGGTTGACATCATTTCGTTGAGCTTCGGTCCTGACTGTCTGTCTGGTGGGCATGTCTGTAATCCCCCGCTTCATTGGGCATTATGCTACCTATTGCACAGCTAGAAAGCTGTTGAACTGCGCCTACAGTCTTGCACGCAATTGATGCCAGGAACACGAGGCCTGGATGTATGCACCGACTGCCAAGGATAGGCAAGTCCTAAACCAAACCCAGGTTATTGCAGCATCCTCGACCTACGAACATCAGCACAGCGCACTCCGAAAGCCCTTCACTTTGCCCCGTCGAAGCCAAGCTTCGTCAGATTGCGTGCGATTCCCTCCACATCGGCAGCGCCAGTCGGCGTGCCAGACATCTGACTGCGCAGCGTCGGCGTCTGCATGCTTTGGCTTGCGGAGCGGGCCGCCATGCCCGGGCTGGCCTGCGCGCCATGCGTCTCAGCTGCCTCTGCGAAGGCCAGGCGCAGCCGGTCGTCCTGCAACGACCATCATAGTAGTCACCAGTAGCCGAACTGTTGGTCATCATGCGGGACACGCAGTGATAGCGTGACCATTTGCACCACACCCTTCCCCATGTCTCCAGAGACGAGACTGGGCAGGCAGTCTCGCCGCGGCAGCTAATTTCGAGGTGCCATGCGGCAGTAACGTACCCCCACGATGGCGCTGTGCGGCACATGGTCCTGGGCCTCCAGCATGGCGAGGCGCAGCACGTAGTCCAGGCGCCCCAGCGCCAGCTGCGGGTCCGACTCGTGATCCGCAGCGCCGCCCACAGCGGCGGCAGCAGCGCCTGTCTCGCCTTCATCTGCACAGCCTGCCGACGCCGCCGACTCTGCGTCCGAGGCGCTGCCTGCCGCCTCGTCGTTGACCGAGCCCTGGTCAGATGCGCAGCCGCCCCCGCGCGCGCATTGGATCGCGTACACCCGTGCATGCGCCCTAGCGCCGGCGGCGCCGCCAAATGGCGTGGGCGTGGTGCCTGCAGATGTTCAAGCAAACAGACATGGTTTCGCATGCCGGCTGTCCTAATGCGAGGTAGAACTCACAAGGGGCAGGTGTGTTTTGAAGGAGTCTCGCTTGATTGCAGTTTGCGCCAGGGCGACTTGCCTGATGCTGCTGAGGTGGTCGCCTGGTTTGCCGTCATGTGGAGGGCGAGCACAGGGCTGAAGGGATCCGTTGTCAGGCCCAGGCTGTGCGCAGTGGTCCAGCTGAGGCCTGCGCATCGCGCCACACCGCGCCGTCAGCAGCGGGCAGCTAACCTGTTGGCGTGTGGAGATGTCGTCCGGATTTTTTCCGCAGACGCTGTTGCTGTGGCCTGCTGAAGATTCCAGACTCGATGCGACCTGAATCCAACTGCCACGATGGACTGATCAAGTGCACATGACGCAACGGCACATCCTATTGTGGGTGGCAGGCTATGCCCGCGCACCTGCAATGCTGGGGATCAGCAGCGTCAGGCTGCCGGCCACCTCATCGTCGTCATGATACAGACCGTCGTCGAGCGACTGCTCGATGTGCAGGCGGTACTGCGGCATGCCGCTGCCGCAGCTCTGCTTTGCCGGAGCGCCGGCGCCGGCGCCATCGCCGGCGCCATCACTGACTGTGCTGCCGGCTGTGCCGGTCCCGGCGGCGTCCATTGAGGCGGCCATGACGCGCACCTCGCACAGCGGGAAGACGGCCTGCATGCCGGATGCCGTCCTGGACGACACCTCAGAGTACAGCTGCGCCTGCAGGCAGCGGCAGGACAGTGTAGCGAAGTGGGAATTGTTAGGGTCGTCTTGACCCAGATTTGGGCTCTCAGCTACGCCTTTGCACTAGAGCTTGAGTGCCTAGGCTTCCGGAAAATAGAACCTGCGTGGCAGGACACGGTGCCGACATTTCCAGATCTGCGCCACAGGCGCACTGCATCGTTGTCAGATACACAACCCTTCATCTCCCTGCGCACCCCCAGGCCATAACAGCCGTGGCAGAGCGCGAAACACAATCACCTTGCGGATCTGGAAGACACAGGTCGACGCCTTGCCCGCGGCGGAGAGCAGCGCGCCAGACGCAAACAGCAGCCGCGACGGCGACAGCGCGGCATGCTTGCTGTGATCGACGGCGGCCAGGCCGGCCGATGTGATGGCCACGGTGAGGTATGGCACCAGTGTGTCCAGCTGCAATATGATGTACCAATGCAGTGTTGCTGCGACTTTTATGAATGTTGCCGCTGCATGGGTCCCCCATCATGGGCCTAGTTTTGAAAGCACACGTCAGGCGTGCGCGTGACATTTCATCACTCTGCATGCCCCACTGGAGCTGTGCAGGCAAGCATGCGCACAGGCTGCGGGGCATGTTGCACCAGTTCTCAAGCGCGCACCTGGTCGATGAGCCTGCGCAGCTTGGCGGAGGCTTGGGCGGCCGACATGACGCCGCCACTGCTGGTGCTGCGCTCGCCGCGCACCGTCGCCATCTCCTGCTCCTGCACCTGCTGCTCGAAAGCCTCGATCTGCCGCAGCGCCTGGAGGGCCACGTCCACCGCGCCTTGCAGCACCTGTGCAGTGTGCCAACCTTCAGTGTGCCAACCTTCAGTAATGTAATGCTCCTGACAGGCACAGACACTCGAAGTCCTGCGCTGGCACACTCTGGTGTGTCCATACACAGACAGGGTGACATGATGCGACGGGCAGCAGGAGGCATTGTCACCGTGCTGCCGGTCATGACGCGCTTCACGCATGCGTCCACTGGCATGAGCAGGACTTTGGTCTTCAGTTCTAGCTCGTCCTTGAGGTGCTGGATCTGCAGTTCCAGGTGACAGTCGTGAGATCGCTTGTGAGGTTTCTGACATACAGGTGACAGCGCGACCTCAGTCCATGCGCAAATCGATTATAACATGCGCCAGCATGCGACACTGGCATGCAAAGCACATGCTCACATACAGCCACGACGCTCCGTCTAACTGTGGCAAGGTGCAATCAGTAACTGTGAGAGCCAATTTCGGCGGACCTCAGTGTTGCCGAAAAACTGGCGCCCCAACGCCTCGCTGATGCCATTCAGGCTCGATCGAGCGAGTGCATCCACAGCCTTCTTGCTCACCTGAATGGGTCGGCGCAAGATCTGAGCCTGCTAGATACATGCGGACTCGTACGGTTCTTCCACTTCGAGCGAGTCCACTGCTGACAGTAAATTCGTGAGCACTTGCTCCTACAATCAGGCAGGCATATGCATTGTTCATCACGCTGGCATTGCCGTACCGATTTCCCTACTGTGGCTGCTGCCAAAAGTACATAGGGACTAAGATCCATCACCGTCTTCCTCACAACACAGGTGTGCACTCTGCCAGTAGATGGGTTCGATCTACTTGGCTCTTTGTTCCAAGCCTCCGCCTGTAGTGCCACGCGAGACGGCAGGCAAGCAGCGAGCGACTGTTTGGCCACGCAATTTTGTGGTCTCTGACACTTCAGCTTCCGGTCTGCGGGTCTGACAAACCTGCTATGAGCTCCCAAATTGCATCTCCGCGGTGCAATCACTTGGCGGTTGATTCGGGAACGCTGAGATGTAGTGAGCCCCCAGGAGGGTGTAGGAAGTGCGCGAGGTATATGGGGCGTGGAGGCCAGGGAGAGGGGGGCACGTGGCTGTGACATGCCCGATTCCTTGGAGATGT